>CXSP01000002.1_pt1 | contig 18263 bp, 16 predicted proteins | sample 591501 | NCBI WGS metagenome assembly CXSP01 (sample SAMEA3491350, study PRJEB9169) | human gut metagenome | biome: ENVO:mammalia-associated habitat; material: ENVO:feces | place: Bangladesh | collected 2010-04-07 | reverse complement strand
AAATAAGCAACTTGCAAAAGCTGAAAAGGAATTGGAATACAGACTGAAAAATCCCTTATTCGCTAAAGCGGAGGAGAAACTTATTGGAGTTGGGGTGTTTTCCATATCACTGAATTTGGTGTGATGAACGGTCTCTTTATTTTCTGCCGATTCGTGTTGATTATTTTTATGTCGACGCTACTCACGCTTACTACACCGCCTTTGGAATTATCTGATGCGATTGAGTACTTGCTTCGTCCATTGAAAGCCGTACAGTTCCCAGTCCACGAAATTTCTTTGATGCTGTCGATTGCTCTTCGTTTTGTGCCTACATTGATGGATGAAACAGAAAAGATCATGAACGCTCAGCGCGCGCGTGGTGTTGACTTTGGTGAAGGCAATCTAGTTCAGAAAATGAAAGCAGTCATTCCTTTGCTGATTCCTTTATTTGTCAGCAGTTTCAACCGAGCGGAAGATCTTGCGACCGCTATGGAAGCAAGGGGCTACAAGGGCGGGGAAGGAAGAACGAAATATCGTGTCTTGCATTGGCATAATAGAGACACGATGGTTATCATTGCTTTTATATTATTAACCGTGCTGCTGATCTTTTTAAGAGGATAAACGTTCAGTGGACCGCTATCTATCCTTTTCTTGCTAATCTATTTGCAAGAAAGTATGCGAGCAGTGTATGACAAGAAACATTAGGGTCTGTGGCAGACTAATGTCACAGGCCTCTTTCTTTTATTTGAAAAAAAGAACAAACAACATTATCTGGAAAAACCACTATTTCTAGACAACTTTTTAGAAACAAAGGAGAGAAAACCATGGTACGTTACAAAGCAATCATTGCATACGACGGAACAAATTTCAATGGGTTCCAGAAACAGCCAAATGGACGTACTGTTCAAGAAGAAGTAGAAAAAACATTACAAAAAATGGCAAATGGGAAAGAAATCACGGTCTTTGGTTCGGGAAGGACAGATGCCGGAGTACATGCAATCGGGCAAGTGATCCATTTTGATTATCCAGAAGAACGCCCGTTAGAACGAATGCGTTTTGCGTTAGATACCCAGTCACCAGAGGATATCGCTGTAAGACAAGTAGAAATCGTTTCAGAAGAATTCCATGCAAGATATTTGGTCAAAGAAAAAACTTATCAATTTCGAGTGGATATAGGGAAACCACGCAGTCCTTTTCGACGCCATTATGCAAGTTATTTTCCTTACCCCCTTGATTTGGAAAAAATTCAGCGGGCACTTCCTGATTTATTAGGGACCCACGATTTCACCTCTTTTTGTGCATCAGGAAGCTCGATAGAGGATAAAGTACGTACGATCTACGAGGCTAAGATGGAGGTTAATGAAACAAAAGACGAATTGTTGTTTACTTTTAGGGGAAATGGCTTCTTGTATAAGATGATACGGATCTTAGTAGGAACGCTTTTGAAAATTGGCAATGGCCGATTGCCTGAAGATAGTATCCCAGATATTATTGCGAAAAAAGATCGTAATGCAGCAGGACCTACAGCACACCCTGAAGGACTTTATTTGTATGAAGTGAAATATGAATAAGAGGTTGTGAAAAAGCGGTTCTGCATCAAGTAATAAGAACAGCCAAAACAAAATTGTTTCTCATATTTTGCCATTTGTTGAGCTAATACCGAAGGACAGCTGATTGAACACTGTTTAAGGAAGAGGTTGTGAGCCTGCCATTTAGCTCTGAGTCACAAGAAACAATTTCAAAAAACAGCTTCTCACGTTTGATGAATATCACAACTTGTGAACGAAGCATGGATAAGTGAACCTTCTTTTTGCCACACTACTTTTTTGTAACTAAAAACGATGGAACGTTGTTTTGATTGCCCTTGGCAGACAGTCTGAACAGGTTCCATCGTTTCTTTATTTTCTTCGTCTTCTTCTGTGTGTATTTCGCGGTTTCTCTTCTATTGTTGGATCAATCGTGCCATAGAAGGGTTGATTGCGGTCAAGGTACCAGACATAGAGAATAAACAATGCAATGCATAGTACAAAAAGGATTGCACCTATTATAAATCCTTCAGGCAAGTAGCTGAAAGTAACCGTGTGTTTACCTGCTGGAACTTTTAGCATCAAGAATGCGTTTTTGAAGTTGCTGACTTTGACTGGCTTCCCATCGATCTCGGCTTTCCATCCTTTGTCGTAAGGAATAGTCGTCACCAACATAGAATCTTCTGCGGTATCTACAGTTCCAGAAGCTTTTCTGCCAGAGGCTTCCATTTCGACACCTTTTTCTTTGATCTGATTCATTGCGGCTTGATAGGCTACAACATCTAGACCAACGACTTTCGGCTCCATGAAACTTACTTCTTTCGTCCCATAAAAACTTGCAGTAAATGTCACCGTTGTCTCTTGGGGATAATAGCCAAGATCATAGTATTGTCCAGAAATATTGATTTGCGTTTTCCTCGATGTACCATTGACAGTAATCGTTGCACTAGAACTTTCTAATTGTGCAAAATTGGTTGGGAACAAACTTAAGTAAGCTTGTGTATTTGCAGGTACATGGACTTCCCATGTGAGCTCTTTCGGTTGATTGTCTGCCGTCTCTGAATAAGTCACACCAGTCGTTGTTTTTGTGATTGTCGTATTTAACTGATTCTTCAAAGTAGGCGTATAGAATGTAAAATACTGTTCATTTAGACCAGATAATGTATTGATCAAGTTTGTCTGACTAGTTAAATTATCTGTTACGGGCTGCTCAATATCATTAACGGATAACGGTGCGGTAAATGCCAGTGGCAATGCATTGACATTCTGATACAGTGTATAGTCGCCGCTTTGACCAGCTTGGCGGAAGCCATATTTGCTGAACGTGCTTTCGTTCTTAGAAATGTTGTATTTGATTCCTGTAAAGCCATCCATCAGCAAAGTATTATTATTGTAACGGATATTCAAATTTGTCCCTCTTGAACGGAACCCTAATGTATCCAGATAAGAGGAAGAATTACGATTTCTTATAGAAGAAAACAAGCTGATGCCACTGTAACCGTAGTTGATCGAATCGTTTGGCGATACCGGATCCAGATTTTCTAAGCGGTAAAACGAGTCAGAATCTTCTTTTGTTTCATTTACAAGAGCTTTCAAGTCAGGAGAAGGATCCGTATACAAACTGCGGGAAGCATAATTCCAATCATCAAGGATACCATGGATCATGCTGTTCGTATTGACTAGAGCCTCAGCAGACATGATCAATACCAACAATATACTTAGATGATTGAAAGAAAGTTTTTTATGCTGATAAAATCCCACAGCAAAAGCATAGATCCCTAAGAAAACAACTGTCAATACAAAGGAGGTCATCGTCACATAGGTGTAGCTTCCTTCAGGTTTGATGCCCCATGCCACCGCAAAGAGAGCAGCTACGACCAAAATGATTCCTAACAACAGCCCACGATCGTCTTGTTCTATCTTTTCCCATCCTTTTCCTGCAAGCAGGAGAACTAAGAAAGAGAACAGATAGGCATAACGGAATAAAAACATATTCGGTGCATGCATACCATGCCAGAACAAATTCAATGGGACAAGATAAAAACTTGCGATAAGTATGGCGAAAAGACCACCGTACAAAAACTTATTTTTCAACGGTACTTTCCGACTGGCAAAATAAAACAAGCAAAGGACCAACGGAAGTAGACCTGCGTAAATGAACGGAATCGAACCGTATTTTGTGGTGTCATAAACACCAATCATGTTTTTCATGATCAGATCCAGATAAGAAGTCGCTTCTGTTTTCAACGTAGTGATTTGACTCAATGCTTCGCCATTTGAGCGAAGATCCAGTACTGCTGGCAATACAATGATCATTGAAGCGCCGCCTGCCAGTAAAGAAGTGATCCCATAAGGAACAATCGATTTTTTGTATTCTGACCAGTTTGTCAATAGACGGGCAATAAAATATAAGAAAGAAAAGACACCAATCATGAAGCCCATATAAAAACTGGATAGAAACAAGAGCAAATAGCTGATGAATAAAAGTTTCGGCCGTTTCAGATCCATGACACGATGAATCCCCAAAATCACTAATGGAAGATAAACAAATGCATCCAGCCACATGATGATCTCCGAATGTGCAGTAATGAATGAGATCAATGCGTAACTGACGCTAAGTGCAACATGCCCCCAGCGAGGAATCTTGAACGTGCGTGCAAGAAACCAAAAAGCTAATCCGGCACAGCCGACTTTAAGCAAAGTCAGAACATAAAGTGCATCTGGCATCATCTGGTTTGGAAAGAAGAAAACCAGTGGCGTGAAGATCCCGCCGAGATAATAAGAAATCAAAGATAGATAATTCAAGCCCAGAGAAGCATTCCATGTATAGAAAATACTTTGCTTTCCAAGAAGGACATTTCGGAAGCTTGCATGAAAATTAGAAAATTGTGAAAAGGCATCACTTGCCAAAATACTTCTGCTGCTCCCGGGATAGATCCCGATACTTAAATAAACAAGTGCTAAAATCAAAAACGGAATCAGGAAACTAGCTGCTGCGTAGCGTCCGTTTTCTCTAAAGAATGACTTTAAGTTTTTTTTCATATTTATTTTCCACCAAATTTCTATGAAGTTGTATTTAGTTTATCATATCCTTGTTTTTCTCTGCTTAAAAAGAGTCTAGTTTTCATAAAAAAATAAAATTTGGGAATAAATAACTTCACAATTTGTTCGTATAACAAAAATAAACACAAAAAAAGGGGAGGAATCAAAAATTCCACCCGCCAAAATTTTTATTAAATAAAAAACCGTTCACTATCTGAACGGTCCAAGTATCATTCAATTAAACGCGTTCAACTTTTCCTGATTTCAAAGCACGAGTTGACACCCAAACTTTTTTAGGTTTTCCGTCGACCATAACGCGAACTTTTTGTAAGTTAGGTTTAACAGTACGTTTTGTTGAGTTCATAGCGTGTGAACGGTTGTTTCCACTTTTTGTCTTGCGACCTGTAAAGTAACAAACTTTTGCCATGGTAATTTCCTCCTTTGCCTTGATTTGGAGCAATAGAATAATTCAGCTCATACCAGACTAACATATCATATAGATTGGAAATTTGCAAGTACATTTTCATGGATACAATTGACATTTGTGAAGAATAATTGTAAATTAAACAGGGTTATACCTGAAATTTTGCAAGGTTTTTGAGTACTTTGGGTAACTGCCTTTTATTTCAAGTTGCGCTATGATAAAATATGATAGAAGAAAAATGGGAGTATTTTACCCGTTAAGGAGGCTCATTCATGGCTGTAAAAATTCAAACGTCAGCTGGAACCATTGAAATTACCAATGATGTAATTGCAACAGTTGTTGGTGGCGCCGCGACAGATGTGTTCGGTGTTGTAGGAATGGCCAGCAAAAATCAAATTAAAGATAATATTACTGAGATTTTGCGTAAAGAAAATTACTCAAGAGGAGTAGTTGTCCGCCAAGAAGATAATGGTATTGCTGTAGATGTTTATACGATTATCAGCTATGGTACGAAAATCTCTGAAGTTTCTCGCAACGTCCAAGAAAAAGTGAAATACAATCTAGAGGCATTATTAGGTGTAGCTGCCAATTCGGTTAATGTCTTTGTACAAGGTGTTCGTGTACTGCCAGACTAGGCAGGAGACTGGCTGATAACTCAGCAGTCGATCTGAAGGAGGATTATCTAGGTGAGTGTAACAGAAATAAGTGCAAGCCAGTTCCAGGAAATGGTGCAGGCTGGTGCGAATCGTCTGCAAGTAAATGCAGAATACGTCAATTCATTAAATGTATTCCCTGTGCCAGATGGTGATACGGGAACAAATATGAATCTATCTATGACTAGTGGAGCGAAGGCAGTAGTAGATTCAACCTCAGAAAAAGTAGGAGAATTAGCAGCAATGCTTTCAAAAGGATTGTTGATGGGTGCGCGCGGAAATTCCGGCGTTATTTTGTCTCAATTGTTCCGAGGATTTTCTAAGCAAATTCCAGATGTTGTCTCATTAAATGCTTCTGATCTTGCTGCAGCATTCACTCATGGTGTTGAAACTGCGTATAAAGCAGTAATGAAACCAGTAGAAGGAACGATTTTGACAGTAGCTAGAGAAGCAGCAAAAGCTGGAGAAAAGAAAGCTATGAGTACAGACGATGTCGTTGAAGTGATGACAGCTGTTGTAAAAGGAGCAAAGCGTGCTTTAGCTAAAACCCCAGACTTGCTTCCAGTCCTAAAAGAAGTCGGTGTTGTAGACAGTGGAGGACAAGGATTGCTGTTTGTTTATGAGGGCTTTTTAAGCGCATTGAATGGAGAATTCCAAGCGGATGAAACATATGAACCTTCTCCAGCAGAAATGGATGATATGGTCAATGCAGAGCACCATCGCAGTGTCCAAGGACAAATGGCGACAGAAGATATCCATTTTGGTTATTGTACAGAAATCATGGTGAAAATCGGTGAAGGACCTACTGTTGATAGCACGTTCGACTACGAAGAATTCCGTAACTATTTAGATGGTATTGGAGATTCTTTACTTGTGGTCAATGATGACGAGATCATCAAAGTTCACGTGCATACAGAAAACCCAGGAGAAGTCTTGAACTATGGACAAAAATTCGGTTCATTAGTCAAAATCAAAGTCGACAACATGCGCTTGCAGCATGAGACGATTTTGGAACATGATGAAGAAGTGAACGAGTTTGCGAAAAAAGAAACACCACGTATCCCGTATGGTATCGTAGCAATCGCTGCTGGTAAAGGCGTCCAAGAGCTGTTTGAAAGTTTAGGCGCTAATTATGTTATCAGTGGTGGGCAAACAATGAACCCAAGTACGGAAGACATCGTTAAAGCGATCCAAGAAGTGAACGCAGATAAAGTGATTGTCTTACCGAACAACAAAAACATCTTCATGGCAGCTGATCAAGCGGCAGAAGTAGCAGATATCCCAGTAGCAGTCGTTCCTTCAAGAACGATTTCTCAAGGATTGACGGCTATGCTTTCATTCAATGATCAAGCTTCTTTAGAAGAAAACAAAGAAACGATGACAGAAATGTTGTCTAGCGTCGTAAGTGGTCAAGTCACTCACGCAATCAGAGATACCTCAATCGACGGTGTAGAGATCAAAGAAGGCGACTTTTTAGGCATGATTGATGGAAAAATCATGATCTCTAACCCAGATATCACAGCAACAGCGTTAAGTACACTAGAACAAATGATCAATGAGGACACAGAGATCGTAACGATCTTAGCAGGTGATGAAGGAACAGTTGAACAAGCAAATGAATTTGCTGAGAAACTAACAGAAAAACATCCTGATTTGGAAATCGAGATCCACCAAGGAGATCAGCCTGTCTATCCTTATCTATTTTCTGCTGAATAATTCCTGTGACAGAATATCTTTCTAACACAGTATTCATTCATAAAAGGCCTTCGGTTAGTGATCAGGTATGATCACTGACCAAGTCCTTTTTTTGTTAAAGGAGGGAGGAAAAAATATATGCGTTCTTTAGATGATCCAATCACTATGCTGGCAGGAGTCGGAGAAAAAAGAGCAGCTAGTCTTGCCAGCTTGGGTATCCAAACGATTGAAGACTTACTGACTTATTATCCTTTTCGCTACGAAGATATTCAGGAAAGAAATCTAAACGAGATCCAAGATCAAGAAAAGGTTACTTTGAAAGGAATCGTAGTCTCTCCTCCTGTGATGAATCGATTTGGTTATAAAAAAAGCCGATTGCAATTTCGTATGATGCAAGAACATGATGTGTTCAACGTTTCTTTTTTTAATCAACCTTATCTAAAAGAAAAAGTCATTTTATCGGAGGAAATCGCCGTATACGGTAAATGGGATGCAAAGCGTAAAGCCTTGAACGGGATGAAGATTTTAGGTTCTCAAACAATGGATGACTTTTCGCCGATATATCACGTCAATAAATCGATTCGTCAAACGACATTAGTTGACCTAATCAAAAAAGGGTTCCAAGAATACGGCACATTGATCGAAGAAAACCTGCCGAACAACCTTGTGGAGAAATATCGACTACTTGACCGAGCTTCCGCTGTAAGAAGTATGCACTTTCCGAAAAACCACGAAGAAAATCACCAAGCCAAACGACGTGTCGTTTTTGAAGAATTCTTTTTATTTCAAATGCGTCTTCAAGGATTGAAAAAAGCAGAAAAAGCAGAAACAAATGGCTTGGAGATCCTTTATGATGTCCAAAAATTAAAAGAATTTACTCAAAAGCTACCTTTTGAACTGACAAATGCCCAAAAACGAGTAACGAATGAAATCTGTCGGGATCTTCGCAGTCCTCAACATATGCAGCGACTTTTGCAGGGAGATGTAGGTAGCGGAAAAACAGTGGTTGCCGCAATTGCATTATATGCCACCGTTACAGCGGGTTTCCAAGGTGCGTTGATGGTGCCTACCGAAATCTTGGCACAACAGCACATGGAAAGTTTGCAACAGCTGTTTGATCCCAATGAAGTAACGGTCGCATTGCTTACAGGGTCAACGAAAACAAAAGAACGACGTGAACTCCTTGAAAAACTAGAACGAGGAGAAATCAACGTCGTGATCGGTACACATGCATTGATCCAAGATGGAGTTGAATTTCAGAATTTAGGTCTAGTTATTACGGATGAACAGCACCGTTTTGGTGTGAATCAGCGGAAAGTCCTTCGTGAAAAAGGCTGGCGACCTGATGTCTTGTTTATGACAGCCACTCCGATCCCTAGAACACTAGCTATCACAGCGTACGGTGAAATGGATGTATCGATCATTGATGAACTTCCAGCTGGGCGTATCCCTATTGAAACACGCTGGGTAAGAACACCTCAATTAGACAGTGTACTGGATTGGACAAGGAAAGAACTGGCAAGAGGACATCAAATGTATGTCATCTGTCCACTGATCGAAGAATCAGAAGCATTAGACGTAAAAAACGCAGTGGAAATCTATGAAAAACTTCGTGAACTATTTGCGCCAAAATATGAAGTTGGCTTGTTACATGGTAAAATGAAGAATCAGGAAAAAGAAGTGATCATGGAAGCTTTCAAAGATAACCAGATGCAGATATTAGTTTCTACTACGGTAATAGAAGTAGGGGTAAACGTGCCAAACGCAACCGTCATGCTGATTATGGATGCGGATCGATTTGGTTTGGCACAGCTGCATCAGCTTCGTGGACGTGTTGGACGCGGAAGTGATGCTTCCTACTGTATCTTAGTTGCTAATCCCAAAAATGAACTAGGCGTGGAACGGATGAAAATCATGACAGAGACCACCAATGGTTTTGTACTAAGTGAAAAAGATCTGGAATTACGCGGTCCCGGTGAAGTATTCGGCTTCCGACAATCTGGTTTACCTCAATTTGCGATTGCTGACTTGGTGACGGATGGAAATGTTTTGGAGGTAGCCAGAGAAGAGGCTGCAGCTCTTTGGCAGATAAAGAATTGGCAGATGCTGCCTGAGTATCAGCCTCTAGCACAAAGCCTCCAGATAGAAAATCAGGATAATCGTTATTTCGATTAGCAGACTATGCTATACTTTATAATGATGATGGAAAAAGGAGTGGGAACAATGAAAATTGCCGTAGATGCAATGGGCGGAGATCACGCACCTCAAGCAATTGTAGAAGGCGTGGCTTTAGCTCAGCAAGATTTTCCAGAAGTAGAATTCTTACTTTACGGAAAAGAAGCAGAAATCAAGAAATACTTAACAAATGAAAAAAACATCACGATTATCCATACAGACGAAAAAATCAATAGTGATGATGAGCCAGTAAAAGCGATCCGACGGAAAAAGACTGCTTCAATGGTCCTTGCTGCACAAGCAGTGAAAAACGGCGAAGCGGATGCTATATTTTCAGCAGGGAATACAGGTGCGCTGCTAGCAGCGGGTTTGTTCATCGTAGGACGTATCAAAAATATCGAACGCCCTGGCTTGATGTCTACCTTGCCAGTAGTAGGAAAAGAAGGTGCCGGTTTCGATATGCTGGATCTTGGCGCTAACGCAGAAAATAAACCAGAACATTTGTTGCAATACGGTATTTTAGGTTCTTTCTATGCACGTAAAGTCCGAGGGATCGGACGTCCCCGCGTTGCTCTTTTAAACAACGGAACAGAAGCCACAAAAGGTAGTGAAGTGACGAAAAAAGCCTATGAACTTCTTCAGAATGAAACCAGTTTGAATTTCATTGGAAATGTAGAAGCGCGCGAGTTGCTCAATGGGGTGGCTGACGTAGTAGTAACAGATGGATTTACAGGCAATGCTGTTTTGAAATCCATTGAAGGAACGGCAATGAATATGATGGATCTATTAAAATCCGCTATTCTAAACGAAGGGATCAAAGGGAAAATGGGCGCCATGCTTTTAAAAGACGGCTTGCGTTCTTTAAAATCTGAAATGGATTATTCCAAACATGGCGGAGCTGTTTTGTTTGGCTTGAAAGCACCAGTCATTAAAACCCACGGAGCAACAGGTCCTGATGCTGTCCGCTATACGATCCGCCAAATCCACACGATGCTTGAAACAAATGTAGTAGGGCAGTTAGTCGAACAATTTGAAAAAAGCGAAGAATAATATTCAGATAGCTGAGGCAATCCGGTTCGTTAAAAAAAGGTGGACAATCCTGAAAAATGTCAGTAAAATTAGCCATGGTGTAGGTAATTGACAAGTGTATGATTCTTGGAGGTGAAAAAGTTGACTCGCGAAGAAGTATTTAACAAAGTAGCGAAAATTATTTCAAATCATTTTGAGATAGATACCGATAAAGTGTCGGATGAATTGAACATCAAAGATGATTTAAAAGCTGATTCAATTAGTATTATGGAGTTCGTTTTAGAACTTGAAGATGAATTCGGTACAGAAATTTCAGATGAAGACGCTGAACAAATTGAAACAGTTGGCGGTGCAGTAGATTATATCAGCAGCCATCTCAAATAATTTCAATAAAAGCAAAGAAGGATAAAAAGTTATATGCAACTTTTTATCCTTCTTTTTTTAATCTTTCTGACACGGAAAAGACATTTTTCTGATAATTCTGGCGATAATTAGAAATTATGTTGCAAAGTAAAGCGGTTTTCTATATAATTATTAATAATTCATTACACAAAGATAAGAATAACCTTTGTTATAAAACGCTTTATTATGTGTAATGTTCTTTCTTTACTAAGAAAAACTTCCGTTTAGGAAGCAGAGAGGGGTATTCGATTGTCAGATAATCAATTATTAGAAGTTCAGAACCTACATACAGGCTTCCGACTCAAAGATGACTATTATGATGCAGTAGATGATGTTTCATTTACTTTAGACAAAAACGAGATCTTAGCAATCGTTGGGGAATCTGGGTGCGGGAAAAGTACATTAGCTACTACGATTATGGGATTACTTGATCCTAATAACACAAAAATTACAGGTGAAATTTTATATAACGATCTGAATTTAATCGAACTGAACGAAACGCTTTATAATAAAATCCGCGGAAATGATATCGGAATGATTTTCCAAGATCCGTTGTCTGCATTAAATCCTCTCATGAGAATCGAAGACCAGATCAAAGAAGGACTTTCCTATCACACAAAGATGAATGCAGAACAGCGTCAAGCTCGCGCACTGGAATTACTAGAACAAGTAGGGATTCCTAATCCAGCAAGAGTTGGACGTCAATATCCCCATGAATTATCAGGCGGTATGAGACAACGTGTCATCATCGCGATCGCAATCGCCTGCAAACCTCCAATCGTCATTGCAGATGAACCGACAACAGCCCTAGATGTAACCATCCAAGCACAGATTCTTGATTTACTGAAAGATCTTCAGGAAGAAACAACAACAGGAATCATCCTGATCACTCATGATTTAGGAGTCGTAGCAGAAATGGCTGATCGAGTGGCAGTGATGTATGGCGGACAGTTTGTTGAAGTAGCGGGTGTAAAAGAACTGTTTGATCATCCGAAACATCCTTATACGCGCTCTTTATTGAACTCTATACCTCAAGAAGGAAATCATGATGCAGAACTCCATGTGATCGAAGGTGTGGTTCCTTCTCTGAAAAACATGCCTCGTAAAGGGTGCCGATTTGCTCCACGTATTCCGTGGATACCAGCAAGTGACCACGAAGAAGATCCTATCCTTCATGAAGTCGCTCCGAACCATTTGGTACGTTGCTCTTGCTACAAGCATTTCCACTTTAGAGACGAAAAAGGAGAGGTGTAGATGACAGAATTAATCACGATCAAAGACCTGAAAGTTCATTACCCTATTCGCAGTGGATTCTTCAATCGAGTAACGGATCATGTATATGCTGTAGATGGTGTGGATTTTATTATCGAAAAAGGAAAGACGTATGGTTTGGTGGGAGAGTCCGGTTCCGGAAAATCCACTACAGGAAAAGCAGTCGTTGGTTTAGAAAAGACGACAGCTGGACAAATCATGTATGAAGGAAAAGATGTAACGAAGCGAAGCAACCGAAAAAAAATGGGTTATAACAAAGACGTACAAATGATTTTCCAAGATTCAATGTCTAGTTTGAATCCTAAAAAACGAGTATTGGATATCATTGCAGAACCTATCCGAAATTTTGAACGGTTAAGCGATCAAGAAGAAAAGAAGAAGGTAAAAGGATTGCTAGATATCGTTGGGATGCCGGAAGATGCACTTTACAAATATCCTCATGAATTTTCAGGGGGACAACGCCAACGTCTAGGAGTAGCCCGCGCTGTTGCTACTAATCCAAAATTAATCGTGGCCGATGAACCGGTATCTGCTCTAGATCTATCTGTTCAAGCACAAGTATTGAATTTCATGAAACGGATCCAGCAAGAATACGGTCTCAGCTATTTATTTATTTCTCATGATTTAGGTGTAGTAAAACATATGTGCGACAATATCGCAATTATGTACAAAGGTCGATTTGTAGAAATCGGTACAAGAGAGGACATTTATAATGACCCGCGCCACATCTATACGAAACGTCTGCTTTCAGCAATTCCGCAAATCGATGTAGAAAATCGGGAAAGCCACAAAGAAAATCGCCGAAAAGTAGAACAAGAGTATATCCAAAACCAAAGAGAATACTATGATGCGACTGGCCGAGTCTACGATTTGCGTACGATCACAACTACACATAAAGTGGCGTTGAAAGATGGAGGTGCGAGCTAATGTGGAAAACGATTCTGCGACGTGTTTTATTGATGATCCCGCAAGTTATTATTTTAAGTGTTCTGATCTTCTTATTAGCCCAAGCGATGCCAGGGGATCCATTTACTGGTTTGATCAACCCAAACCAAGATCCGGCAGTGATCGAACAAATGCGACAATCAGCTGGATTGAATGACCCATGGTATGTCCAGTACTTCCGTTGGATCGGAAATGCTTTGCAAGGCGATTTTGGTCAAAGTTTCTTATACAAACGCTCTGTTGCTGACCTAATCGGTGAACGGATCATCAACACGTTATATCTATCGATCTTGACAGTTGTCCTTACTTATTTGATTGCTGTGCCTCTAGGGATGCTAGCAGGCCGGTATCAAAATTCGATCTTGGATAAGATCGTCGTGATTTATAACTTCTTTAGTTTTGCTGTTCCGTTATTCATCTTCGGCTTGATCATGCTGTTTGTTTTTGGTTATCGTTTAGGCTGGTTCCCAACAAGCGGTTCTCAAACACTAGGTTTGCAAGGGGGATTTATCACTCAGTGGATAGATCGCTTGAAATATATTCTGCTACCATCGATTACCCAAGCATTTCTGGCGACTGCCGTTACGATCCAATATCTGCGAAGCGAAGTAATCGATTCGAAGTCGCTTGATTTTGTCAGAACAGCCCGTTCCAAAGGGGTACCGACGAATAAAGTATTCAGTAGACATATCTTCCGGAATGCAGCGTTGCCGATGGCTTCGCAAATGGGGTATGAAATCACTTCGTTGATTGCTGGTTCTGTAGTTATCGAAAAGATTTTTGGCTATCCAGGAGTCGGGAAACTATTTATTGACTCTATTGGTCAACGAGACTACACCGTGATCACATCCTTAGTATTGATTTTAGGAATCGCGACGCTAGTGGGGACGTTACTGTCAGATATTATTATGAGTATCGTTGACCCGCGTATTCGGATTCAATAAAACCAATCAGAAAGGAGAATGGATCGATGAGTGAAAAAAACAATACAGCAGTTCAAGAAAGTATCCCTCCTATGGGGATACGAATGATTGCTCGAGAATTTAAAAAAGATAAAATCGCTATTTTTTCATTAGGTTTGCTAGTGGTTTTATTATTAGTGATTTTTATCGGTGCGATGCTGACCGATCAAGATAAAGTGATGTATGTTAGTATTTTTGACAAATATGCTGCCCCAGGAGCAGTTTCGACACAAGGACAAAAGTTCATTCTGGGAGCAGATGAAGGCGGACGTGATGTATTAGGTCAATTGATCATAGGTGCTAGAAACTCTGTCACGATCGGATTTGCGATCACGATCCTTACTTCGATCATCGGGGTTGGATTAGGGATCATCTCTGGCTACTACGGAGGGATCATTGACAACATCTTGATGCGAATTGTTGATTTTATCATGATTCTACCGATTATGTTGATCATCATCGTCTTCGTTTCGATTATTTCCAGATACAATGTCTGGTCCTTTATTTTCATCATGAGTGCATTTTATTGGGTAGCTAAAGCCCGATTATTCCGAAGCAAGACATTATCTGAAGCAAGAAGAGATTATGTCAGTGCCTCAAAAACAATGGGAACAAGTGATTTTAAAATCATGTTCCGCGAAATTATGCCGAATCTAAGTTCATTGATCATTACGAACTTGACAATGAACTTTGCGGCAAACATCGGTATCGAGACAACTTTGACTTTCTTAGGTTTCGGTTTGCCGGCAAATGTACCTAGTTTAGGTACACTGATCGGTTATGCAAGTAATGGAGAAGTCTTAGTGAATCGGCAATGGATCTGGTTACCCGCATCAATCCTCATTTTAGTTTTGATGTTGAGTATCAATTATGTTGGACAGGCATTCAAGCGTTCTGCAGATGCACGCCAACGGTTAGGCTAGTTATAGAAGCGAAGGGGGAAATAGGAATGAAGAAAACGATTTTTGGATTTGCAACGCTGATGTCTGCTGTTGTTCTTGCAGCATGCGGGGGCGGAGGTACAGATACTTCTGGAAATAACTCTGGAGGCAACAGCAATAACAAAGAGGAATTAACTTTTCCAATCGCAACAAAAAACAATGATGATGCAATCGAAGACGGTGAATTAGAAGCTGCGGTCGCAACGGACAGTCAGTTCAAAGGATTGTTCCAGTGGGAGTTTTATCAAGATTCTTTTGATGCAGCTTTCATGGCTCCTTCTCATGAAGCGTTATTTGCAAGTAACGATGATTTCCGAATCACCGATGATGGAGCAGCTACGCTTGACCTAGATCAAGATACGAAGAAAGCAACAATCAAAATAAAAGACAATGTCAAATGGTCAGATGGTGAAGACGTAACAGCTGATGACGTGATTTTCCCATATGAGATCATCGGTCATAAAGATTACACTGGTATCCGATACGACGATACGTTCCGTAATATCGTAGGGATGGAAGAGTATCATGATGGAAGTGCCGATACGATCTCTGGTATCAAAAAAGTGGATGACAAAACAGTTGAGATCGAATATAAAGATGTAAACCCAAGCATGCTGCAAGCTGGTGGCGGGATTTGGTCTTATGCAGCACCGAAACATACATTGGAAGGTATAGCAATCAAAGATATGGAATCTAGCGATCAAGTACGTAAAAACCCAGTAACTTTCGGACCGTACTACATGAGCAACATCGTAGCTGGAGAATCTGTGGAATACTTGCCAAATGAGCATTACTGGAATGGTACGCCTAAACTGAAAAAAATCACGATGAAATCTGTACCAACAGCCAGTGCAACTGAAGCATTGAACTCTAAATTATACGATATGATTTTCCAAATGCCAACAGACACATATGATACGTATAAAGAAATTTCCGGCTATACAAATTTAGGTCGTGAACAAACATCTTATACTTATCTAGGATTTAAACTAGGTAAATGGAACGCGGAAACAAAGAGTGTAGAATACAACCCGGATTCAAAAATGGCAGATAAATCATTACGTCAAGCAATGGGCTATGCTTTAGACAATGATGCAGTAGGCGAACGTTTCTATGCAGGATTAAGAAGCAATGCCACTTCATTGATCCCTCCAGTATTCCAATCTTATCATGATGATGAGTTGAAAGGATTCACGCAAGATTTAGACAAAGCGAAAAAACTATTGGATGATGCCGGCTACAAAGATGTGGACGACGATGGGTTAAGAGAAGACAAAGATGGAAACAAATTAACCATCAACTTTGCTTCGATGTCTGGTGGAGAAACAGCGCAACCATTGGCAGATTACTATATCCAACAATGGAAAGAAATCGGTTTGGATGTCCAATACACAACAGGTCGTCTGATTGAATTCAACTCTTTCTACGATAAATTAGAAAACGATGATCCTGAAATCGATGTTTACCAAGCTGCTTGGAATACAGGAACTGATCCAAATCCAAGTGGACTATGGGGACCGAATGCAGCATTCAACTACACTCGTTATGAATCAGAAGAAAATACAAAATTGATCAACGATATCAGTTCAAGCCAAGCATTTGATGAAGACTATTTGAAAGAAGCTTATCAAAAATGGCAACAGTATGCGTTTGAAGAAGCATTTGCGATTCCAACGTTGTTCCGTAACGAAGTATTGCCAGTGAACGACCGCGTCAAAGACTGGGATTGGTCTTATGATGTACCAAACCCATGGGCAAATGTTTCTGTTACAGCAGATTCACGTTCATAATCAATAAAAATGACCGAAAAAGGGCGATGTCCTTTTTCGGTTTTTTTAATTATCGTTATTTTTGATAGCAAATAAAAATAAATGTAGTTTTTTAAAACTTTATTTTAAAAACACGTTGAACATAAATGTGTTATTATATATAATTTAAATAGATTTTAAAGAAGGAAAATGTATAAAATGTGTGTTATTTAATTTAAATTGAATAAAAATTATTGTTATTTTAAATTGATGGGAATTTTTCGCGTAGTTAATAAAAGAGAAGGTTCACACTTATCTCTTTTTAAAATAAAAAAAGGGGGACCGAACGACTGTCGCCTTTGCTTGTTCAAGTATGTTTCAATAGTCACTCGTGAGACACTTTAGGCACTCAAAAAAGGGAGCGGATACAAATGAAGAGAAATGTGAAAAAGATGATAGCAAGTTCATGTACACTTATTGCCTTGAGCAGCTGGATCGCACCAATCAATGCCGTTAGTGCGGCTGATCCAACCGCTTCTTTCTTCTAAACGATGAAAAAAATCTATCGCTTCTTTTTTCTATTCACAGTCACCAGTTTTTTATATGCTATTTCTTTTGTTGGAACCGAAATGATCAAATCAGCGATTCCAGAAATCCATTCATCGATCATCATCGAAGCAGCGAGTGGTGAAGAAAATCAGCAGGAAATGTACCAGACGATTACTTGACCTTGGTCTCAAAAGAGGAGCAGAAAATCAAAGAATCCCTCGAAAAATTTCAGGTAGACCATTTGATAGACAAAAAAATATTTCTCTTAAGCGGAGGAGAACAGCAGCGAGTTGCTCTTGCTCGTTTATTTTTGAAAGAACCAAAGATCATCTTTGCAGATGAGCCAACAGCCTCTCTTGATCAAAAGAACAAAGGAATCGTCCTTCAAGCATTACAAGAACTGAATGCAAAAGGAGCTACGGTCCTTGTGGTCACCCATGATCCAACATTGGCAGCAGAATTCGATCATGTGTTGGACATGAATGAATGGAAGAAATCAATCCAATAAACCTTATTTATGTGTTCATTCTGTTGGTTTTGTCTGATAGTTTACCAGTGATTGGACTGTTTTTTTCAATCGTTTTATTGAAAAGTCATCAGCCAAAGATTCACCCACGATGGATAAAATGGTGTGTGTTCATTTCGCTCCTTTTTCAAGTGTTACTAACGGTGTTTCTTCTATTGAGCATTCATGTTTCAGAGGTTCAGCTAGGACCCGTCCAAGAAGTTATTTAAAACATACGAGAATAAGGGATTGTACAAAAAAGGAATGTGACAATAGTCGTGTCACAGCCTTTTTCCTACGATTAGTCAAGTAAAAGGTGCAAGAAAAATAGCTCGTAAACGAAAGCGACAAAATCAAGGCACACCAAATAAAGCCCCGTTCGTAAAAAATTTTCGATCTGGGCAAAGAAGTGGTAT
>CXSP01000128.1_pt1 | contig 18462 bp, 18 predicted proteins | sample 591501 | NCBI WGS metagenome assembly CXSP01 (sample SAMEA3491350, study PRJEB9169) | human gut metagenome | biome: ENVO:mammalia-associated habitat; material: ENVO:feces | place: Bangladesh | collected 2010-04-07 | reverse complement strand
GCTAAGTAAAGATTGACGATTTGTTGCTTGAATTCTTGTGAAAAAGTTCTTCGTGTTCTCTTAGACATAAAAATTCCTCCTGGTATGTTTTCTTCTAGTCTACACACCTTAATTTTTCTGTCTAGTTAATTGTAGCCTATCCAACTTAAGATTAATGACACTAAATTAACAGACTATACGTAGTATCTATTTGCTATGACCATATCTTATATCCATAAGTCAACTCAGCCGGACTAAAAGGGCTAATCTTACTAGAACACAAGCTGCACTTGATATGCAAATTAACCCTGAATCGGAAAGGTGCTTAAATTGGATATTAACGGAGGGATAAAGTAAAATTTATCTCTAGGGAATGTTTAGAAAGGATCCAAGTTCCTTAACAAGTGACAATTAGTAATGTAGTAACAACGATAGATTGTATGCCGAACATTTCAATTTGATACGTATAAAAGACGATTTCAAGCTCATCCGTGATAAATAACCCACATGAATGATTTGAAATCGTCTTAAAATGCTTTATTTTATAACCCAAAATAGAATAATTACTTCAAAATGACGTCGCATATCACTATTAATGATTAATCGATGACTTCCATAATCATTTTAAGTTCCCCGGATGTTAAATCCTCGCTAAAAATGCCAGTAACTTTTTGTCCAGGTCCAATTTCCTTTGATGATAGGTTTAACAAAGAGATAGGGATATAGATTAATCCGTTTTGTTTCAAAGACAGAGCCAATATTTTTTTCCTTGTTCGAATAGCTGCATCATAGCGAAGAGAAGAGTAAACACCTCTGCCAACAATAGAAATATGCTTCCCCAATAATAAATCAAGGCTACCTATTACTTGTAATTTCTGAAAGGTCGTCCCATCCGTTTTGATTTGAATATCCTGTAAATTTATTTTCCTGTCTAAGGCATCTTGAAAAAACAAGTGTGTGCCTCTGCGATAATCAATGCCACAGAGGTGCATAAAATTAGTTGTCGAAAAAATAATCGCTACCGTTGAGACTTCTCCGACAAAGGATACTTTTTTATCTACAAAATGTTCTTGTAAGAGATGAGCAGCCTTATAAATCGCGTTTAACTGTCTGGTAATTTGGGTTGTCTCTTTTATAGACATGCGTTTGTATTCTTTTTTTGCCGCGTGCGAAGAATGCTCCTTTTTCCCAATAAAAAAAGCTGCTCAAAAGAGCAGCCTTTTGTACAGGTTTAGTTTTGGTGCTTGCCACCCGCCGGACCCTTACGTTCCGGATTTGTATCGAGTTTAGTTTTGGTGCTCGCCACCCGCCGGACCCTTATGTTCCGGATTTATATCAAGTTGACTATGAGCCTGCTCTCATTTGTATATATAATATACCAAAAAAAGGTTGATTTGTCCAATACTGTGGGTGATTATAACCGTCTTACTGTGCTTATCTATTATATAATACAATCAAAAACCTAACCGAAAATTTAATAACGTTTCACTGATTTCATCTTCATTAATTCCGATGTAGCGTTTGGTAATCTTCTCGCTGCTGTGACCAAAGATTTCCATTAAGGTGGCCACGTCTTTGGTTTTCTTGTAATAGTGGTAACCAAAGGTTTTTCGTAGGGTGTGGGTGCCGATATCGTCCCTTCCTAACAGCTTCGCGACCTTTTGAAACATCTGGTAGACCGTATTGACTTCTAAATGGCCGCCCTTAGTACTGGGAAACAAGTAAGCCTCCGGATCTAAGGGTGCGGTATAGCCGTGAATCAAGTCCTGTAAGCTGCTTAAGTATAAAATGCGTGTTTTCCCTGTCTTTTGCTCCACGATGCGCGGGTTTTTTGAGGTAATCACGTCTTTTTTCTTGAGTTTAACGATGTCGGACATGCGCAGACCGCTGTTAATTCCAATTAGAAACAAGAAAACGTCACGTTCCGCATTTTTATTCCGTCGCAGGCAAAATAAAAAATCATTAATCTCCTGTTGCGACCGTAGTGGCTGAACATTATAGCCCATGACAATCCCTCCTTTTTAGTCTGTTCGAATACATGATTATAGTTATTACAACACGAAATCGTGTGTTTAGGGGGAGTAAAAAAAAAGAACCCTATAAGGATAGGATTCTTGATACATGATTTTATGTAATTTCATGTATTTAGGTCCGATATTATTTATTATAAAAGAAGTCTCAAAATTTATTGGTACCACATTTAATTTTCACTTCATTTTTGAAAGTAAATAAGAAGGAAAATGATATTCCCCCCTTCGTATTATTTTTGGTTGGACATGTACCTAAGTACATGGTTTATAATTAAAAAAAGGATGTGATAGCATGGCTTATTTTATTAGCTCCTTCTCTGAAAAATGTGGTGTAAATAAGGAATCCATTCGATATTACGAACGAAAAAACTTACTACCAGAACCCGATCGGACTAATTCCGGTTATCGAGTTTATTCAGAGGAAGATGTAAAACGAGTAAAATTCATTAAACACCTACAAGAAATTGGCTTTTCTTTAAATGAAATTTATAAATTACTTGGTGTTGTAGATAAAGACAACATTCGTTGTGAAGGTATGTTTGAATTTGTCTCTAAGAAAGAAAGAGAAATTCAAAAAAAAATCGAGAATTTGAATAGAATAGAATATATGCTAAAAGATTTACGAGCAAGATGTCCAGATGAAAAAGAACTATACGCGTGTCCTATCATAGAAGTATTAATAGAAAATTAACGGGGGTAGGAAAATGAATCAATTTAGAATGCGCATTCAAGGAATGACCTGTACTGGCTGTGAAAAACATATAGAAAAAGCGCTTGAGAGCATGGGAGCTCTCAACGCTAAAGCAGATTTCAGTCAAAGCGAAGCGGTATTTCAATTACCAGACGACTATGCAATAGAAAACGCGATAGAAGCAGTTAAAAAAATAAATTATCAGCCCGAAGAAGTAGAAAAGTTACCTGTTCAAAAACGCGTGATGACTAATAACAAGGAAGATTATGATTTGCTCATTATCGGTTCTGGTGGAGCAGCTTTTTCAGCAGCTATAAAAGCAGTCGAGTATGGATCAAAGGTGGGCATGATTGAACGCGGAACTGTAGGCGGAACCTGTGTGAACATTGGTTGTATCCCTTCAAAAACGCTGCTTCGAGCTGGAGAAATCAATCAATCAGCACATGTAAATATTTTTGAAGGATTGCACACTTCTACGGGAGAAGTAGAATTAGACCGCTTAGTCGATCAAAAAAATGAACTAGTTGATGATTTACGCAAACAAAAATACACTAATTTAATTGACGACTATGGTTTTGATTTAATTAAAGGAGAAGCAAAATTCATTGACGAAAACACTGTGACAGTTAGTGGGCAAACATATTCTGCCCAACGGTTTTTAATCGCAACGGGTGCTTCTCCACTCTTACCTCGTATTACTGGACTTAAAGAAGTAGATTATTTAACTAGCACAACCCTCCTTGAACTAAGAAAAGTACCAAAACGATTAACAATTATTGGATCGGGTTATATTGGAAGAGAACTGGGACAGCTCTTCCACAATCTGGGTTCTGAGGTTACCCTTATTCAAAGAAGCAAACGACTTTTAAAAGAGTATGATCCAGAGATTTCTGAAGCAATGGAGAAAGCTTTAATCGAACAAGGAATAAAGCTCATTTCCGGAGCAACTTATGAACGAGTAGAGCAAGACGGAAATATTAAAAAAGTTCATATTATTGTAAACGGCAAAAATAAGGTCATTGAGTCAGACGAGCTACTAGTTGGAACAGGAAGAAAACCGAATACAGAAGTATTGAACTTGAGCGCAGCAGGCGTTCAAGTTGGGCCAAACAATGAAATCAAGATAAATGCTTTTGCTCAGACAAGTAATAGAAAAATTTATGCAGCAGGAGACGTGACATTAGGACCTCAGTTTGTCTATGTAGCAGCCTATGAAGGAGGAATTGCAGCAGGAAATGCAATTGGTGGGTTAAATAAAGCAATCGATTTATCGGTAGTTCCTGGAGTATCATTTACCAGTCCGCAATTTGCAACTGTTGGGTTAACACAACAACAAGCGAAAGAAAAAGGATACGAAGTAAAAAAAGCGGTATTGTCATTAGAAAATGTTCCTAGAGCGATTGTCAATCATAATACGACAGGGGTGTTTAAACTTGTGGTTGATAGAAAAACACAGAAGATTTTGGGAGTTCATATCGTTTCTGAAAATGCAGGAGAAGTTATTTATGGAGCATCCTTAGCCGTTAAATTTGGATTGACCGTAGCTGATTTAAAAGATACTTTAGCGCCTTATCTAACAATGTCAGAAGGCTTAAAGTTAGCAGCTCTAGCCTTTGATAAAGATATTTCGAAATTATCTTGTTGTGCAGGTTAATATTTCTATTTAGTTTCTTGTAGTAGCTGGTAACACCTTGGTTTATCTTTCGTTATTATCTATAACGATAGGAGTTGAAGATTATGACATCAGCAAACGTCTACGTGCCAATTAATAGCTCTATTCTAGTGGAGGTTGAAGAAATAAAAGACTATTTAGAAACGCAATTGCTCATTTAGGCAACGCAGCAAGATATTATTGAAGATGCGATTGTTGCCTTACGTGCTTAATATAGATAATTAAATCGTATCAAAAAAGGATTCTACCGCTTAAAAAGCAGTAGAATCCTTTTTTATTAAACATGCTTGCACTCAATTTGAATGGTTTATTTGTAAATATTTTTTCTATGACCAATCTCTAACATTAAAATGGTTACGGTCTCGTCATTGATATCAGCTATTAAGCGATAATCACCGATTCTATAGCGCCATTCGCCTGATCGATTGACGGTTAATCCTTTTCCATGCTGCCTAGGATCGGTACAATTCACTAGATTCTTTTGAATCCATCCCATAATTAAAAGGGATTGGTATTTGTCCATTTTTTTTAACGCTTTTTGAGCTCCTTTTTCAAACTCGACTTGATAACCTGAGCTCATTTAATCAGATAGCTCCTTTAGCATGTCTTCAAAAGAAATACTTTTCGGATTCTCTTTATGATCCTTCATGGCTTGATTATATAGGCCCAAATCAATTTCATCCTCGATTTTTTCCAAGACAGAACTTCTAATCAGAGCCGAAACCGAAATATTCTTCGCCTTAGCATATTCTTTAATTAATTTATCTTCCTGAGTATCAATTCTGAGCGATATGACAGTCATTAGAATCACCCCCTTCTTTTTGTATATACATTGTAATACAAAATTAGAGAGGCTGCAAACTTTAGATACATGATTTTATCCAATTTCATGTATTTATTTAGACTTTAATAATCGAAGACCATTTAATATCACGACTAAGGTACTTCCTTCATGAACAATCACACTAATGGCTATATCCGTTAATCCTACTAAGCTTACGGTAATTAGAAAAGCGACAACTACCATTGAGAAAATAATATTTTGCCAAATAACTCGATTCATTTTTAAAGAAATTTCATGAGCTTTTACCAATTTAGACAAATCATTTTTCATTAATACTAGATCAGATACATCTACTGCAACATCCGTACCCTCTCCCATAGCAATTCCAACATCTGCCTTCACAAGAGCAGGTGCGTCGTTTATACCATCTCCCACCATAGCGGTTATACCATAGGTTTCTTTTTGTTCATTGATAATGTTAGATTTATCTTCTGGCATGACGTTTGCAATTACTTGATCTACTCCTAATTGTTTACCAACAGCTTGCCCTGTCATTTCAGAATCCCCAGTAATTAAAGTGGTATGGATACCACACTTCTTAAAGTAATCTATAGTTGCTTTCGCATGTTCACTTGGAATATCCATTAATGCTATCAGGCCGATTACTTTTTCATTTTCTGATACATATACAACCGTATTACCTTCTGAAGCCCATTCTTTATTCAAACGTGTATAGTCATCCGATACAGCCTCAAAAGAAGTTGGTTTACCTATACGATAAGTGTTTTCGTTATAATCGCCTATTAAACCTTTTCCAATCTGATTTTCCACTTCAATAGCTAGTTTATTTTTTGGTTCAAACTTGTCTAAAATAGCACTTGCTAACGGGTGATTTGATTCTTTTTCAAGAGCCACTACGATATCAATCATATTTTCCTCGTTCACAGAATCAGAAAAGTAATAATTGGTTACTTCCGGTTTCCCTTTAGTTAATGTTCCTGTTTTATCAAAGGCAATGGCTTGAATATCCGCTAATTGGGACAAATAGGCACTTCCTTTTGAAAGTACGCCTCTTTTTGCTAGATTAGAAGTGGCTGACAATGTTACGGATACGGTAGCTGCTGCTAAAGCACACGGAGAAGCTGCGACTAAAAGGACTAATCCTCTATAAATACTTTGTGACCATGTCAAATCAAACAGCATAGGAGCAAGTAAAATGAAGAGTGGGATTGCAATTAAAACAAATTTAACATACTTAGGCTCAAACTTTTGGATAATACTAGACGCTTTTGTTTGATTCTCTTGATTTTGATTCACTAGTTGTAAAATCTTTGAAAAGACAGTATCGTTAGTTTCTTTTGTGACTTCCATAGTAAAGGTACCCGTTCCATTAATTGTACTCCCAAAAACTCCGTCTCCCTTTGATTTCTCTTTAGGTATACTCTCACCATTAATAGAAGATTCGTCAATCGAAGTAGAGCCTGATACTATTACTCCGTCAATCGGTACTTGGTCACCGTTTAACACTTGAAGTTGATCTCCTACTTTCAACTCACTAACATTAACGATTGTTGTATTGCCATCTTGCATGATTAGCCTAGCTGTTGTTGGATTCATTTCTAATAACTTGGTAATTTCTCTTTTACTTCTTCCTTCAGCATAATCTTCAAGAAAATGTGCTCCAGAGAAAATAAGAACCAATAACGTTCCTTCCCAAAAATTTCCTATCAGAGAAGCACCTATTGCAGCTATTCCCATTAAAATATGAGAATTAGGGGTAAATTTGTGTTGTCTTTTTGAGTTTTCAATCGTTTCTCCAATTCCTTCAAGAATAATGACATGATAACCAGCACTAATTGAAGCAATTGAAAACAAAGTGTTTTGGATTAAATTATTTTCTCCGTTTACAAATAACGCAATGAGCGACAATGCTAAACCAATAAAGTACAAAATAATTGGCATTTTCCCATGATCGTGACTATTATTTTCGTGTGAGTGTTGCTCTTGAATCTCTTTCATTTCTATCACCTTTCTTAATAAAACTTTTTTTTAGAAATCGTAATGCTTACGAATTACGTTTGAACGAACATTCATATGTCTATACATTCATTTTATATCGCTCTATCTAATTTGTCAAAAAAATAGTTATCTTATTTAGGTGATAAAAAAAATAGGACTCTAAAATAGCTACCCTTATACAAAAAATCTTGCTTTATAAAAATATTATGATAATCTAAATGTGAATAAACAAACATATGAAGGAGAGAAATTCTTATGAATTCATTATCAACTTCTCCATTAAAAAATGAATCTATCCAAGAGGTAAGTAAAATATTTAAAATGATCAGTGACCCTACCCGACTTTCAATTTTATTTCTTCTGCAGAAAGAAGAACTTAGCGTTGGAGCTATTGCGCATTCTTTGAGTATGGAACAATCAGCAATTTCTCACCAGTTAAAAACTTTAAAGACTTCAAGATTAGTAAAATCAAAAAGAGCTGGTAAAAATATGATTTATAGCCTTGACGATCTTCATATTTTTAGTATTCTTGAGCAAGTTTCAACTCATATCGAAGAATAAGAAAAAGAAAAATAAAGACAAACTACAAGGTTAAAATGATTTTACAATTCATTAGTTCAAATAAAAAAAGACAGCGAGTTAAAATCTCGCTGTCTTTTTTTATTTGAACTTCACTATCGTAGTTGTTTATATAAAATTTAATAGTGTTTGAATCGTACCATTTTCGATCAATATATAAATTCCTAAGCCAATAAACACTATAGGAACAAGGATTCGTTCATATTTTTCTAAGGTTTCGGAAACAAAAGAAATCTTGGCTAATTTGTAACTGATATAGCAAAGAACCGCAACAGAAATAGCAAATACGATTAGAGCGGTGACAATCTCTGAAAAAGATAACGAGGCAAAGTAAGGAATATAAATCCCTAAGTTATCGCCACCAGAAGCAATTGTTATTAAGGCAACGGTCCAAAAGAAGCGGTTTGTTCCTCTTGATTCAAGCTTTTCAACGACTTCCTCTTCTTCTTCCTCCTCTTCGCCAACCAATGCCACTCTGATTCCTAAGAAAATCGGAATTAGACCGAGAAGCCCAATGATCCAATCTTGCGGAATGAAATTCAGCACATATGCTGCAAATAAACTTACGGCTACTAAGATACCTGTTCCTAGATATTGACCCCAAAAAATCTGACGGAGCCCTTTTTTTGTATGACTTTGAGAAAAAATAATCAGCAAGATAAACAAATAATCAATGCTGGTAGAAATATAAACAGCGATAGCTGAAAAAATACTTTGTAACAAAATAACTTCCTCCAAACTAAGATTTCATAGATAGATTTTCTGATAACTTTAAAAAAACATGAATAGCGGAAAGGATGTCTTCATTCGCTAAAGAGTAATAAACTACTTTTCCATCTTGACGTGATTTTGCCATTCCATGTTTTTTTAAAAAACGTAAATGGTGTGACGTTGTAGCGACACTAGCATTAAGTATTTCTGCTAAATCACAGACACACATTTCCTTATAGGTTTCTAAAGCATAAAAAATTTTAATTCTAGAAGAATCGCTGAAACATTTCCCTAACACAAGTAAGTTTGAAAAATCTTTTTGATCCAATTTTTTTTTTATTACATTTACTTTTTCTTTATGTACGATAGTCACTTGGCAAACTTTTTCCATTCATCTCACCTCACATTCAAACGGTCGTTTGAAGGTAGTATATCTATTTGATCACTCGTTTGTCAATCTACCTTAATTTCAATACACTATTATAAGCAATTTCATGTGTTACAACTTAATAGGAATTTAAATTTTATTATTAAATTTTTTAATCATTTACACGAAAATTAATTTTATAAAGAACATACTCTATACTCTTATTTTTTTTCAAGAACTCAAAAAAGCGGAAAATCCCAGATTTAAAAATCTGAGTTTCCGCTTTTGTCATTTCAAGGATGGACTATTGTCTCAGCCTCTTCTAATTTATTCTTAAGATATTTTTACTTTCTCTGCAGGTGCTGATACTTCTTTTTGTTCTTTTCGACCTTTCAACTTATACTTCATTAATCTCATGCCATTGAAAATTACCACCAAGATACTACCTTCATGAACCAACATTCCGATAGACATATTCATCCATTCGCTGAAGAAGACGCTGGTCAACAAGACCAACACTACTCCAATTGAAATCACGATATTTTGTTTCATATTATTTGCGGTGGCTTTTACTAATCCTAATGCGTGAGGCAAGTTGCTGAAGTTCGAGTTCATTAAAACGACATCGGATGTTTCAATCGCTACGTCCGTTCCGCTTCCCATTGCGATTCCAATGTCTGCTAAAGCTAAGGACGGACTATCGTTAACGCCATCTCCAACAAAGGCTACAATTTGACCACGTTGTTGAAGTTTTCCGATATAAGCCGATTTGTCTTCCGGCAACATGTGGCCGTGAGCTTCGGTCAAACCAAGTTCGCCGGCGACCACATCAACGGTTCCTTGGTTATCTCCTGAAAGAACGACTAGATTTTTCACGCCCAAGTCTTTTAATTCCTGCAAATTAGCTTTCACACCCGGACGGACTTGATCGCGAATGCCCATCAGTACTTTTAATTCACCGTCGACCGCTGTCAAAACGAGAGAGTTCCCATGTTGTTCAAACCGTTTGATATCTTTTTGCACCTTTTTGCTGAGAGTGACATTTTCTTTTTCCATCAAGGCCACATTCCCAACAGCCACTCTATGTCCAGCTACACTTGAAACGATTCCGCCGCCTTTCACGACTTCAGTTCCTTCAACAGGATAAAAGTTTGTTTCTCCAATTTGATTTAAGACCGCTTTTGCTAATGGATGATCTGATTCCCGTTCCACACTGGCCAGATAGCCAAGCGTTTCAGCAGGATCTTTTTCATACAGTTCAGTCGCTGCAACGGTTGGGTTTCCGACAGTTAAAGTACCTGTCTTATCAAATACAATTGTATCCACATTGCTGAAGTCTTGAATGACTTCACTCCCTTTTAAAAGAACACCGTTACGAGCACCATTCCCAATACCGGCAACGTTTGAGACAGGCACTCCGATAACTAATGCGCCTGGGCAACCTAGAACCAAGATGGTGATTGCTAACTCAATATTTTGACTGAACGCCCATACAACAATTGCCAGAACCAAGACAGCTGGTGTGTAGTATTTAGAAAAGCGATCAATGAACCGTTCCGCTTCGGATTTAGAATCTTGTGCTTCTTCCACGAGTTCAATAATTTTTCCAAATGTGGTGTCCTCACCAACTCGGTCAGCTCTGATTTGAATCGTTCCGTTTTCTAAAATGGTTCCTGCAAAAACTTCTGCATCAGCTAGCTTGTTGACTGGAACAGCTTCACCTGTAATGCTAGCTTCATTGATATGCCCTTCACCCGTAAGGACTATGCCATCTACTGGAACTTTCGCACCCGTTTTAACGAGCAAGATATCCCCTTCATCTATATCATCCACTTCTACTTCTTCAAATTCGCCATTATCCATTTGTTTCAAGGCGCTTTCGGGTGCCATTTCAGTCAATTCTTTGATAGCAGATCGCGTTTGGTTCAATGTTCGTTGTTCCAAGTAGTGTCCGAATAAGAATAAGAACGTGACAATAGCCGATTCTTCATAGTTTTGAATAAAAAGCGCACCAATCGCTGCAATACTGACTAAGACATCAATACTGATGACTTTGACTTTCATTGCTTGAAACGCTTGAATGGCAATTGGCGTAATCCCAAAGACAGAGGCGATGATCAAAGACCACTCTGAAAGTCCTACGTTTTCTAAAACAAAGTGACTGAAGAAACCGAGTACGATTAACAATCCACTGATGACGGTGATAACATTTTTCTTGCTTAATATATATTGTTGCATGCTTTTTCCCTCCAAATTTAATTTCTCTTTTATTGATAAACACAGTATAAGATAATTGCCTAAGTAATTAATTGACTGACATCAAGTTTAGAAAGTTCTCTTTTATCGTTTCTAGGCACCTCGAATCGGATTGCAACAAAAAAAGCAATCCTGGAAAAATAGCTTTTCTTCCAGAATTGCCTAGTTCATTTAATCTGTTAAGCGGCCTTGACTTTTGCTTTAAGGACCGGATAGCCTACGTTTTCGATAGCTTTTTGAATCTCTTCAATCGAAGTGACAGCTGAATCAAAATTGGCTTTGACTTTGCTGGAGTTGAATAATACTTTAATGCTGTCTTTATCAACACCGTTAACTGATTTTACGGCACCTTCAATTTTTTGCATACAACTTGGACAAGACAACGTTTCTAATTGCAATATAGCTTTTTCCATAATTCCTATCTCCTTTATGTGTTTTTATTTTATCGGCAGCAGATTAATGAACACTGCCTTTTCCTCTTTACAACTGTAGTATAGCTCCCTTTTAGCAAACGAAAATTGACGCATATCAAGTTTTGCACTTCTTTTTATCTTTTTGCTCAATTCACCATCTTAATAGTCTTTTTCTGCCCCTTATTGCCATCAGAATAATAAGAAATTGGTGGATAATCTTGTCTGCGTATAAACCATACTACAATCGCGCCAATAAACAGGGCCAGAGACAAGGCTTGCGAAACGCGGATCCACTCGCCAATCCATAAACTGTCCGTTCGCATACCTTCAATGAAGAACCGACCCACTGAGTACCACAAAACGTAACTCAAAGCGACTTCTCCTTGACGCAAAAGCACTGAGTTCTGTCCCGTTGTTAATAAAGAGCGACAGAACACCAACGTGTAGAAAAAAGTGTGTCCGATTATTCGCTGTAAAGCAATAAATCATCTAAATCCTGAATCTTGATCCTTTTCCCAGACAGCTGTTGAATCAATCCCTCGTCCTCCAATTCTCCAAATTTGCGACTGATGGTCTCAGGTGTCGTTCCTAAATAGGAAGCAATGTCCTTTTTTGCCATCGGCAGGGTGATGGTGGGAGAGTTGCCCATTTCAGGTTCCACATTTTCTGCCAAAAACAAAACTAAACGGGTAATGACACTCTCCACGGCTACTTGTGTCGTTTGACGTTCTGAACTTTCTAACCGTTTAGACATTTCCGCCAATAGTTTTAAAGAAATAGCTGGGTATTGTTCCAGAAAATCTTGGACATCTTTTTGCTGAATCATACAGACAACGGTATCTCGGGTTGCTTCGGCATATTCCTCGTGTACTGCATCCGGGTTGAACAAGGTCCATTCTCCGGTGAAATCACCAGGGTTCAAGATCCGCACTAGCTGCTCTTTGCCAGAGTCTGCCAATCGATAAATACGGATTTTCCCACGATTGATAATATATAAAGTATCCTCTTTTTCTTGTGAACGAAACAGAAACTCTCCTTTTTGATACTGTTTCGTGTGGGCTTTTTCAGCAATGTAATTCATCGCGCTATCCTCTAAGTGATTGAATATTGGAACCAAGCGGATACAGGCTGCGTGGTCGCCAATTTCATGATGGGTATGTTTAGTCAATTCATTCTCCCCCTTTATTTATTTTGTTTATATTCGCTGCTTTTATTATATAAGTCTCTTACTACAAAAAAATTGATGCACATCAAGAAAATAGAAAAAGGACTGGAAAGAATTCCAATCCCTAAATCAGCTTCTACTTTTACCTTAATCTTCATCCTCATCAAGAGCGTCATCATCTTCTAATGCTTCTTTACCAATGAACGCTTGCAGCATCCAAATGTTCTTGTCTAAGTCATTTTTAAAAGCAATCAATGTATCTTCTAAAGCATCGTCACCCTCGTCTTGAGCTAAACGAATCGCGCGAATAGTTAGGTCACGGGTGCTTCTGAAGTCCTCGATAATATTTTCAACCATGTCTTCTGCTTTAGCGTATTTATTAACTGCATCTTCCGAAAGCATCGAATATTTTTCAAATTCAACCGTTGTCGAAGCAGGTTTATGCCCAGAAGTAATTAGACGCTCCGCAAGTTTGTCGAACCATTTTTCATTTTCGTTATACAACTCTTCAAATTTTTCATGCAACGTAAAGAAATTGGCTCCTTTTACATACCAGTGATATTGGTGCAGTTTCACATGTAATGTATGCATGTTGCCTAAAAGATGATCCGCAATGGCCGCTGCATTAATTTTCGTATGATGAACATGTTCCTTGTGTTCTTGTTCTTCTTGCAATCTTTCTTGGGGTGTTCTTTCTTGAGTAGCTTTATTTTCAGTCATGATTTATTCCTCCTATAATTTTGGTTTGTTTAAAATAGCTTTCTTTGATTCCTCCTTTTTCTTTACTGAATTTAGTATAGGATAGATTTCCGTTAAAAAAATTGACGCTCATCAAGAAAAGTATTTCTTAATAGACGCCAGGCTTCTCTATTAAAATAAGTTCTTTGAAGTTTATTTCTTTTTATTGGGTTTATTTCAAAGCTTACAGATTATAAATCTCTTTCTTAGAATAGACTCTATACATCAGTACTTAATTGCAGTTTTCTCTTATTGCGCGTCAAAGTGCTCTTGCTTATGCCGGTCATTTTCTCTACTTCTTTATAGGAATGATTCTTCAGTAGATTCATGGCGAGATTGATTTGTTGCTGGCTGAATTTTTTCGGTCGCCCTTCCCGGAAGTCGGGTTTCTGTTTAGCCAACTCTTTCCCCTCTTGTGTACGTTCTACAATCAAATCACGTTCAAAATCCGCAAAAGCACTGAAAATTGTGAAGATCAATCTTCCAGTGGAAGTATTTTCAATAATTCCTAAATTCAGCACATTGATCCGCACACCCTTCTCAAATAAGAGCTTGATTGTGTTCAATGCGTCTTGTGTGCTGCGAGCGAAGCGGTCCAGCTTCGTCACAACCAAAGTATCCCCTGTCTCAATTTCCTGAAGCAGTTTTTGGAATTCGGGACGATCACTTTTTGTCCCGGTAATTTTCTCGAAGTAGACCCGGTCGCAGCGTTCCTCCTCTAGTTGACGCAGCTGCCCTTCCAAATCTTGCTGGCGGGTACTCACCCGTGCGTAGCCATATTTCATCTTTTTTTGCCCTCTCTTTTGACTATAAGTTATGACACCTTTGTATCCCTTGATTTTACTGGAGCAAGGAAGCATAGTCAATACTCTTAAGTTTTGACTATGAAGGATAAACTAGAACGCCTATACTCTATTCTCTAGTAGGCCTAGGCGTTCGGTATTTTTATATGTGTAGCGACAAAGAGAGGTATATTATCGCTATCACCTTCTCCATACGATAAGCTAATAGGTACTTAGCCGGATCTATTCCCCTTACTAGTTGTCTCCATCCCCATCTTTCGTGTATTGGTATAGCCAGTTGTCTGAAGTAATCGCATGGAGCACACTTCATCTTTAGCTTCTTGGATTGTCACGATACCGCTTCTGATGACACAGGACTTCTTCGGGGAAACTGATTGGTGTAGCGGCTCCTGAAGCTGCTAATACACTGGCGTACGAAGAAGTTTCAACTTCCTTTTGATTCCTTTCGGTTCACTGTATTAAATTGGATTGACATTCTCGGATTCATCCTCTACCTAGTACCCGTTCATCGTGTATACCTGTAATAACTTGGCATTCGAGTAGTCATGTTTGGATAAGTGATAATGGTCTCGAAATTGGTGGCTCCACCCGCTTGTTGAATAGTTCGCTTACTATTCTGCTGGAAATGTATCCTGAAATTCATAGGTTTCGGGAATGAGAACTTTTAAAATGATGTCTTCCGAGATTCCTAGTTCTTTATAAATAAAGTATCTTTGAAAGAGCTTCAGTTTTTCATTCGTTGTAAATAAATTTTGTGCTCCTTGTATTCTATCAGGGTACAACTCGGGTTTATACCCATGCGTGTGAAAATTTCGTGTTTGTGTTAATGACCTAGCTAAACTGCTACTGGATTTAGATGGGCTCTTCCCTTCTTTTTTTATGCAGGATTCGAATATTTTGTCCGGAAGTTGCCTGAATAAATGGCTCAGCTTTTTTTGTAAGGAATCTTCGCCTATAAAATTAATATTTGCATTAAAATGTTCTTTATTCTGCTGTGACACATTCTCATTCACATAATCTGTTAGCAGTTGTTGGTCTTCTCTTAGTTCTTCTTTTTTTTGTTCAATCGAATCATTAATAAAGTTTCTATAATATATTTCTAAGTTTCTAATAGAATTCAGCAGCTGGGTCTCTACATAATAAGATAAGTATAAATCGTTCAAATAGCTATCAAGAATAAAACTTAGTTTTTCTTTCTTCAAATACCAGCTATTTAAAATGCTTTCAAATTCACCTTCTATAGCATGGAATGTAAGAGCGCTTTTAGGGGCTGTGGTGATTCGCTCTCCAATCTGCCGGAAGAAATATCTCCCCCTTATTAAAGGATAAAATTTCCCAGCATGTTCTGGTATAGTTTCTTTTTCGCATAAGAACTCTAGATAGTCAAAATGCAAAGGTATACCATTTAGGAATTCTAATAGCTTTTTGATGTATAGAGCGTTTTGAAAGAAGGAACGAAAGTTTCTCATTTCTCCACTATTTTCAAAAACTTTCAGATAGGACTTTTCTTCAAGAGAATAAGTACTGTTACTTTTATTCCTATTAAGAGTAATAGCTTCTAATATAGACAAATTTTCAGAATGAATGTTAAAAGTTCTTTCCCCATATTTGTCTAGATCAAACTGTACAGCCCCTTTATTTTCCTGGGGAAATACTAAGGTTGAAATAGAAGTTTTATCTATCCATGTATGTAAATGATTAACGGAAAACCTAATACTTTCAACCATGGGATCTTTTTTGAAATCACCGAATACTTTGTTGAGAGCGGTTCTTATTACATCATTACCCTCAATCTTATTAAAATTCACATCGAGTATATAAAATTCATTTACAGAATATGAATCAATACTAAAGCCAGGAATACTATCGGTACCTTTTACTCTATAACACCCTTCCAAGGCCAATAATTTCCCATCTTGTGAAAAACCATAAATTCGGTTTAAATGTTGAAATGTATCATCAAAGCTCTCAGAAAAGGAATCGAATAATTCAAGAATAATGGATTGAGATTTATAGTGCAGAATCCCTCTTATTCCATCCTTCATTTCCTGGTCTTCTCTAAACCATATAGCTAAAACATCAAAATCTTCATGCAGGTTATATTTATCAAGTTTCATTGTTTAAAAACCTCTCTTTTCAATGACATATATAGAAAAAATAGCTTTTTATAAAAGGAACATCTATTCGACACTCTAAATCTACATGGATAACGTTTGAAAATCAACATGTTGCTTATGACGGTTTTGGGTACACCCTAACCATACAAAAAGCGCCTTTTTTGGTGTTGTTCCCTGCTTAGTAAGATACTATGACTCCGTCAGGTATCCACCTGCACCTTGGCCACCCCTCTGGCATCCTTAGGGGTGGCTCTTCTGATTTTCATCATTGCTCCGCTCCTGGGAACACCATTTCAAATTCCTCACAGACCACTTGAGACTCTTCGCTAAAGGGAAGGCCGGCTTCCTGGTACGCTTCCGAGAAGAAATCGGTATGTACGCTCCTCCAATAGCCAAGGGTGCGGTCGCCTTCGCCTTCCTTGAAGGCATGGCGTTCTGACACATCTTGGAAGGGAACCACATAAACTTTGGTGATCTGGGTGATACAAATCGCATTATCCTGCCTGTCCAAGATGACATTGAACCCTCCTTCTAACGGCAAGGGTTCTTGATCTGCCTCATACAGGTCATAACCGGAGGTAGTGGCGGTCTTCACGCCCTGGCGGGTCAGTTCTGCCAGTTCGTCGGGAACCACGCCATACTGCCACGCTTCATAGGTGTGGTGCTTGTAGCGGGGGTATTCCTCAATAAAATGATTCCATAGTTCTTCTGCCTGCATCTGTTTTCCTCTCCTTAGATCATGATTTTAAGATTGCCTGCGTCTAGTTTAATTTTTTTGCCTATAGGAAAAGTAAAAATAGGTTGGGTATGGCCAAAGTTCACATCATAGAGGACGGGAATGCTCTTCAATACAGGGTGCTTGTCTAGAATACTTACCAGTATTTCTTCGGTCATCCCTGTCTCTTCAGGAAATCGGCCAATCACCAATCCCTTTGGATTTTTGGCAACCTGGAGCAGGGACGCCAAATCACGGGCGAAGTCATGGGACGTGTTCTCTTCTGCGGATTCGACAAAAAGGATTCCGTTATGGAGATCTGGCATATACTCGGTTCCCTGGAGCAGGGTGAAGGTATTGAGATTGCCCACATAGCTAACCCCTTCTGCTGTTCCGGGGGTATAGACCTTCCAAGCGTTCTCAACCAAATTTCGCGGCTCCTCGGGTAAGAACCACAAATCATCGCTGTAATGATCCGAGGCAGCCAATTGGACCTCCTCCCTTCCTGCACATACCTTTAAAAAGTACTCTGTCTGGTAGTCTTGGAGCTCGTCCATCTTGAAGCTGGAATAGTGAGGTCCAATATACGTTACCAACCCGGTCTTAGCGGTGATTGCATTATTCAGGGCAGTGATATCGCTGTAGCCGCAAATAATCTTAGGATTACTCCGGATAAGATCGTAATCAATATAAGGCAGCAACTCATTGGAGTTGAAACCGCCAATGGTGGAGAGAATCGCCTTCACATTGTGGTCGGAAAAAGCCGCGTGGAGGTCTTCCACGCGCTCTTCTATCGAGGCCGAGCCGATCAAATCGGTGGCGTGGATATTCTTACTAAACGTGACCTTATAGCCCAGACTCTCCAGTCTTTCCTGAGCCTTTCGGTTCCCTTCCATCCCTCCCACTCTTTGAAAATTACTCGAAGGCGACAAGACCCGGATTTCATCGTTGGATTTTAACTTTTCAGGAATAATCATTTGTTACACATCCATTCTTTGTATTATGTTGTCAGATAATTATACCAAAGTATAAAAATCCAACTAGCTGTTAAAGGGAGCTGCAAAAAGCTCCTCATTCCTAAGTACGCATTCACGTACCAATGTGTAACAAATATACTAAAAAAATAATTATTTGTAGTATAATAGTTACATTGAAAGGAGGAAGACCATGAACGAAACCGTATGGGACCTCTTGGACCAGTACAAGGGCACCCTGACGCTGGTTCTGTTGCGAAGTTTGAAAATCAAACGCGCCCTCTCTGAACTCCAAATATCTTAGGCTGTTATTCCCATTAATACCTTGATTTCAGTAGACACCGAAAAGCCGAAGAGCGTTCCATTTCTGGCTCTATAATTTATGAGACTGATGAATCAGAATTGATTCTTCAGTCTCATTTTCATTTTAGATATTAAAAAACATATCG
>CXSP01000061.1_pt1 | contig 20421 bp, 16 predicted proteins | sample 591501 | NCBI WGS metagenome assembly CXSP01 (sample SAMEA3491350, study PRJEB9169) | human gut metagenome | biome: ENVO:mammalia-associated habitat; material: ENVO:feces | place: Bangladesh | collected 2010-04-07 | reverse complement strand
ACTTCACTTTGCCAATACAGAAAAAGCGTTGAATCTACTAAAAAAATAAATGGTGTTCAAAAACTTGCATCTGCGGTAATAAGTCCAACCAAACGAAAAATAGGAGGAGCTATTTTTGTTTGGCTGTTCTTATTACTTGATGCAGGACAGCTTTTTCACAACCTCTTTCCTTAAACGGTGTTCCAGAAGTAGCTTCTTCGAAAAATAAGCCGAAATTTCACAAAAATTTGAGAAGCAAATTTCGTCAATTCCTTCTTATTTCTTGAAGCTGACCACTTCTGTCACAACCTCTTTCCTTATTTATTGCTGAAAATAGGTGGTCAATGCTTGTGTCAAACTTGCAGCGATTTGCTGCTGATAACTGTCTGTTACTAATTCCTCTAAATCACTATCATTATTCATATAACCCATCTCGATTAAAATAGAAGGTTGAAGATTTTCTCGAAGAACTTGATAGTTCCCAGTGGAGATTCCTCTTGAATCCAGAGGCAGATCAGTGAAGGAATCAGCGATTGTTTGTGCTAATGTTTCCTCTTGTCCATAGTAATAATATGTCGTGATCCCAGTTGCTTCATTCGCATATTCCGTAGAGTCTGCGTGTAAACTGATAAAGACATCTGCCTTTTTTTCTTCACTGTAGTCGCATATATCTCCAAGCTGTACTAATTCATCTGTAGTGTGGGTCAAATAAACCGTTACTCCAGCATCCTCTAGCGCCTTTTTTACTTTTATGGCTGTACTTAATGTTATATCCTTTTCTTCTGTTTGTTCATCATTGCTTAATGCCCCAGTATCATTTCCGCCATGCCCAGGATCTAATACAATCACTGCATCAGATAACTCTTTCGGTTTTGTTTGTATATTCTTTGTGACTTTGGTTCCATCTACGAGGGCTAAATATCCAGTATAGCCATCATTAGTCTTAATCTGATAAGCATTTTTTGTTTCGGAAAGAAACTCCGTCAGTTCTCCGCCGTTTATAGTTGCTAATGGGGTCGTTAGCGAGTCATCTGTATATAGTGTACGGTCATTTTTTCCGATTTTGACTAATGTCTCTTGTTCTGTGTCATCAGATGATTTCTTTGTCTTTGTAACCGTGCTGTTCGTACTGTTGACCGTTTGTTCAACTATCTTTTTTTGACCAAAAACATCTATTCGAAAACAGATAATAATGATAATGATTGCACATACAAAAGCTCCAATTATTTTTTTCATGTTTGACTCTCACCTCGTAGATTCAGACTAAGGGGCAAAACTTAAAATCAGCTTAAGTACGCAAAAAAGGAGCTGCGACAAACATTTTGTCACAGCCCCGTGTTTTCAAATAAACAGCAAATTTAACCAATCAGTTCCCATGCGCCCCACTCATTAGAACCTGGTTCTTCTCCTTGATTCCACCACTTTGCCTGATAAACTTTCCCTTGATAAGTGACGATGTCTCCCTTGACATAAGCTTTTTCTGGATTCCATTCTTCATATCCTGGAGCAGGGTCTTCGCTTTCCGTTGTGATCGTTATCGGCAAGCTTTTCTCAGATACATTTCCAGAAGCGTCAAATGCACTGACTGTATAAGTGTACGGTGTATTTGTCTCCAAACCTGTATCTGTATATCGAGTATGAGTTGTTTGTGCTACACGCTGACCATCACGATAGATGTAATAACCTGCCACCTGATTATTGTCTGTTGATTCTTCCCAACTCAAAGTAACTTGTGTTCCTTGAATATCTGAAACAGCTAGATTTTCGGGTACAGATGGGGGCTGCGTATCGGATGGATCCGGTATCAGTTCTTTTCCATAGATGACTTGCCGATTGATTTCCGCTCCTTCATCTCCGATTCTTTGGACTAACGCAATATGGCCAATTCGATCGACTGTTGGATTTTCATCACTTGATCTTAATCTAAATTCATAAGAAGCATCTGGCTCGATATGTTTACCATCATATACAGAAGCTAAATCAATCACGACATACCCATTTTCTATCGTTACTGTTCCAGCTTTGTAATCTCCGGCACTTAGACTTTCAGCTGAGTGGATTGGAATATACAGTTTAGGGAATTTGATTGTTTCTTGGGCTAATTCCACTGCACTCAATACACTAGAAGTTTCGTTAAGCTGCTCGTTGTTCTTGATAGTGATGTTATAACCATTCGCACCATATTCACTATAAGTAGAAATATCCACATCAATCGCTAACGGGGAGGAAACTATTTCTTGTTCTGACAGTTTTTCGTCACCGAATAATCCTTGTTTGATCGCATTAGTCAGCTCGTCTCTCTTACTACTGTTGGTTTCCTTATCTTGTGATTGCATCCAGGAGATTACTCCACCTAATTCATTTTCTTTTACATATTCTGCTTTGTAGCTGACAGATTTGACATTGTCATAAGTAAAGAATTCTCCTGTTGTTTTACTGTACATATAAGGTGCTTTCGCTACATCATCCCAATATTCTTTTAAGTCTGCTGTTTGATCAATCAAATCAGCGATATTCCGATAAGGCCAGACGCCGCCAGCTCTACCACCATTTCCTGAAACGAGATCGTTTTTGTTTTTGGCACCGTAAGAAGGTGTTTGATCGGCATCTTGGTTACTTGCTTTTGCTGATTGGAACAAACCAGGTAGCTCTTTGTTATCCCCGCTTTCTACCTCATGCCAGCCGCGTGTATAAAAAGCTGCACCAATCACGATTTTGTCGGAAGGAGCTCCTTCTTTTGGTAAAAATTTGACTGTCTGATCGACAGAAAGACCTTCTTCATAATTAGGATCAGCTGGATTGCCATATAGTGCCGTATGGTGAGCACTGTTGGGACTCCATGCCCCATTCAAATCATAGGTCATGATATTGGCAAAATCGACCACAGAGAATAATTTAGGAATGTCAATCCCATCATTTAATTTTTCTCTGGAAGAAGGAAGCGCTACAGATAATTCATATGTTTTCCCTAACTTTTCTCCTTGTTGATCAATTGACTCGCGAATCTCTTTTAAAAGCGTGATGTAATTCTCTTTGTCTTCCGGTTTGGCATGTGGTGTTCCTTCATCGTTTACATTATCTACTAGATCTGGCTGACGGACATCAGCTGGATATTCCCAATCGACATCGACAAAATCCATATTGGTATACTTAATAAATTTCGTGATATTTTCTACTAGATTTTTACGTTTTACTGGATCAGCTGCCACTTCTGAAAAGTCTCCTGATTTTGACCATCCGCCTAAAGATACGCCTATTTTTAGATTTTTATTTTTGCCGCGTAAATCTTGGATTGCATTCAAAATCCCAGAACTTGGTGTGTTCCATCCTACGCCAGGTTGTTCTAAAGATGCACCTACAGCAGCATCTGCATCTGTAAATGTCAGATTCCCCTCGCTATCAAAATCTAAAAAGGCAAAGTTCAAATGTGTTAGCTGATCCGCTGGAATATCTTGAGGAAGAAATTTCCCTTCACCATCCCAGATGGACCAATCTCCATAATACATGACATTCCGGTATTCTTTTGCTTGAACAACTTGAGCTGTTTCTTCGGCATAGACAGAGTCTTTTTGTCCTAATAACGGAGATGTGACAGACATCACCGATGAAAATAACATTACAGCTAAACTGATTTTTTTCATTTTTGACATATTTTGAAACCTCCTTTTGTCTATTCGTTATGATTCATCCACCAAATAAATAGTTTCTTTCATTCTACAAATAATTAATTATTTGTGTTATTAAATAAAAACACCTCCTAGATCACCGACAGAACAAACGCACCAGAAACATTGACTTTATAATTACAACTAAATAGCAACATTCTGGAATTCTGTTTGCAAACGTTTTCTTTTATATTGTTTACGTTATTTATAAGTAAACAAAAACTACTTTTTGGTTAAATCCCTTTTGATAACGATTCAATTAGAATGAAATAATAAATAAAATATCCCTTGATAATTATGAGAGAATAACAAAGTTTTATACATGAAAACCTAGCCGTATAAAAAAGAAACAAGATACAACGATTTTCGTCATATCTTGTTTCTTTACCTAACTATTTTTCTCCACATATAACAGCTTTATGTTTGTCCTAATACACCATTCAAATATAAATCAATCAATTGTTCCACATTCAACGGTTCTTCTACAGGTCTTTTTGATCGAGTGATGTACGGTGCCAACACTAAGAAAAAATGCCTTGCTGCAATTTCTTTGGAAATCCCACTTCTTAACACGGATTGGTTTGTTGAAAAAATTTCTTCAAATGGTTCACGATAATTTTTCTTCCATAGAAAGAAAAGATAATCTCTCGTTTTATTGGAAAGATTGCTCTCAAGGTCGTGAAGCATCAGAAATAAATCAACAAGATGCGTCTCAATCAAAAATTGAGCCATTTTTGTCAACATCACTTGAAATGTCGTTTCGCTTGTTTGGACGATTTCTCTCAACGCTTTCCCAACATCTTCTAAGTGCTTTTCTAATACTGCTGTATATAACTTTTCTTTATCACTAAAATAGTGATAAAGATTGGGCTGGGTGATCCCAACTTTTTGTGCAATCTCTCTTGTTGAAGTACCAAGATAGCCCTTGGACATGAACAAGTCAGTCGCTTCTTTTAAAATTTTTTGTTGCGTGTCTTTATTGTATCGATGGACCATTTTTCCACCTACTTTTTGGTTATTCTTTTTCTTTCAATACACCATCTTCCATCATAAATATTCTATCGCATTTGTCAATCAACCGTGTGTCGTGCGTCACCATGATTGTTGCTTTATTTTTTTCTTTTGATTCTTTTGCCAAAATATCGACTACTTCTCTTGCCTTTTCTGAATCCAAACTGGCAGTTGGTTCATCTGCTAGAATAATAGACGGATCATTGTACAATGCACGAGCAATTGCCACCCTTTGTCTTTCACCACCAGATAGTTCTTCTGGATACTTGTTGATTAGCTTATCCACGCCAAGCTGCTCAAATAATTCTTTTGCTTCTTTTTGCCGACGTTCATGTTTGATTTTATCTACTAATAATAACTGCTTTTTTACTGTCAGAAAAGGAACCAGATTTGATGCTTGCAAGATAAAACCAATTTCTTTGAAGCGGAGTTTAACACGTTCGCTTTCTTTTTGATTACTGAATTCCTGATCATTGATAAATACAGATCCGCTGCTAGGTGTCTGCAATCCACCTGCTAAAGTCAAAAAGGTACTTTTTCCTGATCCCGAAGGACCGATGATTGCAACAAATTCCCCCTTATCGATACTCATTGTTGTTTCTTTCAATGCTTTTACTACTTGGTCGCCATCTTGGAAACTTTTTTCTACTTCTTTAAATTCTATTGCTTTCATGTTCTTCCTCCTTCTTATCCAATGGCCTTCAGCGGATCGATTTTCACGATCGTCCGAACAGAAAATAGTGCGCCTAACACAGCCACTACCAACATCAACAAGCTAATGACGCCAAAAAATAGCCAATTGCTTTGGAATGGAACCGCATCAGGTAGAACAAGAGATGTTCCCACTGTTCCCACTAGACCAAGAAGAATACCAACAAAGGATAAAATGAATGTTTGTGCCACTACAGAGCGTGCAATAAATCCTCCCGTGATTCCTTGGGCTTTCATTACACCAAAGATATTGATTTTTTGCATCGTCAGTACATAAATAAAAATCCCGATCACGATAGCCGCAATAACAATCAAAAAGCCAATCATAAACCCAAAAGTCAATACTTGTGCATTGTATCCAGGTAATTCATTGATGAATTTAGAAATTTTGATCTGTTCCAAGTCTTCAGGTAAATCGTTGATTTTTCCTCTGACAACTATTGCATTGATCCGTGCATTCTCACTTGTGTCTTCTTTTTCGAAGCGGATTTGTTGGTAAGCATTGATGGTCGTATAAAGAACCGGTGAAACATTAAACTTGGCATGATCCGTAAAACCAGTTAGTTTAAACGTCTTATCACTACCAGATAACTTAACCGTATCTCCTACGGCTAGACCATATTCTTCCTTCAGGCTAATATCGCCTATTGCCTCATCATCGTTATTAAAAGCTTTTCCTTCAACAAGATTCGGCATGATGAACTGATCTTTATCGATACCAAAGAAGCTAACATTGATTTTTCCTTCTTCTGTACTGTCTTTACTAGTCACGACTCCTGGAGTTTGGGCAAGATAGGCCACTTTTCCACCTTCGACTTCTTCTGCGGTCTTCTTAGTAATCATGGACATCCCTAGATTTGAATTTGCATCTTTCGATAGAACGATCGAATCTGCCTCCCACTTGTCAACCGCCGTTCGATTGTCTTGAGCTAAGCCATAAGCTAACCCGGTCAAAAAAAATACCAAGTAGGCGATTAAAAACATCACACCTGCAACTAATGCGTAACGTAACTTTGAATGCATAATTTCATTTAATGCTAAAAACATTTAATTCCTCCTCTTGAAATAATTATTTTATACAATAATTTTATCACTTGATAAATTTTTGGCGAATATTATGCTCAAAATACATTTTCGCTTTTTTATTATCTCTCCTTATGATGTCTAAACGCTTTTTAGTTAGTATTTTCAGTTTTTTTATTATAAAAATAGCATTTCACATAATAAAAGACCGTGATGTTTCTCACGGTCTTTTTTCTACTCTATCGCGATTGGCTCTCTTAGCTAGTACTTTAAAAGCTAACTCATTGAGATAGTGAAAACGTGGGGTATATTCAGCCAAAAATCCAAAGTTTTCAACTGCTAACTGTGGAATCGTGTTTTTTTGTTTCACGATATCAGCAAGCAAGTTCAAATCTGATAATAAAAATTCTTTGCTTATCAGCTGTCCACCAATGATTTCTAATGTATCTGGATGATAGATCAGCTTTGCATTTACTGTTTTATTTTCTTCATAGTATTGTGGAAATAGGTCAAACTCTCCTGAACAAGAACAGGCACTTTGTTCCAAAAATGGTGCTTCGTCTTCTGTCAACCCAACAGTTCCTAAAAAGTGGTCGGTAATGACCGTTGCTGTTATTTTTTTGTTTGAGATCATAAGTAGTCGGCTGCTCGCACAAAGTCAACGCTACCGCTCTCGCCATATGTACAGCTCGAGTAACTAAGGGCAAAAAGAGATGCCGTTCTTTTTTGTCAAAACTGACTGGAACGATATCGCCAATCGCATAGATATCCGAATCACTTGTCTGCAGGTATTCATTGACCATCACAGTGTCGTCCTCATACAATGCCACTTTGTCTTTTAACAATGACGTATTTGGACAAGTTTGAGCAGAAAAAATGACGATATCTGTCTTCAGTGTTTGAGACAAAAGTTGTACGGATACTACTTCTTCTCCTGATTTTTTCCAATCAATCAAAAATTCATTTGGATGAAAGTTGATTTGCTTGGTTTTCAGCTGATTTTGAAAACTGCCAATCATATCTTTATCGAAATATCTTGATAAAACATTCGGCATGTAATCAACTAAATGAATCATATGTCCCTTATTTCTCAAAGCATCTGCTAATTCTAACCCAATATAACCAGCACCAAAAATCACTACTTCTTTTGCTTCTTTCAAAGCGGCAAGTACTTGTTTAGATTGCACTAGATTTTTATAGGTGTAGACATTTTCAGCTTCAATTTGTTTATATAAAGTGGCAAGAGATGAACCTGTTGCCACGATTAGTTTATCATAGGTTAGGGTTTCTTTTTTTCCTTCCTCAGAAGTGAGGATGAGCTGATGCTTGTCTGGATCAAGTTCAGTTACTCTCCATTCGGTGATCAGTTTTGCACCACTTGCTTGAAGAGTCCGCTCGTTGTTTGCAGCTTCAGCTAAACTATGTATCTTTCCTTTTAAATAAAGATTGATCCCATTTGAAACATAGCCTAATCCATCTTTGTGATTTTCATCGATCAACAGAACTTCTGCCTCCGGTTGAAGTTTGCGTATATTTAGGGCAGCGGTGATGCCTGCATGGGAAGCACCAATGATCACGATTTTCATGTTTTATTCATCCTTAAATTCAATTTTTCTAAATAGCATTCTTTTAAAAATTGGTTCAAGTAGGGAAAATCATAGTTAAATTCATTACTCGTAAATACAAAAACTTTAGCGGACTTCTGTGACGGGTATTCTTTCAATTGGCTAGTCAAAATAACATCATATTGCTTGTCTTTCTCGTATTCGACTAAATCATATTTGATCGTATTCAACAACTGTTCTTGAATGATTTCTTTCACGATATCCGCCATTAGCCTTTCGTACGGAAGATCATAAGCAATTTGCAAACGCAATTCCAATTGCTTGATTAGCGTTCGTAAAATAGATGCATAGCGAGCAAATAATTCAAAACGGGCATTTTCCTCGTCTGCTTCAGTAAAATCCACAATAGCAAATGTTTGTCTGACCAGCCTTTCACATAAAACAAGGAATTGTTTATCTTCTACTTCAGTTAACCGTTGTTTCAATCCTTCTTGACCAAAAATATTCATCCATCCTCTAAAATAGGCAAAATGAGCGTGATTTTGCATCACTGTCAACGCAATCTTTTGCGAAATCTCTTCTGGAAAAGCATAGAAAGAAAAATATTCTTCTATCGATTGTTTAAACGTTCGATTCAATTGAGCCACTACGTCATCTTTGTATTTTTCGCTTATCAAAAATTCCTGAACATGTGAATTATGTGTATCTAATGTAAAGTTACTGATCATGAAAAGATAAAAAACCAACGTTTCGTTTTGATCCCAAGGAAAGGCATATTGAAAGAAATAACGAGTCAAAAATGTATGGAGCTCCAATAAAAATTGTGTCGTTTGAAACAATCCAACAGGAAGATTACTATAATCTGGTTTGGCTTTTTTCGTACAGCGCATCCGTTTCTTCATAATGGAAAGCCATATTTCAAATTTCAGTCGCCCTTCTTCTGTAATGGCAAAACTGAACTCTTTTTGTAGCAGATCTAAAAAAGTGTTTCCTGATAAATCGCTGTATTCTTTTTTATTTTCAAGGTAGGGGCGACCAAACCAAAATAATTGAAAATAGAAATAGCGGATTTGATTTTCTGGGCCAGTCAAACGCCCGCTTTTTATTTTCAAATGAAACTCTTTTAAAGAATCATTTAATTCCTTCACTCTACGCGACAAAGTAGCCGAACTGATATTAAGTTCCATAACAAGTTTCTGCCGATCAAATGAGCCATATTCTAACAGATAAAGAAGGATTTGATATTTTGTAGAATAGCGCAAATAGCAATGATAATAAACATCGATAGCTGCTATATTGCCATGTCTGATCAATAAAATGTATCCTTCTTGGATAACGATTTCCAGTTGTTCGATGTTTTCTAAACTAGCTTGTAAATAAAATAAATCTTCTTTCAAGGTAGACCGATCGATTGATAAGCGGGCTAGTACGTTATTAACAGAGATCTCTCCTTTTTCCTCTAATAAAAGTTAAAAAAGTTTGATTTGCCGTTGTTCATTTTTTTCAAGCAAACTGAAAAGTTCCAAGTCCACTCCTCCAAGCATTTCTGATTTTAACAGCAGAAGTTTCCTTCTCATCCTTGAAAAAGAGGATCTGCGACAGTTGTCACAGATCCATACAAATTCTGATCACTTAGCTGATTGGCCCAGCTGACAGTTCCCATGTGATCGTGCCTTGATACCTTACGCCAGGTTGAGCGTTCGTACTGCTATTTACCTCTAAGAGTAAACCATCGGTATCGGGAAAGTCAACGAGAACCTCTCCTTTAGCTGTGCCATCACTTTGATAAATCATCGTGTTTTGTCCTTGTTGGATCAATTGCTTTGATCCAGCATGATTAAAGTACAATTTTGTTCCGCTTAATTCTTGACCTTGATCATTCTTAAATGAAGAAGTCAATGTACCTGTCAGTTGCCAAGGAGACGTGCTTGGAAGCCGAGTATCCCGTACATCAAAAGAAAAATCGCCTTTTGCTTCATAATAACTTGTCTTCAACGGTTTGGGGAGATCGTTGCCAAATGTAAAATCATCTGGTACATCAACTAATGTCAATTCTTGTTTGGGGACAAGAATTGTTTTGGAAGATGTTTGGACAACTGGATTAGGAAGCTTAACACCATCTGCTAATGTAATATTGCTAGAAAGTACAGCTGCCTTTGTCGGTATGCTGACAGATTGCACAGAAGTATCTACAGTATTTAATTGATAGTTGTAAGTAAGATGAATAGTATCGCCGACTTTGCTCAATAAATCTGCTGGGACAGATACTCCTTGTTGAACGCCGGTATCTGCGACAGTTGTACCATTTAATTTTAAGGTACCATTGATATAAGTAGTATTTTCTGGAAGTGAGATCGTGATTTTTTTGTCGGTGATCGCATCCCCAGATTTTGTCAACGTGAATGTCACATTTTCTTGTATCGTATCCCCTGATAGTGCAGATAAGGGAGTTCCTTCATCCGGTTGTCTGCTAAGATTTTTTAGCTGGCTGTCTGCACTCACTGATGGAAAATTAGCCACTGTTATTTGGGGAAGAGTGGTGATTCCCGCTTGTTCAGACTGCCATTTGTACGCAAAAGAAGGATACAGGTTAGTAAGTACGTCGTCCACCAAGCGATAATCAAAATAATATTGCCCTGAAGCCAATGCAGGTAGTGTAGAAGTAGCTGTAGTTGTGCCGCCATTATTTGATGAGATCGTTTGGAAAAGTTGATCTGTCCATCCTGCCGCTAATTTTTGGGTTCCTTTCGAATAAAGCCTGTAATGGATCGACCCCGTTTTTAATTCAGTTGCTGACCAATTGGCCATGACTTGGTACGGCGCAGGAGAAAGGAGCTTTCCCCACTGACTATCAGCTGTTAAGTTTGTTGGTAAAACCGTACCGTCTAGCTTGTACTGCTCCAATACCTTTAAAGCAACGGGAGAAAGCAATCCACCTTGCGCATCTTTCCCGCTATATACAATATTGGTTGACTGATTCAATCCACTTGTGCTTGCTGGAGTATGAGTCAGCGCTGCTCCTTGTGTGACGTTTTTTCCTGTAAAATAATTGACTACACGATCAAAGCGAGTAGATGGTAGTTGATCAAAACGTCCTTCAGTCAACCCCATCGTTAGTGTTCGATTATTGGTTGAGCCTGGAAGGTTCTGGTTATTCCCATCCACGTATTCTGTAGTATCAGCAAATGTATTATATTTTCCTGTTGAATCACTTGGTGAAATGTAACTATTCCACGTATTTATCTCTGCACTTGCAGAAAATGCATACGCTCCTGGATTCAATTTTCCACCAGTTAATTTAGGATAAAATCTACCTGCAGCTGGAGCTAAGATCGAATTGAACATACGATCTTGGATAATATTATTCGAGTCATAAAAATCAACAGAAAAAATAGCTTTTTTAGATATAGAAGGTTGTAATTTACCCTTGGTCAAAATTTTGTTTGGACTCGTATCATATTTATCTCCGTTTTCTGTCATCTTCGCGACATTAGCTGTAATATCAAATTGAAGCGGGACATCGTCAACATTGAACTCGCCTCGCGTAATAATAGCGATGATATCTGGCAGGAGAGTATTTGTATCCCACGAACCCATCCCGAAACGTAAGGTATGGCTTCCTGCTGATAATAAACTCCCGCTAGTAACCTTGATGGGGGCACCGGCAATATACAAGTAGGCGTTGTTCCAGTCAATTGCTTTTAATACATCACTGCTTGATACATGTTCCGGTAAATTGATGATTGCAACGAAGGCAAAACCTTGTGCAGTGATATTCACCAAATCAAGTACATTTGTTAGTTTCACATGACTTTCCCAATGAAAACGGACCGTGCCACCATTCCAAGGATCATTTGAACCATCGTTTAAATAAGTAGCAGTCAATTTAGGCAACTGGTTAGCCCCAGTTAGTTGGACAAGCTTCCCGCCATTCACTGCACTACGTCCACCATTTGGAGGTACGATGTTTTCGTATGTGGACGGATCATAAGAAATGGTAGGAGGCGTTGCTCCAACAGCTTCTGCCGAAGGTGAAAAGATAAATATACTTAAAACAAAAAGCGAAGTAAAAAAGAAGGAGCGAAAAAATGTAAATTTATTTTGTAACAACATGTTCATCCTCCTTTTCCTTTCTTCTCCATAACAACAACCACGCAAGAAGCCATAATTCTATACCAATAATCAAATAAAGAACACGGATCCTTTGTTCATTCGTCTCTGGGAATACGCCATGTTGATTAGCTTCTTTATAAATCGATGGCTGTGTCTGTTGTTTTGAGGCGCCATTGACTGAACCACTTGGATGAGGAACTGGACTTAGATCATAAAATGTAATCGTGCCTGAACTTTTGGTATCTGCTTGGACTGGCTCTTGCCAGCTGAAGAACAGCAAACTTGCAATAATCCCTCCTAATAAGATTGATGTTTTCAACGAAATCACCTCATCGTATTGTTTCTCCTTTTTTCTTTTTCTTGTGGAACCACAAAAACAGCAAAATCAACAGTAACACTAGAACTGCAACAACCAATCCTACATAAAGCCATGGGAAAGATTGTTCTTGTACTTCAAAAACGGAATTTTCATTTACTTTCTGTGCTTTTTCTTTTTTGATCGTAAAGTTTTGTGTAAATCGCCATTCATTACTGTCACCTGATTTTGCTATGATTTCTGCGCGGTAATCACCGGCTTTTGCTTTATCACCAGCTAAATCAAGATTCAAGTGAAAATTCGAATTTGGTGCAACTAAAAATGCATTAGACGTATTTTCAATATAAAGCTGATTTTCATAATAGATCTTGCTCGTAAATATCAAATTACTGATAATCGTAGGCTGAGGATTTTGGAAACGAAGCTGGACAGTGGGCTTTGCATTGACCTCGTTCAAATCTCCTGATAAAAGTTTCAGATCCGGTTCTATCGTCTCTTGACTTTCTTGTAAAACGACTGCGAGATTATAAGCAATACGATTTTTGATTTGTGCTCCTTCTGTAGCATTTTCTGCTTCAGCTTCTTCTTTAGGTGAAACATGAATACCCGCTAATACACGTCCCTTAAAGCTTTTAGCTGGGATTTTTACTTCTACAGGTACAGTTGTTTCAGCATGCGCTGGTACATTGACTTCCTTTTTCGCAACGATCAAAACGTCACGGACATCAAACGGCAAAGTCCCATCTAGCGTTGGATTTTTTTGACTATAATCGATCGTTCCACCATCACTCGTTACCGCCGGATTAACAGAGACCTCAAATGTTCGTTCTTGATCTGAAGAATTGCTGATAATTACTTCCAGTGTCTGATTTTGTTCCGGTGCCACTAATAAATCAAAATAACCGATTGCTTTATCTATTTGATTCTCTGGAAATACCGGTTTGATCCCAAAGTCTCCTGCTGAATCCTCTGCTTGACTGATTGACGGAAAAATGAAAAATAGACTTAAAATAGAAAAAAACGAAACAAACAGTCGTTTACTTTGATTCATTGTCCACCACATCCTTTCAACAACAACTGCGGTAAAAAGATTCTTCATCCATAGTATTTTCACCGCAGTTTGTTGAATTTATTTCATATTCTATGCTACTGGGCCAGCCACGAGGTTCCAAGTCAAATCAGCCGTGAATGTTCCAGCTGCTGCTTTAGGCACTTTCAGCGTGATATTTGCTGGATCATAAACAGAAAGCCATGTTCCCAGACCTTGGTCTTTTGCTGCTGTAAATATTGGTGTCGCTGCACTTGCTTTACTTAATCCAGTCACAGCTTGACTAGTTGGTGCAGTGGCTTCGTTATCTGAGGTACTTTTCACAGTGGATGTCCCAAAATCCAATTCAGCCCCTTGCAAAACTTGTGAACCGTTTACAAAATCTGAAACCGAAACTGTCACGTTCCATCCTTGCGCTTGCCCGTCTGCACCTACACCTCGACGATCTGATACTTGAAGATAAGGTGTATCATTTTTTGAAGCGTCTATTTGATATGTTTTTGTTCCGCTTTCAATCTCGTGTGTACCAAACGGCAATTCGGGCACTACATCCAGTGTTAAAGGACCTGTCTGGCCAGTTCCTGGATTTTCCGGATCTGCCGGCTCTACTGGTTTAGAAGGATCAGTAGGATCAAGGGGTACGACAGTATTTGTTGGCTCAGTAAAGGTAATATCTCCTTTTGAAGTTGCTTGACCTTCAGCAAAAGCTGGGGTTGCCAAGCCCCCTAGAAGAAGTGTTGAAAGTAATAATGTCCCAATCATGTTCTTTTTCATAATAAATCACTCCTTTTTCTTAGTGACCTAAGTATAGTAGAGACAGCATGCAAAAAATCCTCATGAATTCATCCGCTTACTTGAAATTCTGACCCTTTTTGTATAAAAGAGAAAAAAGCAATAAAATCGTTTACATGAATATTCTTATTTTTTTATTAAGTATGAAAAAACATTTCAATTTTCTTTTTTTCATTTCAACTTATTCTATTAATGCTTCTCTGACCCATATAAATAGGAGTACGGCATCAACTGCCGCACTCCTATTGTTTTCGTCATTTGTATCTTAAATAAAACGATTCTCACGCAATTTTATTTTTTTGATATCTTCTACTGTTTGCGTTCCAGCTAATTGCATGACCATTTCCAATTCTGTTTTAAAGAAATCAAACACTTGACGGACTCCTGTGCTTCCTCCTAAAGACAATCCATAAATAACGGGTCTGCCAATAGCAACAAGATCTGCACCTGATGCGATTGCTTTGAAAACATGCTGTCCGCGTCGTACACCGCTGTCAAACACGATTGGTACACGTTTATCTACTGCTTCTGCCACATATTGCAACGAATCAAACGCTGCAGGACCACCATCTAGTTGACGGCCACCATGATTAGATACCCAGATTCCGCCAGCACCAGATTCTAATGAACGATAGACATCTTCTTCTGACTGGACACCTTTCACATAGACTGGCAAATCAGAATGAGCAGCAATAAATTCTACATCTTTTGGACTAAGCTTCTGTTTAGAAGATTTGTACACAGCATCCATCGTTTGGCCTACTCCTGATTGATAAGCCTGAACGATCGGCATTGGCAGTGGGAAGGTAAACCCATTTCTGCGGTCTGTTTCACGGTTTCCGCCAACTGTTGCATCCGCTGTCAATACGATTGCTTTTGCTCCATTGCGTTTGGCCACTTCAAGAATATCCAAATTGATTCCATCATCTTTACTCATATAAAATTGAAACCATTGCGGTGCTTTCTCCCCGCCTGCTTCTCTTATTTCTTCTAAAGTACAAGAAGCGTAAGAACTTGCTGTATAGATCGTCCCAAAATCTGCTACACCTTTTGCAGAAGCTTTCTCCGCCTTCACATGAGCTAAGCCATGAGCAGCAACTGGTGCCATGATGATTGGTGCAGTCAGCGTTTTTTCGTCAAAATGTGTAGTTGTATCGGGTAATTCTACATCTCTTAATATATGAGGAATAATCAGCTGATGATTGAATGCCCGTTCATTTTCTTGATAAGTAAATAAGTCGCCAGCACCACTGCTGATGTAACCATAACCACCAGCCGGAATCACTTGTGAAGCCGCTATTTCTAAATCTTCCATATTGATAAAATCCACTATTCCTTCATTTGTACCTGCTTGATACGTTTTTTCCATTTCAATGCCTTCCCTCTATAAAAAATTGAATGAACAATATGATAGCGTTTACACATTTTATATTACTCTTCCGTATTGATACAGGCAAATAATCTGTTTACATTTCAATCATTCCAGTTGTACTACTCTGAAAGAAATGTTTAGAACACAAATAGATAAAAAACGATGGGACTTTGACAAAAGTCGTGTCAAAGTCCCTTTTACGAAATACTGTGGATGCCTATTGAAATAAGTGCGGGTTGTTTCTTTGTGTTTCAATCGTTTCTTGCCATTCTTCGTTTAATTTTGGATTACCGTTTTCTTCCTTGAACGCATAAGGTCCCAATCCAAAAAGCTCAGTTAGTATTTGATTCACGATTTCATATAGCTCGGTGTGATTGGACACATGATTATTGAAAATCATCTCATTATCACCACGTTTAAATCTCACATTCGGGCTCTCATGATGAACCTCTATGCAGTTTTCCCCTTTTTTTAACTGACGGACTTCTGAAAACATCTCATAAATATCTTCTCCAATAAAACCTTCAGCAAGCGCCAGACTGTCCACAAGACCGCCTACTGTCAACTCAGAGATTATCGCTTTGTTGGAACCAAGCTTTAATGTATAGCTTGTTGCTTCTACTACGCCGCATGCATTGCAACCGCCTTCTGATAGTTCACTTTTTCTGATCAATTGAACTTCTTTCATTTTCTGTTCCTCCTCTTAGTTTTCTACTTATGTATTTTTTATCACCTGACGTAAGTGAACTTTATCGTCACGATCACGTGATTTATTCTTCAGAGATTCTATTTATCTATCTAACATATCTTTTAATCTTCTACTTTTCTTTCTTTAGCATATAAGAGATACGCATAGTAATCAAGCAAGGATTGTTGATATAAAAAGAACAAATACCGCTATTTTAATTTCTTTTGACTCTATTACTCATATAAATAAAATTTATTATACCTGCTCTTTTTGACTATATCCTCATCTGACTCCTATACTTCGTTTGTATTAAAACTTAGGAGGAATCATTCATGCTTACAGGGTTAAACTTATTAAATAATCCTTTTCTAAATAAAGGAACAGCTTTTACAAAAGAAGAACGGGCAAAATACGGAATCACTGGTATGCTTCCAAGTACTGTCCAAACATTGGAACAACAATCTGTCCAAGCTTACGGTCAATACTTAAGCAAACAGACCGATTTGGAAAAACGTATCTTCTTAATGAATCTATTCAATACGAACCGGACATTGTTTTATAAATTGATGGGCGAACATTTAGTTGAATTCATGCCTGTCGTTTATGATCCTGTCGTTGCGGATTCAATCGAACAATACAACGAAATTTTCTTGAAACCACAAGATGCTGCATTTCTTTCAATCGACGAACCAGAAAACATCAAAGCAAGTTTGAAAAACGCAGCAGATGGACGCGACATTCGTTTGATCGTTGTGACAGATGCAGAAGGAATCTTAGGTATGGGTGACTGGGGTGTGAACGGTGTTGACATCGCTATCGGTAAATTGATGGTCTATACTGCTGCGGCTGGTATCAATCCTGCACAGGTCTTACCTGTATCGATCGACGCTGGTACTAATAACGAAGAATTATTGAATAATCCATTATACTTAGGGAATCGTCATGCTCGTGTAGAAGGCGAAACTTACTACGAATTCATCGATCAATTCGTTCAATCAGCTACTGAATTATTCCCAGAATTGTTATTACATTGGGAAGATTTTGGACGAGGAAATGCTGCAACGATCTTAGAAAAATACGAAGATAAAATCACTACTTTCAATGATGATATCCAAGGCACAGGAATCGTTGTACTAGCTGGTGTATTAGGTGGATTGAATATATCAGGTGAGCAATTGAAAGATCAAACAATCTTGACATTTGGTGCTGGTACTGCTGGTGTAGGTATCGCAAACATCCTTTTAGATGAAATGATCCGTCAAGGTGTACCTGAAGAAGAAGCTCGCCAACATTTCTATCAAGTAGATAAACAAGGTTTATTGTTTGAAGATACAAAAGGATTGACTCCTGGTCAAATCCCATTCGCTCGTAAACGCTCAGAATTCACTAATGCTGATGAATTGACAAACTTAGAAGCAGTTGTAAAAGAAATCCATCCAACGATCATGATTGGTACTTCTACCCAACCTGGAGCATTCACTGAAGAAATCGTGAAAGAAATGGCGGCTCATACCCCACGTCCAATCATCATGCCTTTGTCTAATCCAACAAAATTGGCAGAAGCAAAAGCAAAAGATTTGATTGAATGGACGGACGGAAAAGCTTTAGTTGGAACTGGTATCCCTGCTGCTGATGTGGAATATAACGGTGTAACTTACCAAATCGGTCAAGCAAATAATGCGTTGATGTACCCAGGATTAGGGCTTGGTTTGATTGCTTCAACAGCTACACGAGTAAATGCTGAAATCATTTCTCAAGCTAGTCGAGCATTAGGCGGAATCGTTGATGTAACAAAACCAGGAGCAGCTATCTTGCCTCCAGTAGCAAAAATCACTGAATTCTCTCAAACGATTGCTGAAACTGTCGCAAAATCAGTTGTTGCACAAAAATTGAATCGTGAAGAAATTACGGATATCAAAGAAGCAGTTGAATCTGCTAAATGGGTTCCTGAATATAAATCTTTAGAAGATTAAGATTGTTATAGTAAAAGAACATACAGAAACTTTGTATGACGTCTAAAAAGAAAAAAGCGACTGCGGCAAAAGAGCAGCCAGCCAACTACTGCTCTTTTGCCGCTTCTCTTTGGCTTTTTTCATACGATACAGAATAAGAAAGGATCTGTAAAAATGGCACAAAAAACAACAACTGCAACTGCAGTTGAGGAAAAGAAAAAAGAAGGATTTTGGTCAACAAAAATTACCGGCGTAAGTTTGCCCCTTTATTTGATCATGGTCCTTGTCCTAATCATTGCAATGGCTTTAGGAAAATTACCGACGAATATGATTGGCCCAATCGCTGTTTTGGTCATTTTCGGTAATTTATTTCATTTTATCGGGACAAAAATCCCTATCGTCAAAAGTTATTTAGGTGGTGGCTCCGTCTTTGCGATCTTTGCCTCTGCTGCAATCGCTACATTTGGGATCTTACCTGAGTATGTAGTGAAATCCACAGAAAACTTTGTCAGCAATATGGGCTTTTTAGACTTTTATATTGCTGCCTTGATTACTGGTAGCATCCTTGGTATGAACCGTAATCTATTGATGAAAGCTTCTGTTCGTTTTATTCCTGTTGCACTTATTTCAATGGTCGTCTCCTTTTTTGCCGTAGGACTCGTAGGTATGCTTATCGGAAATGGTTTTGCAAATTCCGTTTTATATATCTCATTGCCCGCAATGGCTGGTGGTGTTGGAGCCGGAGCTGTACCTTTATCAACGATTTATGCAAATGTTTTAGGTACGGACGCTTCTTCTATCATTTCCCGCCTGATTCCTGCGACAGCAATGACAAATGTCCTAGCTATCATTGGTGCAGCGTTAGTTGCTCGTGCGGGACAATCAATGCCAAAATTCAACGGTAATGGTAAATTAATGGAAAAAGGCGACCTTGGCGATGGAAAACCTAGAAATGTAAAACCTTCCATTCCACAATTAGGTGTTGGTCTGATGGTATCATTGACTTTCTTCATCTTAGGACAAATCGGTAACTATTTTGTTCCTAAAGTCCATGCGTACGCATTCATGATCATTATCGTTGTTATCTGCAAAATCGCAAACCTATTACCAGAATATTACGAAGATGCGGCTATCATGTTCAACAACTTGATTGTCAAAAACTTGACAGCAGCTGTTCTTGCCGGTATCGGTATTGCGTTATTGAATCTGAATGTATTGGCTTCTGCTTTGACATGGCAATTTGTTGTCTTATGTTTGACAAGTGTTATCGCGATTTCAGTGGTATCAGGATTTGTCGGTCGTTTGTTTGGTTTATATCCAATCGAATCAACTATTACTGCTGGCTTATGCAACAACTCGATGGGTGGTACAGGAAATGTAGCTGTCTTATCTGCAGCTAATCGGATGGAACTTATTGCTTTTGCTCAAATGGGCAATCGGCTTGGTGGTGCCATCGTTTTGATCATCTCAGGTTTCTTGATGCAATTACTTTCTTAGTCAAAAAATACCTGATCATCAAGTATCGGCTTGATGACCAGGTATTTTTTGATAAAAATTTACAGGATTTTCAAAAATCTTTTTTGCATTTTATCGGAATGATAACCGATGTGTTCATAAAATCGGTGTGCTTCTACTCTGTATTCTGCAGAATTAAGTCTTATTGCTGATATTCCTCGTCTTTTCGCTTCTTCTTCTACGCCAGTCATCAAGGCCTTTCCGATTCCTCTTTTTTCAGCATGTTTAGACACAGCAAGTGCCATAATATTGAACATCGGATCGCTGAAAATCGATTCATAGGACTCCGCATGTACATAGCCAGCTGCTTTTTTAGAAATAGGATCTTCATAAACCAAAAAAAAAATTTTTTTCTGGCTCCTTCAACAGTTTCTTCATTTGTCTCACCGTAACGGTTAATGGTACATCATACCCTAATTGTTCCGCATTGATTTCTCGTAGTGCTTCTGCATCTCCTAAACGCATTTCCCGCAACATCCAAATCACCAGCTAATTTTTATTTTTTTAAATGAATTTTTTTATCACAGTATACTCCTTTTTTCATTTCGCCGATTGTAAAATTAAGCTAGACAACTAAAAAAGTCATTTGTGCTACACTCAAAATAGTTCCGACCAAAGAATTATAAGGAGTGAGTACAAATGACCTATACCCATCTTACAACGGATGAACT
>CXSP01000032.1_pt1 | contig 23747 bp, 22 predicted proteins | sample 591501 | NCBI WGS metagenome assembly CXSP01 (sample SAMEA3491350, study PRJEB9169) | human gut metagenome | biome: ENVO:mammalia-associated habitat; material: ENVO:feces | place: Bangladesh | collected 2010-04-07 | reverse complement strand
AGTTAGTATTTGGTTAATCATCACCGGCGCATTGTCATTAAGAGCACTATCACGGAGGAATTGAAGATTTTGAGAAGAATTGAAATAGCTGAGAGACAACAAACTGGCAGCCGAAACGATCGGTAAACAAGTNGGNANTGNCAAACTTCTTTGGGGGATGAAGGATGGAATAGTTTATTTTGGAATAATCATGATCTCCCGCGAATTGTTTCTCGTTGGGGAAATGACGATATGTATCGAAAAGAAAGTGCCAAGATGTTTGCTATCTTGCTTCATATGATGAAAGGCACTCCTTATATCTATCAAGGAGAAGAATTAGGCATGACGAATTGCCCAATTGATGATATCGCGGAAGCAAAAGATATTGAGACAATCAATATGTATAACGAAAGGATTTCTTCTGGATTTACAAAAGAGGAAATCTTGGAATCAATCAATGCGAAAGGAAGAGACAATGCTAGGACGCCTATGCAATGGAACGCCAGTGAACATGCTGGGTTTACTATGGGAATTCCATGGCTTCGAGTCAACCCAAATTATAAAGAAATCAATGCAGAAGAAGCGTTAGCAGATCAAAAATCTGTTTTTTATATGTACAAAAAATTGATCGATTTGCGTAGAAAACACGACATCATCGTCTGGGGTGACTATGAATTAGTAGAAGAGACGCCAGAGCATATCTTTGCCTATTCTCGCACATATGAAGACCATCGATGGCTCGTTGTTTGCAATATATCCAGTGAAAAACAGGTGTTCACTGTTCCACGTGAAGCTTTAAGGGTTATTGTATCAAATTATCCTCTGAAACAGTTACCAGACGGCAAAGTTGAGTTACGACCATATGAAGCATTTGTGGTGGAAGTAAAATAAAGAAAAGCTTATTTGATTGAAACGTATTACCGAGAGGTTGTGACATATTTTTTGTCACAACTTCTTTTTCTCAAAACTAAACAGAGGAGGCGGTCATTACTCCGTGTTTTTTGACAAAAAATAAAAATCATACTATGATATGTACGCCAATGGAGGGGATGAAATGGAAAAGCCAATTGAAAAAGCGTTGGATGAATGTCTTTTCTTTAGTGTGAAAAAGCTTGATCGCATGTTGAATAAATTAGCTGATGAAGCATTTAGAAAAACAGGCCTGGCACCAACATATGGATTTATTTTATTGATATTAAAAGAAAAAGATGGTATACCGCAAAAAGATATTGCGCAAATGCTCTATTCTGCGCCTTCAACAATCGCTCGTTTTGTTGAAAAATTAGAATATAAAGGATACGTCAAAACAGTTAGCGAAGGACGCTTGTCATTGGTTTATCTTACAGAACAAGGACGCCAATTTACTAAGGAAGTCGATGGTAGCTGGGAAGAACTCCATCAGTCGTACAAAGCAGTCTTGGGAAATGAAGCAAGTAAAGAATTAGCCGAGATAATGAATGAAGCAACAGATAAGTTACAAAAAAAATAAAAATTTTTTTAAGCAAAATAGTTGCATGTACAACTAATCGAGTGGTTTAATGATAGATGATTCTCGATAGGTTAATTAGAGCAATTCATGGGAGGAATAACAATGTCACAATTTGATCAATCAATTACTTTACCTTCAGGAGTTCAATTGAAGAATCGATTGATGCTGTCGCCTATGACGACACAACTCAGCTTCTTCAATGGTGTGATCACCGAAGATGAGATTACTTATTATAAACAACGTTCTAAAGGACTTGGTGCTGTTATTACTGGTGCTGCAAATGTCCAAGATATCGGGAAAGGTTGGCCAGGTGAACTGAGCATCGCTCATGATGAAATGATTCCTCGGTTAAGTGAACTAGCTAAAGCAATCCAAGGAGACGGTGCAAAAGCGATTGTTCAGATTTTCCACGGTGGACGAATGACTAGTCGAGCTACTCTATCCGGAGAACAGCCTGTATCTGCAAGTGCAGTTGCAGCGGAACGACCTGATGCAGAAACACCGCGAGCATTAAGTGAAAATGAAATCAAAGAAACAATCCAAGCATTTGGCGAAGCCACACGCAGAGCGATTGAATCAGGATTTGATGGTATCGAGTTGCATGGAGCAAATACGTATTTGATTCAACAATTTTTCTCTCCACATTCGAATAGACGAGAGGATCAATGGGGCGGTAGCTTAGAAAATCGCTATCGTTTTATTGACGAATTATTAACAACGGTTTTCTCAACGGTTGAAAAATATGCAAAAAAACCATTCATCGTAGGGTATCGTTTCTCACCAGAAGAATATGAAACACCAGGTATTCGTTTTGAAGACACGATCTGGCTTCTTGAACGATTACGTGAGACAAAACTAGATTATCTGCATGTTTCATTAAATGCGTATGATCGAAGAGCCCGTTCTGATAAATACAGCGATCAGTCGATTCTTGAAGCTGTCCACGACACGATCCAAGGAAAGATCCCTTTAATTGGTGTCGGAGGCATCCGTACTCGCAAAGATGTAGAGCAAGTACTGAAATATGCAGAACTTGCAGCAATTGGACAGCAAATGATCGTCGATCCTGACTGGGCAGAGAAGTTATTGGAAAACCGTGAGGATGAATTTGTAACGAAACCTTTTGAAGAAGCATATAAAGAGCTTTATTTGCCAAGTCCATTATATAATTTCTTGAAAGCACGTTATCAATAACTCAATTTTTATAGAAAGAGGATGGAAAAATGAAAGTATTGATCGTATTAACAAATGTAGAAAAGTACGAAAAGATCGAGCGTCCTACAGGTTTGTGGTTAAGTGAACTAACTCATTTTTATGATGTATTAGTAAAAAATGGAATCGATGCAGATTTTGTCAGTCCTAAAGGTGGATATGTACCTTTAGAACCGCAAAGCGTTTTGAATATGGATGAAATCGATTGGGCCTATTATAAAGATGAAGATTTCAGAAATCGGGCCTTGGGAAATACCTTACGTCCTGATGATGTGGATGCAAAAGATTATGCAGCAGTTTATTATGCTGGTGGCCACGGAACAATGTGGGATTTTCCAGAAGCAACAGATCTTGGGAAAGTTGCTTCACAAATCTATCGAAATGAAGGACTGGTCTCAGCTGTTTGTCACGGTGTTGTCGGATTGTTGCCAGTTACAGATGAATCTGGAAAGTCTATTTTAGCTGGACGCACAGTGACTGGATTCAGTAATGAAGAAGAGGAAGCCAATGGTACAACGAATGAAGTACCATTCTTAGCAGAAGATGCTTTGAAAGAAAAAGGAGCTGACTATCAGTCAGGTCCAGCTTTTTCAGAAGTCGTTCAAATCGATGGACGTCTTCTTACAGGGCAAAACCCTCAATCTGCTCATCAATTGGGCGAAGTAGTGGTTGAAGCATTAAAGCATTAAAAATTGTCAACATAAAAATGATAGGTCTATTCTAACTATTACATTACACACGCTAAAACTCGTCTTTTCGTTCTTTTCTGTTTCCTATTTGGACAGAGGTACGCAAAAGGCGAGTTTTTTGCCTTTCTAAGAGTACATTTTTTGAAACATCTCTTCAGAAATGATACTCTTCAATTAGGTCAACTAATTTATTACTGAGAAGCAGACCTAGTCACACGGTAGGATGGAGAGAGTGTGTTCTGCTACGCTGCTATGGATCATAGGAATGAGTAAACATGGTTTAAGAACATTGTGATTTCAGCCCATTGGCAGTCGCACACTTAATAAGAAAGAGGAATGCAGATGAACATTATAATTGTCGGCGGGTCGTTTGCAGGGATTCATGCGGCTATTTATCTTCGCCAATTGATACCAACAAGTGAAATATATTTGATTGAAAAGCAATCGAAGTTAGGGTGGATTCCCAGCGGATTCAATCTGATAGTAAAAGGAAAGGTCACCAGTGAAAAACAACTTTCTTGGATCACCAAAGAAGAGCTGATTGACCGCTATCGTATCCATGTTTACACAGAAAAGACGGTAATAGGATTGGAAGAAAAGAAAGTCATTTTAGCAGGCGGAGACAAACTGGATTTTGACCGTTTGATTTTGGCGACTGGCTCAAATCAAAATTTTCGAAATGTTCCTGCAGAAGCAAGATTCATTCACTCAGTTAAAAAGATACAAAACATAGCTTCTCTTCAGCAAAAGATCATGGATGCAAAAAAAATTGCCATCACTGGAGCAGGTCAAGCAGGGATCGAAATAGCTGAAGGGTTAGCATCAGGAAAAACACAAATCCATCTTTATGAAAGTCGAAAGTCGATTCTTTTTCGTTACCTAGACCCTGAAATGACGGAACCGTTAGTAAAGGAAATGAAAAATCAAGGGATATCGCTTTTCTTAGAAGAGCAAGTCGTATCTTTATCCGAAAATGAAACCGCTGTAGTAGAGACGGAAAGAAGAAGGGAAAACTATGATCTTGTTTTGCTGGCTAACCATTCTCGCCCCGACAATCAGATGTGGGAAGAACAATTAACATTGAATGATGATGGAACGATCTGGGTAGATGACTATTTGCAAACGTCTCAAAAAGACGTCTATGCAATTGGCGATGCAATCCAAGTCACTTTTCGCCCAACAAATGAAAAAATGTACGTTTCTCTAGTAAACAACGCTGTCCGTACAGCGCGAAATGTCAGCAAGACAATTAGCGGTTCCGCGACAAAGGATCAGGGAACCTACCGACCAGTCGGCAATCAGTGGTTTGGCTATTTCTTAGGAAGCGTAGGTATGACAGAAGAAGAAAGCATTTTTTATCCCCAAAAAATTGAAACAGGGTACGCGGAATACAAGCTTGCAGCAATAAACCAAAGCAAAGTCAAAATCAAATTCCTATTTGATTCTGAAAAAAAGATTCTTGGAGCACAGCTCCAAAGCAGAAAAGAAATGTTCCATCTTCTTGACCAACTGACAATCGCAGTAGAAGAAGGCTGGACGTTCGAACAGTTAGAAGAACATGAGCTGTTTTTCCAGCCAGAATATCGTGTGCCTGATATGGTGTGGTCAAAGGTGGCGAATACTGCCTATGAAGATTGAAGCATTATTAGAAAGAAAAGAGCAGTTACAGATCCTGATTTTGCGAAACCTTGTTCTGCAAGGGGGAACAGCCTCTATCAATGGATTGAGAGAGCATGTCCAACTGTCAAAAACTTCTTTTGATCAATATTTGGAAGATATTGAATTGATTGGCCGGATGATGGGAAAAAAAGTAGAAGTACAGCGAAACGAGTATCAGGCGCTGCTTGTGTTGGACGAAGATGTCAGTTTGGAAAAAATTCTTTTGTTTTTATTACAGGAAAGCTTGAAGTTTAAAATGCTTGTCTATTTATTAGAACACCAGCAAGTATCCATCGTTCGATTAGCGACAGCGTTTAATATCAGTGAGTCTTCTGTTTTTCGAAAAATCAAAGAATTGAACCAGCTCTTAGAGGAATTTGGATTACAAATCAAAAACGGTCAATTATACGGAGAAGAGCTACAGATCCGATATTTTTATTATGAATTATTCCAATATATCCCGGAAGACCAACGACCGTTTTTTTTGCAAAATACACCAGAAAAAAGACCATTCATTCTAGGATTGGGTCGCGTATTAGAAACGACGTTTACGGCATCAGCAGAAGCACAGATTGCTTGCTGGCTCGGGATCACGAAAAAAAGACTATTGAATGAAAAAAGTACGTACGCAACTTTGGAAGAAAAGAAATTACTCTATCAGTCGGATCGGCTTTATCAAGCAATCGATCCAATCATCGTGATGCATCTTAGTCGAACAGCAGCAGAACTGAATGTATACGAAACAATGATGTTTTACAGCTTTTTTGTTTCTTTTTCGATAGTAGACGAAGAAATATTTTATCAATATGATTTGACACGGAGCAAAAAGTTACCCACAGCTGTTTTGGATACTTATATTCGGGAAACGATGCTATGGCATTATCGTCCTCGTCGTTTGAAAATCAAAGAGGAAAAAGCAGTAGGCTACCAAATTTCACAAATCAACAATGAATGGTTTTTCTTTGTTGGAAAGATCGAAGTCTACGAGCGTGATCGGCTTTTGGAGCAGCAGCAAAAAATGCTTGGGCATTCCTTAACACAGTTATTGGAGAAACTACAGGAAACAGCGATGCAGCAATTGCCAAGGAAAAGCACCGAAGACAGTGCACTTAGTTATCTGATGATCCAGTATGCCAATGTTCTTTTGATGATCGATTTTTATATTGCGAAACCAGTAGTGATAGGGATCGATTTAGAAAGTTTGCCTATTTATCGTATTGCTTTCCAACAGTATCTGATCAGAGAACTGAGAGGAGTCAGCGGTATTGAGATTGAAAGTTATGAAGAAGGAAAAAACTATGATTTGGTCATAACGTTTTGTCAGAGAAACAAGCAACAGAATGAATATTATCTATCAGAATTTGCGTCGCCTTATGACATTATCCGATTGAAAAGAAGAATAGAAATGTTGAAAAAAGAAAAGAATTAATCAAAAACTAGCATCATAATGAAAAACTGTCAAAAAAAAGAAAAAACGAATAAAATTTTGACAGTTTCTTTTTTTAAATGAGTAGTATGATAAAAGTAGTTAAAGAAAGCGTTTGCAGATAATGGAGGGAATCACAATGACAGAACCAACGTATATCATGGCGATTGACCAAGGTACAACTAGCTCACGAGCAATTATCTTTGACAAGAAAGGAAGACATATCGGCAGTTCTCAAAAAGAGTTCACGCAATATTTCCCGCAAGAAAGCTGGGTTGAACATGATGCAAATGAAATCTGGAATTCTGTACAGTCAGTTATTGCCGGAGCTTTCATCGAATCAGGGATCAAACCAAATCAGATTGCTGGGATTGGCATAACGAACCAGCGTGAAACAACAGTAATCTGGGAAAAAGATACAGGACGTCCAATCTATCATGCAGTTGTTTGGCAATCCAGACAATCAGCTGGAATTGCAGATAACTTAAAAAATGAAGGCTATCAAGAATTTTTCCACGAAAAAACAGGGTTAGTGATCGATGCCTATTTCTCAGCAACGAAGATACGCTGGATTCTTGATCATGTAGAAGGTGCGCAAGAACGCGCTGAAAAAGGCGAGTTAATGTTTGGAACGATTGATTCGTGGTTAGTATGGAAACTGACCGATGGACAAGCACATGTTACTGATTACTCGAATGCTAGTCGGACGATGTTGTTCAATATCCATCAGCTAGATTGGGATCAGGAAATTTTGGATTTATTGAATATTCCTCGAGTGATGTTACCAAAAGTTACTTCTAACTCAGAAGTTTATGGTTATACGCAAGGTTATCATTTTTATGGAAGCGAAGCACCAATTTCAGGGATGGCAGGAGACCAGCAAGCTGCATTATTCGGACAAATGGCATTCGAACCAGGGATGGTCAAGAATACTTATGGTACAGGTTCATTTATTGTCATGAATACCGGTGAAAAACCGCAATTATCCAAAAATAATTTATTGACGACAATTGGTTACGGCATAAATGGAAAGGTTTACTATGCTTTAGAAGGAAGTATTTTTGTGGCTGGTTCTTCGATTCAATGGCTGAGAGATGGACTTCAAATGTTGCAAAAAGCTAGTGATTCGGAAGACGCGGCAAAACGCTCCACAAACGAAGATGAGGTCTATGTTGTTCCTGCATTTGTTGGACTGGGGGCTCCTTATTGGGATCAGTCAGCGCGAGGGGCTATGTTTGGTTTGACACGTGGAACGACAAAAGAAGATATCATTAAAGCTACTTTGCAGTCGATTGCCTATCAAGTGAGAGATATCATCGATACGATGCAAGATGACACTGGAATCAATATTCCTGTATTGAAAGTGGATGGCGGTGCAGCAAATAATGAATATCTGATGCAATTCCAAACAGATATCTTGAATGTACCGATCCAACGAGCAGAAAATTTGGAAACAACAGCACTAGGGGCAGCATTTTTAGCAGGATTAGCTGTCGGTTATTGGAAAGATACAGATGAGATCCGCGAATTTTATGAAGCTGGTAAGTTATTTGAAGTTCAAATGGAGGAAGAGCGCCGAGAAAAACTTTACAATGGCTGGAAAAAAGCAGTAAAAGCTACCCAAGCATTTGAATAAGGAGGAAATCCATATGTTTTCAAACAAGACAAGACAAGATAGCATTCAAAAAATGAAGCAAGAAGAATTGGATCTGTTGATCATCGGTGGCGGAATCACTGGTGCCGGTGTGGCAGTCCAAGCAGCAGCATCAGGAATCAAAACAGGATTGATCGAAATGCAAGATTTTGCAGAAGGGACGTCCTCTCGCTCGACCAAACTTGTGCATGGCGGTATTCGTTATCTGAAAACATTTGATGTGGAAGTAGTAGCTGACACAGTTGGTGAACGTGCAGTCGTACAAGGTATTGCCCCACACATCCCAAAACCAGATCCAATGCTTTTACCAATCTATGAAGATGAAGGAGCAACAACCTTCAATATGTTCTCCGTCAAAGTAGCAATGGACCTTTACGACAAACTGGCAAATGTGACAGGAACTAAATATGAGAACTATACCCTGACACCAGAAGAAGTATTGGAAAGAGAACCATTTTTGAAAAAAGAAGGACTAAAAGGTGCAGGTGTTTACCTTGATTTCCGCAACAATGATGCCCGTTTAGTGATCGATAATATCAAAAAAGCTGCAGAAGATGGGGCTTATCTAGTAAGTAAAATGAAAGCGGTTGGCTTCTTATATGAGGGCGATCAAATCGTTGGCGTCAAAGCTCGTGATCTGCTGACAGATGAAGTGATCGAGATCAAAGCAAAATTAGTGATCAATACGAGTGGTCCTTGGGTAGATAAAGTACGGAACTTGAATTTTACGCGTCCAGTCTCTCCTAAAATGCGTCCAACCAAAGGGATCCATTTAGTCGTAGATGCGAAAAAACTGCCTGTACCACAACCCACATACTTCGATACAGGAAAACAAGATGGGCGGATGGTCTTTGCTATCCCAAGAGAAAACAAGACTTACTTTGGCACAACAGATACGGATTACCAAGGAGACTTTACGGATCCGAAAGTCACACAAGAAGATGTGGATTATCTATTGGATGTAATCAACCATCGCTATCCAGAAGCAAATATCACATTGGCAGATATCGAAGCAAGCTGGGCAGGACTTCGTCCACTATTGATTGGTAATTCTGGTTCTGATTATAATGGTGGAGATAATGGATCGATTTCAGATAAGAGCTTCAATAAAGTAGTTGATACAGTGAGTGAATATAAGGAAAATAAAGTTTCACGTGCTGAAGTAGAAGATGTGTTAAACCATTTGGAAAACAGCCGTGATGAAAAAGCACCTTCTACGATTTCCAGAGGTAGTTCTTTAGAAAGAGAACCAGATGGATTGCTGACTTTATCAGGTGGGAAAATCACCGATTACCGTAAGATGGCAGAAGGAGCTTTACGATTGATTCGTCAGCTGTTAAAAGAAGAATACGGAATAGAGACGAAAGAAATCGACTCTAAAAAATATCAGATTTCAGGTGGAAATTTCGATCCAACGAAATTAGAAGAAACAGTGAAGGAATTAGCAAAAGAAGGAGTAGCAGCCAGTTTAGAGGAAGAAGATGCTACTTATATCGCTGATTTTTACGGGACTAATGCTCGACGTATCTTTGAATTAGCAAAAGAAATGGCACCTTATCCTGGTTTGAGTCTCGCTGAGTCAGCTCGGTTACGTTATGGCTTAGAAGAAGAAATGGTTTTGGCTCCAGGTGATTATCTCATTCGTCGGACGAATCATCTGTTGTTTGAACGAGATCAGCTGGATGAGATCAAGCAACCTGTGATCGATGCAATTGCTGGGTATTTTGGGTGGACAGAAGAAGAGAAAGCGCAACAGACTAAACGTTTAGAAGCATTGATCGCAGAATCAGATCTGCGAGAACTAAAGGGGGAGAAATAAATGAACAGTGATATGACTCAAATCATGGGGGAGTTTATTGGGACATTGATCCTAGTCTTGCTTGGAGATGGTGTGTGTGCAGCTGTGAATCTAAACAAAAGTAAAGCACAAGCTTCTGGATGGATTGTCATCGCATTTGGTTGGGGACTTGCTGTAACAATGGCTGTCTATATTTCTGGATTCATGGGCCCAGCTCATTTGAATCCTGCAGTCTCTCTAGCTATGGCGATGACAGGGGCAATTAGTTGGAATCTTGTCGTTCCTTTCATCATTGCGCAAGTTTTAGGAGCTTTTGCAGGGGCCATTCTTGTTTGGCTTTCTTATTTGCCACATTGGAATGCAACGAAAGATGAGAGTGCGATTTTAGGTACGTTTGCAACAGGTCCTGCTATGCGGAATTATCCAGCAAATGTAATCACAGAATTAATTGGTACATTTGTATTAGTTCTTGGGTTGCTAGCTTTTGGACAAAACGAATTTGCACCTGGAACGAACGTATTCGCTGTAGGTGGATTGATCTTAGCTATCGGTCTTTCATTAGGAGGACCAACAGGATACGCAATCAACCCTGCTCGGGACTTTGGTCCTCGATTAGCACATGCGGTATTGCCAATAGCTAATAAAGGAACTTCAGATTGGGCATATTCATGGGTACCAATTGCAGGCCCAATGATTGGAGCAATTATCGCGGTAGGTGTCTATTCGTTAATGGTGTAAGTCTATAAAACATACTAAGGTTTGACAATCAAAAGGCGTCTTGCTATAGTTAAGTGGAAAATAAATAAGACCTAGAAGAATGGGGAATGTTTTGTGAGTGTAGCTGGTATCTAATCAGTAAGTCGAATAGCCAATAAACAAGGTTTATTTGGTGTGCTTATGAAACGGTACCTGTCAGGAAAACAATATCTTTGTATTCTAATGAGGATAGGACATGACTTTTTTAAGCTGTGTTCTATCCTTTTATTTATCTCTAGGCCCTTATTTATTTTGGGACAGGTATCTCTTCAAGAAAAGGAGAGAGTATGAACAACGAAATGATTAGTCAATTACAATTTGATCGGATCAAAAAGGAAATCCAAGCAAGAGCAATCGGAAACTATAGCAAAAAACGAATCAACAATATGACGGCCTCGACAAACCTACAAACCGTCTTAGATCGTCAAGAAGAAACAAGAGAAGCACGCTTGATCTTAGAAAGTAGTCAGCATGTTCCATTTATGGGATTGCCGAGGATCGATACACTGACAGAACAAGTCAAAAAAGGGTTGGTTCTGTCGCCCGCTGATTTGATCGAATATGCGGATTTTCTAAGAAGCAGTCGGATGATTACAAAGTTTTTTGATAAGAATCAATACCAGGCACCTTTGTTGTTTGCTTATAGCAAGCATCTTCCTGATTTGATAAATGTAGAAGAGTTGATTGACCAAAAAATAAAAAATAATAAAGTCAGTGACGATGCTTCACGTAATCTGCGTAAAGTACGCAAACAATTACAAATAATCGAAAAAGAAATCCAGTCAAAATTGCTGAAATTCTTACGTCATCCGAAAAACAAAGAAATGATCCAAGAAGCAATGATCGTTCAAAAAGGTGAATATTATACGATTCCTATCAAAGTCAGCTATAAAAATAAAGTAGATGGGACGATCATCGATGAATCGAACAAAGGAACGACGGTTTTTATTGAACCGACTGTGGTTTCTAAACTGAATGAACACTATCAATTGTTAAAAGCTGAAGAAATCAGTGAAGAATATCAAGTTCTGGCTGCATTGACTGGTGCTATTGCAGAAAATGAAGAAGCAATCGATTTATTGATCGAAACGATGACGGTATTAGATATCATTTTTGCTCGGGCAAAATTCAGTCGAGAAATCAATGGGATCACGCCTAAAATCAATAAATCAGAACATATCGTCATCAAACAAGGCAGACATCCATTTTTACCTGATCATGCGGTACCATTGGATATTGAAATCGGTAAAGACTATCGAGGCTTGATTATCACTGGAGCAAATGCCGGCGGTAAAACAGTCGTGTTGNATCATCAAAGATGGATTCAATGAGCAGCTCGATACGTACCGTTCTGCTATGAGAAACGGAAAGAAGTGGCTAGCAGAACTTGAAGCAAAAGAGCGTCAAGAAACAGGAATCAAGAACTTAAAAATCGGATTTAACCGCGTTTTCGGTTATTATATAGAAATCACAAAAGCAAATCTTGGGAATGCAGAACTGGAGAAGTATGAACGAAAACAAACCTTAGCAAATGCAGAGCGTTTCATCACACCAGAACTAAAAGAATTGGAGACACAAATCCTCGAAGCAGAAGAAAAATCTGTTGATTTAGAATATCAGTTGTTTTTAGCTGTGAGAGAAGAAGTCAAAAAGGCTATCCAACCGCTACAAGTACTTGCAAAAGCAATCAGCGCAGTAGATGTGCTACAAAGTTTTGCAACAATCAGCGAACGCTATCAGTATGTTCGGCCAGAACTTGTCAGTGACAAGCATCAGCTTCTGATCAAAGACGGACGACATCCTGTAGTAGAAAAAGTATTAGGACATCAGGAATATATCCCTAACAGCGTAGAAATGGCAGAAGACGAAATGATTTTGCTGATCACAGGACCGAATATGTCTGGTAAAAGTACGTATATGCGCCAGTTGGCATTAACTGTTCTGATGGCGCAAATGGGCTGTTTCGTTCCGGCAAAACAAGCAATTTTACCTATTTTTGATCGGATTTTTACCCGAATTGGTGCAAGTGACGACTTAATTGCTGGACAAAGTACTTTTATGGTAGAGATGATGGAAGCCAATCAAGCCCTACGTTATGCGACGCCAAACAGTTTAATTTTGTTTGACGAACTCGGGCGAGGAACAGCAACCTATGACGGAATGGCGTTGGCCCAAGCAATCATCGAATATATCCATCGTCATGTACAAGCAAAAACACTCTTTTCTACCCATTATCATGAACTGACGGTACTTGAAAAAGAACTTCCGCAGCTTAAAAATGTCCATGTTGGAGCTGTTGAAAAAGACGGAGAAGTTGTCTTCTTGCATAAAATGATGGATGGACCTGCGGATAGAAGCTATGGTATACATGTGGCAAAAATCGCAGGATTGCCTGCCAATCTACTTGAGCGAGCAGCAGATATCCTGGATACGCTAGAAAATGGCGATAACGGACACCATACTGTTCCAGCTGAAATAGGAGAGAAGACTAAAACAGCCAAACAGGAGCAAATAAAACCACCTGCAGAAAAAGTAAACCAAGACCCTATACAAGACAGTGTCAAAGAAGAAACCCAACAACTTTCTTTATTCGGTGAATTATCCGAAAATGAAACAGAAGTCATTGAATCACTGAAGCAAATAAATTTACTAGAAATGACGCCAATGGATGCACTAAACACATTATATGAATTACAAAAACAACTGTAGGAAGAAGGCGGATATCGATGGCCAAAATCCAAGAATTATCTGAACGTTTAGCTAATCAGATCGCTGCGGGAGAAGTAGTGGAACGACCAGCTTCTGTCGTGAAAGAATTAGTGGAAAATGCAATTGACGCCGGTAGTACTCAGATTGATATCTTAGTTGAAGAAGCGGGACTGCGGACGATCCAAGTGATTGATAACGGAGAAGGCATTTTGGCAGACGACGTAGAGAATGCCTTCAAGCGGCACGCGACAAGTAAGATCCATAATCGTGACGATCTTTTTCGCATACGAACGCTGGGCTTTCGAGGGGAAGCTTTGCCAAGTATTGCCTCTGTTTCTGAGATGATTCTGGAAACGGCGAATCAGGAAGAAAAACAAGGTACTTATCTTTTGCTCAAAGGTGGCGAGGTCATGGAGCATCGGCCAGCACCTCTGCGTCAAGGAACGAAGATTACCGTCAGCAACCTGTTCTTCAATACGCCAGCCCGCTTGAAATACGTGAAAACACTGCATACAGAATTAGCGAACATCGGGGACATCGTCAATCGTCTGGCATTAAGTCATCCAACAATTGCTTTTCGTTTAGTACATGATGGAAACAAAATGTTGGCAACTGCTGGAAATGGCGATCTGAAACAAACGATTGCGGGAATCTACGGATTATCTACCGCTAAAAAAATGTTGAAAATTGAAGGAAAAGATCTAGATTTTGAGTTATTTGGTTATGTTTCATTGCCAGAGGTGACTCGTGCCAGTCGGAATTACTTATCGACGATCATCAATGGACGTTTTATCAAGAATTTTTCCTTAAATAAAGCAATCGTTGCAGGTTATGGATCAAAATTAATGGTCGGCCGTTTTCCTATTGCTATATTGGAAATCAAGATGGACCCGCTTTTAGTCGATGTAAATGTCCATCCGACGAAGCAGGAAGTCCGGTTGTCGAAGGAAAAAGAACTAACAGAGCTAATTAGTAACGCTATTCAAAAAGCATTGTCACAAGAAAACCTGATTCCAAGTGCCGCGGATAATCTACGGTTCAAGAAAAAAGTACCAGATCAGCCTAAAACGGAACAAATCGAAATCGATTTGTCCTATGCTTTTGAAGAAGAAAAACCTAAAAAGCCAAGTAGTTTGAATTTTGACCGAGAGACAGGAACCTTTTTTGTAGAAGAACCAAAGAGCACATTTGTTGACAGATCTGTTGATAAGTCTGTGGAAAATGTTGAAAACTTTTCTGGCTTTTCTGAAGGAAACACTAGTTATCCAGAAAAAACAGCGAAAACGGTGGATAAGTTTGGTGAAAATGTTGATAACTTTGTAGAAAAAACAGTGGAAAAATCTGAAAAGAAAGAAATTCCTACTGTGGATAACACGAAAGAAACAAATAAAGAACAGATAGATATATCCTTAGAAGAGAATGAACAGATTTACGAGGAAGAATTGACACTGCATCCTGAATTTGATTTCACTCACGGAAACGACAAAACATTAGAACAAGCGATCAAGAAACTAGAAACGGAAACACCAGTTCAACGTTTTCCTCAATTGGAATATTTTGGACAGATGCACGGAACGTATCTTTTTGCCCAAAGTAGCGACGGATTGTACATCATCGATCAGCATGCTGCTCAAGAGCGTATCAAATATGAATATTTCCGAGAAAAAATTGGGGAAGTATCTGATGATCTACAAGAATTACTTGTTCCATTTGTGTTGGACTATCCAAACAGTGATGCTTTGAAACTAAAAGAGCAAAAGCATTTGCTAGAAGATGCAGGGATTTATTTAGAAGAATTTGGTCAAAACAGCTTTATTGTACGGGCCCATCCTACTTGGTATCCCAATGGTGAAGAAGAATCGATTATTCGCGAGATGATCGACATGCTATTGACGACAGGAAGTGTGAGCGTAAAAAAATTCCGTGAAGCAACAGCAATCATGATGAGCTGTAAACGATCGATCAAAGCCAACCATTATTTGAATGAAGCACAAGCACGTGTGCTGCTGAAAGATTTAGCACAATGCGAAAATCCATTCAATTGCCCCCATGGCCGCCCAGTATTGATTCACTTTACCAACTCGGATATGGAAAGAATGTTCAAACGGATCCAAGATCCGCATTAAGTCAGAGAGAAGAGGGAAACATGAAGATTATACTAGCGTCCCAATCACCAAGAAGAAAAGAGTTATTGGCTCACATCGTTTCAGAATTCGAGATCGAACCTGCTGATATTGATGAAACGCCATTTCCAGACGAACTGCCAGTCGATTATGTACGCAGAATGGCTGAAGAAAAAGCACGAACTGTTTGGGAACAAAAAGAAAAGAAAGACAGCTTAGTGATTGCTAGCGACACGACTGTTGTTCTCAACCAGGAGATCATGGGTAAACCAGAAGATATGGCTGAGGCTGAAGTCATGTTGAAAAAATTAAGCGGGGAAACACATACTGTATACACAGCAGTTGCTTTAAAAACAAAGGAGCGAGAAGAACGAATACTAGCAGAAGCACATGTCACTTTTTATCCACTGACAGATGAAGAAATCAATCGTTACTTGGAGACGGGAGACTATGCGGATAAAGCAGGGGCATACGGCATCCAAAATGCTGCAAGTGTATTCGTCAAAGAAATTTCTGGAGATTACTACAGTATCGTAGGGTTTCCGATTGGTGCTGTCAATCAGGCACTGAAAACATTCAATTAAACAAAAAATGCGGACTATCTGATTTTCGATTGAAATCCATGATAGCCCGTCTTTTTTATTGAAAAGATTACTTATCTACTCTGACTAAGATTTTACTTCAGCGTTACCGACTGCTTCGCCTGGGCGAACAAGTCCTGATTGGTCAAGGGATAGACCAGCAACTTTTTCGTTATTAGTTAAAGCAACAATAATGTCAGTTTTCTTACCAGCTTGTTCTATTTCTAGCAATTCCATTTCAGCAATCAGAGTTTCTGGTGTGACAAGATCTCCTTCTTTCACGAATACAGTGAAAGGAACGCCTTTTAGTTCAACGGTATCTAATCCCATGTGAACGAGTACTTCCAGCCCCTCATCAGAAAGAATACCAATGGCATGTTTTGTTTCAAAAACACTCGTCACTTTACCATTTACTGGTGCATAGACTTTGCCGTTTGACGGTTCGACAGCATAACCGTCACCCATCATTTTTTGTGAGAAAACTGGGTCATTTACTTCAGTAATTTCCTTGATGTTCCCAGCAGCCACTGCGAATAATGTTTCTTTTGTTGCAACTGCCGTACCAGTTGCTGAAACAGGTTCAAAAGACTGTGGCATTGCTGTTGCACCATTCGCTGTTTGAAGCTGTACATCAGCAGCATTTTCAGGAACAGCAGGATCAATCTTATTCAAGATTCCCTGGCGTCTAAAGACGATCGTCAAGCCAAATGGAATGATGATAGCGATGATCATTGCGATGATGAAAGGTACCCATGTTTCTGCTTGGATAGCTAGTATTCCTGGTAACCCACCTACTCCGATCGCGTTTGCTCGAACATCCATCAAGTTGGCAAACATGCCAGCTAATCCAGAACCGACCATTGCTGCGACGAAAGGATAGACGTATTTCAAATTGATCCCGAACATAGCAGGTTCAGTTACGCCTAAGTAACAAGAAATCATTGCTGGAATCGAGATTTGTTCTTCTTTTTTGTTTCCACGATGCAAGAAGACGATGGCTAAGACTGCAGAGCCTTGGGCGATATTTGATAAAGCAATCATCGGCCATAAATTCGTTGATCCGAAATCTGCAATCAGCTGCATATCAATCGCATTGGTCATATGGTGGAGACCAGTAATTACTAAAGGTGCATACAGGAACCCGAATACAGCACTAAACAACCAGCTGATAGAAGACGTCAACCCGGTATTTACGATAGTTGAAATCCAGCTTCCGACTGTCCAACCGATAGGACCTAAAATAACGTGAGCAGCTAAAACAGTTGGTAATAATGAAAACAATGGAACAAAGATCATTGAAATCGACTGAGGGATATATTTGCGGAAGAAGATCTCTAGATACGCTAACATAAACCCTGCCAGCATAGCTGGAATAACTTGTGCTTGATAACCGATCATTTGGACTTGAGCAAAACCAAAATCCCAAAATGGAATATCTGCTGCAGCTGTGGAAGCTACACTATAAGCATTTAATAATTGCGGAGAAACTAATGTAATTCCTAAAACGATTCCTAATATTTGTGTAGTACCCATCTTTTTCGCAATACTCCAAGTGATACCTACTGGAAGAAAATGGAAAATTGCTTCACCTGGCAGCCATAAAAAGGCATTGATGCCATTCCAAAATTGCGAGTGTTCAACGATTGTTCCACCAAGACTTTCAAACTGGATACCTTCAAGTACATTTCTGAAACCAAGGATCAATCCGCCGACGATAATTGCAGGAATCAGTGGTGTAAAGATTTCTGCCAAGACGGCAATGGCGCGTTGTACGGGATGAAGGTTTTGTTTTGCTGCTGCTTTTCCTTGTTCTTTAGAAACCCCTTCAACTCCGGATACTGCAACGAAGTCGTTATAAAAAGTAGAAACATCATTTCCTATGATGACTTGGAACTGCCCAGCATTCGTGAACATCCCTTCACACTAGGAATATCTTCGATTGCTTTTTGATCTGCTTTTCCAAGATCATTTAGGACAAAACGCATACGAGTTGCACAATGACTAACTGCAGCAATATTTTCTTTTCCGCCGATATCATGTAGCAGTTTCTCGGCATCTGCTTGATACTTTGCCATATCAATAAACCCCTTTCTTTTAACTTGTCTATGCAAGTTACTTCTTCGTTTACTATACTTTTTTTCGGGAAGAATTGCAAGCGTTTTATCCAAAAACGTCCAGAAAAATGATATCGTTTTAAAAAGCATAAAATAAGCTTTTCTTAAAAAGAGGAACATTGAAATACAAAAAGAGCTGTAGTATAGTGAAGAAATGATGGAAGAACGAGTGAGGGAAAAAACATGAACAAGTTCAATGAAATTTTTTTAGATTTGGAACAGAAAATTTTAGCGAAAGAATATCCTCCGCATTCGCTTTTGCCTAGTGAGAACCAATTGATCAAAATCTACGGTGTTTCACGAGAAACAATTAGAAAAGCACTGAATCTTTTGACGACGGAAGGATATATTCAAAAAAAACAAGGAAAAGGGTCGATCGTACTAGATCGAAACCGCTTTGATTTTCCTATTTCTGGGCTGACAAGCTATAAAGAGCTACAGGAAACCCAACGTATTCCAAGTGAAACGATCGTTCATACGTTAGAAGAAACAGAAGTAACAAAATCACTGAATGAGATTACTGGCTGGGAGATTGGTGCACCTGTCTGGCATTTGATACGCGAAAGAAAAATCGATGGTGAAGTGGTTATATTAGATACTGATTATCTATTAAAGGAGATCGTTCTTCATTTAACCCCAGTACAAGCACAAGGGTCGATCTATGAATATTTTGAAAATGAGCTTTCTTTAACGATTGCTTACGCACAAAAGGAAATCACAGTAGAAGAAGTAACAGATATCATGAAAACAACGATGGATCTTCACGATGACACTTACGCAGTAGTCGTCAGAAGTCTTGTTCATTTGGAAGATACCCGCTGTTTTGAGTATTCTGAGTCGGTACACCGATTAGATAAATTCCGTTTCGTTGAGTTTGCCCGGCGCCGAAAAGTGTAAATGATTCGAAAGAAAGCAAATTGTTGGCATCTGTCTGCTTTGGCGCTATGATAGGAACACAAAGGGGGCATTTTTAATGGATAAACCAACAAGACCAGAAAAAGAAGAACTGAAAGAAAAATTATCACCGATGGCTTATGCAGTCACACAAGAAAATGCAACAGAACGTCCATTTACCGGAAAATACGATGATTTTTACGAAAAAGGGATCTACGTCGATATCGTCAGCGGCGAACCGTTATTTAGCTCTGCGGAAAAATATGACGCTGGTTGTGGCTGGCCATCATTCAGCAAACCAATAGCGAAAAGACAAGTACGTGAAAAAGCCGATTTTTCTCATGGCATGCATCGAATAGAAGTCCGAAGCAAAGAAGCAAACTCTCATCTCGGACATGTATTTACCGATGGCCCAGTAGATAAAGGCGGTCTGCGTTACTGCATCAATTCTGCCTCACTAAAATTCATTCCCTATGAAAAGATGGATGAACTCGGTTATGGCGAATACAAATCACTGGTAGAATAATGAAAATACAAAAAGAGCGGTACAATACGGGGATTCACTCGATCGTCCGCTCTTTTTTATTCAAGCGATTGCTATTTGAAAGAAACGCTCCCCAGACTCCTTTTTTCACAAGGTGAAATGTGCTACAATAAAGAGAACGTATGTGTGCAAAAGAAAGAGGACTAGAATATGTATGAATATCTGACAGGTGTGGTTACCTTTATCAACCCCTATTACATAGTAGTAGAAACCAATGGTATCGGCTACCAGATCGCACTAGGAAATCCTTACCGCTACAGCAGCAAACTAAATCAAAAAATAAAAATTTATGTCCATCAGGTGATCCGCGAAGATGCACATCTTTTGTATGGATTTGATTCTTTAGAAGAAAAACAACTGTTTTTGCGATTAGTCAGTGTTTCAGGAATCGGTCCAAAAAGTGCTCTTGCGATCATGGCAAGTGAAGACCACTCCGGTTTGATCCAAGCAGTGGAATCCAGTGATGTCACTTATTTGACAAAATTTCCAGGGGTAGGGAAGAAGACGGCGCAACAAATGATCTTGGATCTAAAAGGAAAATTTGGTGAGCTGAGTATCGATACGCCCTTCAGTCTATTCGATGAAGCAACTACAAAAGACGCTACCGCTCTATCTGAAGCAATGGAGGCTCTCTCAGCTCTTGGTTACAGTGATAGAGAAATCAAACGTGTAGAAAAACAATTAAAAGAAGTCGATAATCAGACAACGGATGAGTATTTACGCCAAGCACTCAAGCTGATGATGAAAAAATAAGGAGGAGACCAAATGACAGATGAATACTTGTTATCACCAGAAACTGGCGAAAATGAACTGAGTTTGGAAAAATCTCTTCGTCCGCAGTTGCTTTCTCAGTATATCGGGCAGAGAAAAGTCAAACAAGAGCTTCAGATCTACATCGAAGCTGCCAGAAATCGGGAAGAACCATTAGATCATGTTCTGTTGTATGGGCCTCCTGGATTAGGGAAAACGACGATGGCTATGGTCATTGCTAATGAGATGAACGTGAACATTCGTACGACAAGCGGCCCCGCTATCGAACGTCCGGGTGATTTAGTAGCGATCTTAAATGAACTGGAAGCAGGGGATGTCCTATTTATCGATGAGATCCATCGATTGCCTAGAGTAGTAGAAGAGATGCTTTATTCGGCCATGGAAGATTTTTATGTAGACATCATGGTAGGACAAGGACCAACCGCACATCCGGTCCATTTTCCTCTTCCTCCCTTTACTTTGATTGGGGCGACGACGCGAGCAGGTATGCTTTCTGCACCTTTACGCGATCGATTTGGCATCATTTCACATATGGAATATTATGACGAACAGGATCTGCAGGAGATCGTTTTACGTTCTTCGGATATTTTTCAAACAGAGATCATTCAAGAAGGGGCATTGGAAATTGCTCGCCGATCGCGAGGAACGCCTAGAATCGCGAATCGCTTACTCAAACGGGTTCGTGATTTTGCGCAAGTTCAAGGAGACGGGAAAATCGATCGTCCTATAGCAGATCAGGCTCTTACTTTGCTACAAGTCGATCAAGCTGGTTTGGATTATGTTGACCAGAAATTGTTACGGACGATGATCGAATTATATGGCGGCGGACCCGTAGGATTAAGCACGCTTTCCGTAAATATAGGAGAAGAACGAGAAACAGTCGAAGATATGTATGAACCGTACTTGATCCAAAAAGGATTTTTAAAGCGTACACCTAGAGGGCGAATGGCTACGGCTTATGCTTATGAACATTTCGGATACGACTATCATATGTGATTTTTGCTTTTAGATTGGAGGAAAATGAATGAGTGATACAACACGTACGAAACAATTGATCAAAAACGTATTGATTGATTTGTGCCAAACACAATCTTTTCGAAAAATCAGCGTCCAAAAAATCGCAAATGAAGCAAAAATCAATCGTCAAACATTTTATTATCATTTTACAGATAAATACGATTTGCTTCGTTGGGTCTATTGTGAGGATGCCTTGCATTATTTAGACCCGCAATGTCTTACTCTTGATAATTGGGAAGAGCAAGCATTGAAAATGCTGAAAGCAATTGCTGAAAAGAAAGAGTTTTACGCAAATACTGTGCTTTCTGACCAAGAAATTTTACAAAAAGAATTCTCTCAACTAATCCAAAAATCTTTTATCAAGATTTTTGAGCAAATGGATGAAGAAAGACAGCTTTCTGCAAAAGATAAACTATTTTATGCTCGTTTTTTTTCTTACGGTTGCAGCGGCGTGTTAGTCAATTGGATCACGAATGAATATGAAGAAACACCGATGGAAATCGCTATGCAGCTTTTCCGTTTAGCTAAGGATACGGAGTTATACTCTTATCGTCTTTATGCAAAAGAAGAGTTGGAAGAACAGTAATAGAAATAATCTTTCGTTGAAAAAGCCATGATCGTTAAAAGGAGATGGGAAAATGACAAAAATTTTATTTGTTTGTTTGGGAAATATTTGCCGTTCACCAATGGCAGAAGGCTTGTTGAAGAAACGAGTAGCATCAGAAGGAAAGGAAGCAGAGTTTTTTGTGGATTCTGCTGCTACAAGTACGTATGAAGTTGGAAAGACACCGCACCCTGGAACGAAAAAAATATTAAACCAAGAAAATGTAGATATGACGAATATGGTTGCTCGTCAAATCACACCCCACGATTTTGAAACTTTTGATTGGATCATTGGCATGGATCAAGAAAATGTAGAAGAACTGAAAAGAAGAGCACCACGCTCAGCACAGGAAAAAATCCATTTGTTTTTAAGTAGCATCCCTGGAAAAGAAAAAGAAAATGTTCCCGATCCATACTATACCAATAACTTTGATGAGACATATCAATTGATCACAGAAGGGTTAGATCATTGGTGGAACATTTGGATGGATGAAAATAAAATAACAAACAGTTTATAAGATTAGCGCTTTCTTTTTTTAGAGACGTTAGAGCATTTTCTTGTTTTTTTGTAAAATGTTAGGTAAAATAAGATTAATTAAGTAACACTTTCTTAGCTAAAGGAGGAGTGCATTCGATGAACGAAGAGACAGTATCACCAATGAAGAAGCTTACGAAGTTAGTTACTCATACCTCGTATCAACTTTTTGATTCTTTTGTAAATGACACTGAAGAACATGCTAAGAATGTACGATTGCAAGGAAAGTTTATTCTTGAGCTGCAAAAAGCTGCGACTGAACATAGTTTAGTTATCTTACAAGTAAGAGCGAATCGTTTGAGTAGCAAGTATGAAACGATCTCAGGTTGGGTGGCGACAAAAACGGTCGAAAAAGACCGAGTAATGATCCGCCTACAAAACGAAGAGCAGCAGATCCGCATGGTTCCCGTAGAACAAATTGAAAAAATAACAATCCTTTCGCCAGCAGGAGAACAGGAACGGTTATCAAAATAATTTATACCAGATAGAAAAGCACGTATGAGCTTGTACCATCAATCATTACTAATCAAAAATAACCGAATGCTTTAAGCGGATATCGATAAAACGAAACGTTTTACGATGAGTATCACAGCATGAGAGCATTCGGTTGATTAGTTGAATCGATTGTATGGGACAAGTTTTTTTGATAAAAAAAGGTCCTGCTAGCCGGGGAGCTAGCAGGATAAGGAGTTAAAAATGAAAAAGTGTTGTTAGGGTTGTTTGTTGGTATGCTTATATAATAGTCATTAGTTGTGAATATTTTGTGACGAAAGTTTTCGAAAGTTGTTAAGTTTTTTTGCGAAATTTATTTTTATATCATGTATTTGTCTAAAATTTTATACTATAAAAAGATACGTTGTGCAATCAGCTACCCTTTGGTATTAGTTCAAAAAACGGTAAAATAGCTCCTTATATTTTGCTGTTTTGCTTTTCTAATACTTAAGCCAAGGCGCTGATTTCACAACCTTTTTTTACAAATCAAGCGATTCCCATGAGTCAAGAACTATCTTTTCTTCAAAAAGAAATAATAGGAATAGAAGCCTTGATAGTTGCGATAAAATAAAAATGGATAGATAAAATTCGAGAGAAACATGTATTGACGTAGCAGATGAAAGGGTCAGATTTGTTAGTGTATCAGGAGTGCCGTTAGAAGAACAAAAGGAGAGAAAAGATGGAATTATTAGAAAAAGAAAG
>CXSP01000050.1_pt1 | contig 25131 bp, 23 predicted proteins | sample 591501 | NCBI WGS metagenome assembly CXSP01 (sample SAMEA3491350, study PRJEB9169) | human gut metagenome | biome: ENVO:mammalia-associated habitat; material: ENVO:feces | place: Bangladesh | collected 2010-04-07 | reverse complement strand
TTCTTTCCAGAGATCTGGTTGTTGTTGTATTTCTTGTGTCGTGATTGCTGCACCTATTTGTTTTAATTTGTTCTTCGATAGCTCAAACATGTTGTTCTCCCTCTCAATCATTTTCGGATATGCCGAATTTTATAATGAAACTGGTCCGCTCTTGCTACACTATCTGTATATTCGATAATCTCATTTTTCACGTTATAGGTTATCCTCGTCAGATGTAAGACGGGAGCGCCATCAGCGATTCGTAGCACAACAGCATCTTTTTTTTGCACGATACTTGCATAAAACTCTTCATCAGCTAATTGAACTTGTTGTTCATAATCCTGTGAAAACACATCATACAATGGTTTACTTTCAAGTAACGGCAAATCAAGTCCCATAAATAGTTTCGCCGGTAGATAAGAACGCTCAACCATCAATGGCTCTTCATCTGCCAAACGCAATCTTTTAAGTTTAAATACAGTTTCACCTAAATGGATGTTCAAATTCTTAGCAATTCTCTTATTAGCTTCCATTTGTCTAAATTCTAATATGACCGTCTTGGGGACGCGCCCTATTTCGCGCATTTCTTCTGTAAAGCTATATGCTCCAGCTAAGTTCGATGACTTATCAGACAAATCAGAGACATAGGTACCTTTTCCATGTCTTCGGTAAATATAACCTTGATTTTCCAATTCCTGTAAAGCCAGACGTACGGTGGTACGACTCACCCCATAGTGTTGACAAAGTTCTCTTTCAGATAACAGCTTATCATGCGGAGTCATCTGTGTTTCGATACGATCCTTCAATAAATCAACTAGTTGGTAATACAATGATTTTCCTTTATTTGAGCTCTCCATAAAAATTACCTCTTCTTTACTGGTTATAACCACAACACAAGAATAGTGAATTATTAATCATTTGTCAAAGGTTTTTTAGACCAAAAAAGCTATTATAACAGCTCTTTAAAGCTTTATATCTTGAATAGACAAAGATACCTCAAAAATACCAGTTACCAATAAAAGAACAGAAAAAAAGACGAACCACATAAGCGATCCGTCAAAATGGTCTAACTTATCGAGCAGCGTGATCCACATTAATCCCTATGATATTCCTACAACTATCGTTTTATTACTTCCAATATCATTTACAACAACTAAAAATAGCTTATTAATGACAAATGTTATTATTAGTTTTAGATAACTTTTGCAGTTTTATACTTTTTTTCTATAAAATTTGACAAACATTTTTTTAAATAACTAATTATTTTTTCGAATCTGTCACTCAGACAATCCTTTCTCTTACTTGTTAACATAAATAGAAGTTGCTGTTTCTTCTAATAGTGTACTTAATTCTTTAATATTTTGTTTTCCTTCTTCTAACATCCAACTACTCGCTTTTTCTTCGCCTTCGGTAACAAAAGGTACTACTCCCTTCGCCCATGTTGCTCGCCCACATAAGACACCATTGAATGTCGAACCTGATTGTTTTGCAAAACGCAATGTATCTTGAAATAGTGCAGCGCTGACTCCCGCACTTAAAAAAATAAACGGTTGTTCAGTCACTTTCGATTGTTCATAGAAATACGCGGATGCCTCTGCTTGACTATAACAAGTATCTTGCCCATACCCTTCCACAAATCTCATATTCACTGGTACTTCTACTTTCAATACATCCACTTGATAACGTTCTTTTGAAAATTCTCGCATGGCTTCAATCACTTTATGCGGTTTTACTTTTGCATAGTCAAGAGAAGACGGATCGCCAATAGTTGCATCGTAAGAAAGGAGCTCTAAAAAGAAAGGTATGCCTTCTGCTTCGCATTCTGAACCAATCCGTTCTATAACTATTTGTTTTTGCACATTAATCTCTACTGGTTCATCAACGTCATAGTACAATAAAAATTTACAAGCATCCGCACCCACTTCTTTTAACCTTTTCACTGACCAACTATTCAGTAAATCTGGTAGTCGGCCTGGCATTTTCGCATCATAGCCGGTTTTTTCATAAGCTAGCAACAAACCACATTCTTTCTCTCGAAGCGCTGCTGCAGGCAGACCATATTCTGGATCGAGTAAAATAGCGGAAGCATACGGAGTCAGGTACTGAGAAACCATCTGTTTAAATTGGATGATATCTTCTGATGTAGCTTCTTTATATTGGTTGATCATTTTCTTCAAAGCACCACGTTGGTCGATAGCTAGCGCGCTAATAATTCCAGCTTCATCCGTCAATCGCTTCAAACGTTCCTGTTTTTCTATACTCATTTTCTTCATATATCTTCACCTATTTCTTTAGTTAATATTGTAGCTATTTCTATTTTTGATTTTGCAGCTCTCAACTGTTCTGTAACCTCTTTTCGCATCAATGATCGTGCAACGAGAGACAATAATTTCAAATGAGTCGTTCCTGCTTCTGAATCTGGGATAAATAACGCAAAAATAAAATCAACTGACTGTCTATCTAAACTGTTCCATTCAATTCCTTTTTTCAGTGTGACGATAATCAAACTAGGTTCATTGATTGTTTGAGACTTCGCATGAGGGATAGCAAAACCTGACATTATTCCTGTAGTACCTTCTTTTTCTCTTTCCAGAAGTTTTTGATATACTTCTTTTTCGTCATGAGCGATTCCTAAACAGAATGTTTGCTTTGCTAAAAACTTAAATGCTTCTTCTTGATTATCTAATGGCTGTTGTAAAAAAATGTTCTCTTCATGAATGATTGTCATGATAAACCTCCTACTCTTCCTTCTTCGATAACTGTACGATTTGTTGCTTTATTATCCCTCTTCTTGTCTTTATCAGTTACTCTTTTCTTTTGGATCAAACCTAGTATCACTCCACCAACGATCGAACCAATAAGAATCGCTGTAACCCATTGGATTTTTCCCGTCACTACAGGTAACACTAAAAAACCGCCATGTGGGGCTGGTACTTGGACACCAAACAGATAGGTCAAGACAGCAGCAATTGATGAGCCTAACATCATCGTTGGTAATACTCGGATCGGGTCTTTCGCAGCAAACGGAATAGCTCCCTCCGTAATATGAGTTGATCCTAAAATAAAATTAACCAAACCTGCATTACGATCATTAGTATCAAAATATTTACCAAACAATAAAGTTGCAAAACCAGTAATCAACGGTGGTGCAATGCAAGCTGCTGACACGCCAGCCATAAAAGTCGTGTTTCCTTGTGCCAAAAGAGCTGTACCTGTTACATATGCCGCCTTATTAATCGGTCCTCCCATATCAAACGCACACATGCAACCAACAATCACGCCAAGAACAAGTGGATTCGAATGTTCAAATCCAGCTAAAAAGCTCATCATTCCTTCATTTATAGCCTTCATTGGACCCGCCAACAAAGACATCACGATGCCAATAAACGCTACACCAATAACTGGATATAAGAAGATTGCCTTCAAGCCATCTAGTTGTTTAGGTAAAATTGTCAGTAGCTTTTGCAAAAATAAGACAAAATAACCTGCTAAGAAGCCAGCTAAAATACCTCCTAAAAATCCAGTACCGCCATTCATGGCCACGATTCCACCAACAAATCCAACGACTAACCCTGGACGTTTCGCGATCCCTTCTGCAATATAAGCTGCTAAAACTGGAACCATCATCCCCATTGCTGCATCGCCAACCGTTTTTAACATCGCCGCTGTAGCATTATATTGTGCATGGTCTGGATCAAAAGAATAGATTCCCCAAACGGCAAATGAAATAGCAATCAATACTCCCCCAGCTACCACGAAAGGCAACATATGAGAGACACCATTCATCAAATTTTTATAGATGCTACGACCAAAATTAGCACCACTTATCGTTTCTGATTCTAAAGTATCAACAGCTTCATTATCTGCTAAGATGGTCTCTTTTCCTGCCAATGCTTCGTCAATCAGCCGTTGTGCATCCTTGACTCCTGTACTGACAGAAACATCAATGATTCGTTTTCCCACAAATCTTTCTGAATGGACATCTTTGTCTGCGGCAATAATGACAGCATCTGCCTGTTTGATTTCTTCATCCGTTAATTCATTCTCGATCCCAATTTGTCCATGGGTCTCCACTTTGATCGTGATACCTTTTTTCCTAGCTGCTTGCTCTAATGCCTCTTGCGCCATGTAGGTGTGCGCAATTCCTGTCGGACAACCGGTTGCTGCAATTAGTTGATATTTTCCCATCTTTCGAACCTCTCTTCCTTGATTTTGATTTGTTTACTTAATTCCTCCACATCCAAAAAATCAGTCAGTCCTTTACGAAAAGCAGTAGAGCTGCCTGCTGCTATGCTTTTACGTAACGTTTCATCAAGCGGTCGTCGATTCATGTATCCTGCTAAAAAAGTACCTAACATGGCATCACCTGCACATGCTGTATTGACGACTTTTCCTTTTGGTGAGTTTCCTCGAATCACCCTGTCTTTCGTAAAAAGAATCGCTCCTTTCTCACCGAGGGATAACAAAACATTTTCTGCACCTGACTCTACCAGTCGTTGTCCATAAGTAAAATAATCTTCATCTGTAACCATTTTTCGTCCGAACCAAGAAGAAAGTTCTTCCTCATTCGGTTTCAGCAAAAACGGTCGATAGGGTAAACAATCCATGACTTCTTGATCACTACTATCAATAATCAAATGAATCTCCTTTTCCTGACAAATCCGACTGATTTCCACTAAAACCTTCGGGGACATTCCTCTTGGTAAACTCCCAGAAACACAAAGATAATCCTCTGCTTGTAATGCTCTTATTTGATTTAAAAAATTATGGACAGCTGTCTGCGGTATTTCAGGTCCTTGATTCACTAATTTGTATTCTTCTCTCGTTTGATTGACTTGTGTAAATACATTGATACGCGTCATACCAGGCACTTCAATAAACTCCGTTTGGATTTGTTTCTTCTGTAAATAGTCTTCTATATATTTTCCTGTGAAACCAGCAGAAAAACCTAATGCTGTACTTGGGTAATCTAGCATCTTTAATACTAGTGACACATTCACCCCTTTTCCGTTTGCCTGACTGTCATCCTCTTTTGTGCGGTTTACCATAAAAGGATGCATCTCCTCTGTTTCAATAAATAGATCAATTGCCAAATTCATCGTGCATGTGTAGATAGACATAACCAATGACCTCCTTGTCTCTATTATGAAATACGCGAAAGAGAAAATGTTTTCTTAATCGTCCCAACACAAAGAAAACCTTTACATTTATAAACACCTCGTGCTATTTTTTAACTAACTTTTAGTGAAAGAAGGAAAGAATATGGATCACAAATTAAGTGAAACAGAACAGTACCTCTGGAACTTTATCGAACACCACATCCTAGAGATTCCTAACTACTCCATCGTGAAACTAAGTGAACAAGCAAATGTCTCAACAGCCACCATTGTGCGGACAATGAAAAAGAAAGGCTATGAAGGATTTACTTCGTTTAAGCACCATCTAAAAGAAGGAGAAAACAAGAACATCAATTTTTCTTTCTTAGATAAAGTAGACAAAGGTATCCGTCGAGCCATTCTAAAAAATGAACAAGAAGTGGTACGTACGATCAATATGTTGGAAATCGGGAACATTGAAGATGCAATACAAAGAATCAAATTTGCTGACCGGGTTTTTGTCTTTGCACGAGGATTTTCAGAAATGATTGGTCAAGAGATGCTCGTAAAACTTCAATTAACAGGGAAAAATTGTCAAATGCATACTGATCCAGAAATCATCAAAAGCATCAGTCGGAAACTAACTAAGAAAGACAGCGTTATTTTTGTTTCTTTGAACGGCGAGACAAAAGAACTCGTCACCGCCGCAAAGAATTGCTATGATGCAGAGATTGGTTCGATTCTAGTTACAGCCAATCATTCCTCTACACTGAAAGACTATTGCGAGATCAATCTCGTAGGTTTCAAATCAGAAGGTTCTTATTTCCCTGATTATGAAGTACGGTCACGTTTGCCTCTCCAGATTATAGCGAGAATCCTGCTTGACGCCTATGTATTGCGTATGGGGGAGAATTGAGAAGCAGTTTATTATGGTTGGTTACAGTTTAAAACATCACATTTTTTATTCTTTATATTGTATGGACTCACGTAAACTTTTTATGTATAAAGTTATTCACAATCTATAAAGTTACTTTAAGTAACAAAAAATAATTGAAAATACTTAAAATCAAAAAATATCTTTTTAATCAATAAAAAAATTGACAGTTTTATTAATAATAAGCTATTCTGTTATAGAAGAAAAAATTGTTTGTTATTATTAGCAACAAAAAAAGGAGTGCATCATGAAAAAGTTATCTCAAAAACGTTTAGCTCGAATCATTATTGATTCTAGAAAATCTCTGAAAATGACACAACAACAACTTGCAGTAGCTACTGGTATCAACCGTGCCTTAATTAGTCGATTAGAATCTCTCGATTTTATCCCGTCAATACAACAATTAGAATCATTAGCAGAAGTTCTAAATTTTGAACCAACAGATCTATTTATAAATGAATCAAATAAATCAAACAGAACAAAACATCAGTCGAAGAATATTGCTGTAGCCGGTACTGGTTACGTAGGTCTTTCCATTGCTACTCTTCTTGCCCAGCACAATCAGGTAACAGCAGTAGACATTCTTCCTGAAAAAGTAAAACAAATTAACAATAAGAAATCTCCAATACAAGACGATTACATTGAAAAATATCTAGCTGAAAAAAATCTTAATTTAATTGCAACGACTGATGGTGCAGCCGCCTATAGAGAAGCCGATTTTGTTGTCATTGCTGCTCCAACAAATTATGATAGTAAACAAAATTATTTTGATACTTCTGCTGTAGAGTCAGTAATCAAATTGGTGTTAGAAGTCAATCCAAAGGCAATAATGGTCATCAAGTCGACGGTACCCGTAGGCTATACCGAAAGTATTCGTAAAAAATACAATACTAAAAATATTCTATTCAGCCCAGAATTTCTCAGAGAATCTAAGGCATTATATGACAATCTATATCCTTCGCGAATTATTGTCGGCACGGACCAAACTGACAAAACTTTACGAGAAGCCTCTCACACTTTTGCAGATTTACTCCAAGAAGGAGCAATCAAAAAAGATATCGAAACTCTTTTCATGGGATTCACAGAAGCTGAAGCAGTTAAATTATTCGCTAATACTTACCTTGCACTTCGAGTATCTTACTTCAATGAACTGGATACTTATGCAGAAATGAAAGGACTAAATACACAAGAAATCATTCACGGGGTTTGCTTAGATCCAAGAATTGGCACACATTATAATAATCCATCTTTTGGATATGGAGGCTATTGTTTACCGAAAGATACAAAACAACTTCTCACTAACTATAACGATGTTCCTCAGAATATGATAAGTGCAATTGTCGATAGTAATCGTACAAGAAAAGACTTTATAGCAGATCGAGTGTTAGAACTTGCTGGCACGTATGAGGCTAACAGTTCGTGGAATGCAGAAAAAGAAAAAGAGGTAGTCATAGGTGTATACCGTCTTACAATGAAGAGTAATTCAGACAACTTCCGTCAGTCATCTATTCAAGGAGTTATGAAGCGAATTAAAGCAAAGGGGGCAACTATTGTAATTTATGAACCAACACTTGAAAATAACACTACATTTTTTGGTTCAAAAGTAATAAATAATTTAGATGATTTTAAAAATATCAGTCACAGTATTATTGCTAATCGTTACGATAGTAATCTTGATGATGTAAAAGAAAAAGTATATACCAGAGATTTATTTCAACGAGATTAAAAAATAACACCTCAGATTTGTAGTGTCTGAGGTGTTTCTATAAACTTTTATAAGTAAAAAAATACAATTATACTTCATAAAAAGACTTATACCACTGCGCAAATTTACGAAGCCCGTCACGCAAACTTGTACTTGGTTTAAATTCAAAATCTCGTTCTAACGCACTAGTATCTGCATAAGTAACTGGCACATCTCCTGGTTGCATTGGAACTAGTTCGGTATGAGATTCAAAGTCGTAATCTTCTGGTAGCACCCCTGCTGCAATTAGCTCTTGTTGTAGAATATCTACAAAATCTAGTAGGTTTTCCGGCGTGTTGTTACCAATATTATAAATATGATATGGTGGGATTGGTAGCCCATCTTCCCCATCAATTTTCTCTGGAGCGCACTGCATAACCCTCTTTACTCCTTCAACAATATCATCTATATAGGTAAAGTCACGCTTGCAATTTCCATAATTGAATATTTGGATATTATCACCAGCACGAAGTTTATCAGTAAAACCAAAATAAGCCATATCTGGACGCCCAGCAGGACCATATACTGTAAAGAAACGTAACCCTGTAGACGGAATATTGTAAAGTTTAGAATATGCATGTGCCATTGATTCATTACTTTTCTTAGTTGCTGCATACAACGATACTTGATTGTCTACTTTATCATCTGTAGAATACGGAATCTTTTTATTAGTTCCATAAACGGATGATGATGAAGCATACACTAAATGTTCCACACCGGATTCTCCATTATCATATGAATGACGACAAGCTTCAAGAATATTATAGAATCCTATTATGTTAGATTCGATATACATATCTGGATTAGTAATTGAATAACGGACTCCTGCCTGAGCTGCTAAATTCACCACGATATTTGGTTTATAATTATCAAAGATGAAATCAATTGTTGCTTTATCAGCAATAGAACCTTTGATAAAATTCCAAGTAGATCCTGGATGGTTCTTTGCCTCCGCTTCTATCTCTGATAATCTATAGTTCTTAATAGAGACATCATAGTAATCATTCATATTGTCAATGCCAATGATTTTTATTGATGACTGAGTACGTAATAACTCAAGAACCAAATTTGATCCAATAAAACCGGCTGCGCCAGTAATAAAAACTGTTTTATTAATTATTAATGTATTATGGTGTAACATTTATTTTTACCTCTCTCAACCAATACTTGTATTATTAATATTTTTAATATACATTACGTTAAAAAATACGTTTTACCAAGTCTATAGAAATGACAATAATATTTGAAGATATTACATAAAAGAAATAATTTAGCTTCTATATAGATATCCGAATTGATAACAGTCAATATTCCTTAAAATTCCCATTTTTATTTTTTTGTTCAACAAATACTTCTTTTATCTGTAAACTACCCTTTTTAACACCAGTGACTCAACCAAGTTCAAAAATGAATCCAATCGACTTAGTCTCTATGATATTCGAAACAAAACCAAACAATACATAAACTACGTACTTAGTTGTATATTTATTTCAATTTTTTATTACTTGGTGATTAATTAAACCATTCTGACCAGTTCATATTAAAAAACCAATTTCCTGAAAATAATGGCCCAACTATTGTATCTTTATATTCCATGAAAATCATAAAATAAAAGTTTATAACAACATATACAATAAGTGCTAACAGAATCAAGATACCTTGAAGTGTTATTTTTCCTCTTTCTATAATGTTTTTTTTATACGCAACTATTAATACTATAAAATTTAATGGCAACAGATTTCTCATAAAACGACCATATGTAAGCTGCACAACATAAAATGGTAAGAAAAGGAATGCATAGGTATTTATTGTTTCTACAAGATTAATCAATTTATGCTCTTTTTGTTCCTTTACACCATTACTTAATGCAACTTTAGCATTCTGTTCATATGCCTGTTTAGCCCACCTGATTAAGAAAAAAGTTATCATTTGTAATCCCCAATAAATCAAAAAACCATATCTTGTACTTACATTAGAAAATTCCAATATGCGGTCATCATAGCTTCCAAAAGCACTACTAAATAATGTTATTAATTTTAACACGAAACCTCTATTTAAACCAATTATAACTGATACTACAGCTACGACAGACAAAATGAATTTTATCATTTTATTTTTATTTACATTCCCTAGAAAAACGATTGGCAGATAGATAAATGCTGTGACCTGAAAGGATGCTCCTAAAATAATTAATAAAATATATTTTACTTTTCCTTGAATGGTTTCCTCAGTAAGATATGGAACAGCATATATAAAAAAAGCCATAGCTATAAAATTTCTTAACTGAGTAACATCAATCATAAAAGGACATAAAAAATACATAATATAAAATAAAGAATAAGACTTCAAATATTTTCTAACAGTACCATGTATAAGAAATAACCCGATTCCTGATAGAACAAACTTGAACTGATTATACCCCAGTCCCATACTAGAACAAAATTTCGTAAGTAAATAATATCCCCATTCGCTGCCTTTCATTTCATTAAGATAGTTATAACCTCGCAAATAATTATAATAATCTGGATTATCCACATTAGCAGCCATCATGATCCATAAAAATACCAACAAAGTAACTGACGTTATTTTAGATACTTTATCAATCGGAATAAAACCTATAAGAATTACAATTATTAATAATAAAGTAACGAATGTATACAAAATTTGAGTACCTCATATAATCTTAAAATGAACCTAATAGAATTGCCATTCTAAAATTGAAATTCATTTTAAGATAACTTCCTTTCAATCTATTATCAAAAATTACCCTAAATCTTCCAAATGGAATATTTTTATAATTAGCTACTTTATACAATAAGTCTTTTTCATTTTTTTTCATGGAAGTACCATAACATTCATACATATCTAAAAGAAATTTACTTCGTTCACATTTTGGTCTTAGCATCCTCTCTATTCTAAATTTCCATTTGTTCGCCCAACTACTATTTACTCCTACTACATTATTTGGGTGTTGCCGATAAGATATATAAGCCTTTTCATCTCTAATTAACTTTCCACCCATTGCACAACAAACTTTGTGTGCAAGATCATCATGCATGCGTAAATTTTGACCTTTATATTGTTGCATTAAAGTCAATAGCTTTCTGTTAAATACAATTGTGCACCCCGTTGCGTTGCTTGCAATCAAACTTCCGCCGAAAGAATTTGTATAGGAATAATTATGGCTCATGTCTTTAATAGGTTTTAAATTTTCATCTACTAATCTTGTAGGACAAGAATACATAACTGCTACATTCTCGTCCTTGACCCTCTTTATAGCATTTATAGCAGTATATAATTTATCCTTATCCCATACATCATCTTGATCAGCAAAAGCATAGTATTTTGATGTTGGAGCATTGTAAATCAAATCCATAAAACTTCTTGCAGATTTTAGATTATCACCTGTGTACCATGTTAAATCGTATTTCTTTTCATACTGTTTTAAAATAGCTTGGGTTGTGTCTGTTGATCCGTCATCTCTAACAACAACTTTTATTTTAATCCCAGTTTGATTAAATATACTGTCCAATTGCTCTCGAATATACTTTTCTCCATTATACGTTGACATTAATATAACTGCGCTATCCATTAACTACCTCAATTTATATTAGTTTTTATATACTCAAAATAATTATTTCTACGTTCGTCTAAAACTTTTTCCTGAAAATCTCTAGCTCTTTGAAAACTTTTCTCTGAATATTCATCAAGTCCTTTTTCTATCATATTTAAAATTTTATCAGATATGTTAGAAACTGATTTTCGCTTTACTACACATTCACTTGGGATTAATTCTGGAATTCCACCTGTTTTTGCTCCAATACTAGGACAACCTCTACTAAGAGCTTCAACCAGCGCTCTCGGGAGCCCTTCTTGTAGACTAGGTTGCACATAAATATCACACTCATCTAATAATTCAAAAATTCTATCATGTGATACTGAACCAGTAAAAATGACTTGGTCTTCTACCCCATACTCTTTTGCTACTTTTTTGAGATAGTCTTGCTCTCCCTGTCCTACACAGTAATACTTAACTCGAATTCCTCTTTTATTCAAATTTGGGATTGACTTTATCACAAAATGTTGCCCTTTATACCACACATTTACTGCTGCACAAGTCATTAAAGTTATATTACTGAAATCTATCTTCTTTATTTTCTCTTTTCTTTTTTTTATTACATCATCTTCTATATCGGGGATTACTACATCCGACACGCCAACAGAGGGTTTATCACAGGGGTATCTATTTTGTAAAAACTCTTCCGTAACGTAAAGAGCATAATCAGATTTTTTCAGAGCCTTTCTCGTTTCAATCAAGACATAAGGTGCTAAGATTTTCCCTAATATTCCATGATTCCAATAAGCATCCCATCCACACCCCATAACTTCTGAAAAACGTGGTGTACCTATTTTATCTGCCATACTTGCTGCGAACATTGATATAAAACCCGGAAATCTACACAATACAATATCGCTTTTTTCAATTACTCGTTCTAGTTCCTTATTACGTTTATGAAGTAATGCATCTAATTTTTTAGCTGGAATCAGAGTTTCTACTAGACTAGTAATATCTATAAATCCTTCTGGAGGAATTGGTACTGTTTTGACCGGACAAAACAATGACAATGTTCCTAAATCTTTATTATATCTTTTAATAATTGAGCTAAAAGCAAACTTTGTATATATTTTTTCTTCACATTTCCAAACACTAAAATCAGTAGAAACTAGAACACTCATTTCTCTACCCCCATATGTTCTATACCCCTGTCTTGTATTGATATCATAGTCGTTTCTTTCTTTTGTATTATAATTGAATTAGCTGGATAGTCTCCTTTCAATACTCCCCCTGCAGCGATTACACAATTATCTCCTATATTTGTTCCTCTTAAAACAACATTATTAGCTCCTATCCATACATTCTTTCCAATTTTCACAGGAGATGTTTTATACTCTTTTTGCTTCACTCCTGTTCCATATTCGAATTTATGATCATGATCATAAATTAAGACATTAGGACCTAAAGTACTACCCTCTCCAATCTCCACACTTTCTTGACATCCTATGATATTTCTTTTTCCAATTCCAACATTTTCTCCAATATTAAGCTTCCCACCAAAAGTGGTAATTTGAGAATCACTATCAAGTTTAAGATTTGATCCAAGCGTGCATACACCACCTTTTCTTAGAGTAATTTCCACTCTCGGGTATACACGTGACTTATGACTATAAGTAAAATTTTTAGGATGTGTTAATTTTAATAATAGACATTTTAAATTTGCTCTTACAAAGGCTACAGACGCTCGAAATAAGGTTTGTAATTCTACTTCTGACATATCTACATCACTCACTCTTTCTGCTCTTAATTATTACCTATACTTTATCTCTATTTATTATAACTTTAGCGGGTACACCTGCAACAACACAATTTGTAGCCACATCTTTTGTTACGACAGCATTTGCCGCGATAACACTTCCGGAATGTATAATGTTTCCATATAGTATAGTAGCTTTTGCTCCAATCCATACATCATTTTCAATAATTATTTCTTGTCTATATATATTCTGCTCTTTAATGGGTATCAAAAGATTTTTATATTCATGATTCTCAGTCATTATTGTAACTCCGTGTGCAATTGATACATTATCACCAATTGTAACTCCTCCAGATGCCTGTATATAGCACATAGGATGAATTGAAACATTATTACCTATTATTAATTCTTCCAAGTTAAAAAGATAAACATGATCATGGATGGAGACGTTGTCTCCAACCTCCTTTGCTAATGTCTTTAGTAACATGTATCTTTGAGCCATCCGAAAGATTCCCTTTTTATCTGAAATATTTCGATATAAAATAATTCTTAATCTCTTGGGTAATAAATAGTACAGTCGTATTCCAATAGACATAATAATTTTGTATCTTTTGAATTTTTCTCTTCCTCGTTCTTTCATTGCTTAGTCACCACTTCTTTTAAGAAATTGTTATACATCAAGAACAAACTCAAAAAAAAAATATTTTTCACTTATTTTTATTCTTCTAAAAAGTTTTCTGGTTTGCTATTCTATTTGGTCAATCTCATACTAATTATTTAATTTATTCTTGATTTCATTATAATAAACTTATTTCTCATTTTCTAACAAAGACAAAAGATTCATTACATACTATCCAAGCCTCTACCTCTTCGTAATTATTAATTCAATTATATATTTTAATTAATATAATATATTTTTTTATCATCTATTAATACTTCACTCTCTTTAACTCGTCAAGATATTTTTCAACGACAATCTGGCGATTAAATTCTTCTTCCACTTTCTTTCTCCCAACAAGCCCCATTTCTACTTTTTTCTCATGTGGAATTAATATAAATTTTTCAATCACACGCACTAAATCTTGGGTATCCTGTTGCTTCACAATGAATCCATTTTTTCCTTCCTCAATTACCTCTCTACATCCACTTCTATCCGTTGTAATAATTGGTCGTCCACTTGCACATGCTTCTAATAATACGTTCGATAGACCTTCTGGATAGTATGTTGGATGTACGATACAATGTACCTTTTCGTGAATTTTTCTAACATTGCTTACCATTCCATGATAAATTACCGATCCATCATTCACATATTCTTGTAGTTTTCCATCATATTCTGATTCACAAAAACCACATACATGAAATACAGTGTTGGGATATTTCCTTTTTATTTTTCTGGCTGCCTCTAAATAATTATCAATTCCCTTCTCTTTCATAATCCTTGCAATGAAAGCAAATTCTATTGTATTGTCTGAAGGATAATCTATTAATGCAAATCTTTCCAAATTGACACCGCTCCCCGGAAGCATGTCATCTTTACCCAATGCAATTTTTTTATCTATAAAAAACTGATGGTTTTCCTCGTTTTGAAAATAAACGCGCTGGATATCCGTAAACGCAAGTTTATAAAGTAAAACAGATATTTTCTGTGAAATACCTCCCTTCTCAACAGCCGTTCCTAACCCAGTGATATTAGCAACGCATGGGATATGTAACTTTTTGCATGCCATCGCTCCGTAAATATTAGGTTTAATTGTATATGTGAAAACTATAGCAGGATTGATTTTTTCAATAATATTTTCGTAATAACTCAATAATCTTAACTCTGTAATAGGGTTCATCCCGTGTCTCGAAATATTAGCTTCAACGTAATGACATCCTAAATTTTTCAATTCGTCGATTCTCTCTCCATAAGGTGAAGAAATCCAAACCTCATAGCCTTCGTGTAAAAGTCTTTCAACTAACTCCAATCTAAAATTATAAATAACTACATCGTGATTAACTAAAAAAAGTATTTTCTTCAAAAAAACATTGTCCTCTCATCTCATTTTTCAATTTTTTTAATTGATTCTGCTAAATTGACAATTCTATAATCAATGTAATATTCACTCATATCTTTGCTATAAACTAAATTTCCAAAAGCTTTTACTGCAAGTTTACCCACTTTTCCAGGAAAATGCATCATACCCTTAATTAGCCAATTTATTCCAGAGATCATGACAATATTATGGTTATGAGTTTGTGCAATCATCTTTACCATATCACTGGTGGATGTATATTCTTTATTTTGTGGGAAAAATATACCTTTTTCTTCATTATCAACTATTAATTTAATAAAACTGCAAAGATTTTCTATATATAACATTGATCTTTCATTTTTTATATCGGGAAAAATAGGCAATTTATTTGCCAACTTGACCAATTGTTGGTAGTTCCCCTTACTCCCCGGTCCATAGATCATTGGTGGACGTAAAATAGCAACATGGAAAGTATCATCATTTAATGGTTGTAAGCCAATTTCCGCTTGCAGTTTGCTGTCACCATAGAAATTAGAAGGGTTGGGTTTGGTATCTGGTGTGATTATACGTTTTTTGTTGATATTTGTTTCTTCTCCATAAATAATGATGGAGCTCATATAAATGAATTGGCCCTTTTTTCCTGATAGATCTTGTTTATATTTTTTTGCGGTCTCAATCGCAAGGTCTCGGTTGACCGCATAATAGAGCTGCTTTGTTTCTTCGCTTACTTTGGATACATCTGCGTGCGCGATACCTGCTACATGAAAAACCGTATCATACCCCGAAAAGTCATGTTCTCTCCACGCGTCACCTCGTACACTTAAAGTGTCGCTTTGATATTCGTCTTGGAATTGTGTCATCCATTTTTTGAAGGATGTACCGATATAGCTGTTTGCACCAGTAATCAGGATTTTTTTCATTTTGCATCCTCCTTTTTCACCGAACCAGTTCCGCCTTCGACAACACCGTCGCTTTTGAAGACGGAAATTATGGTTCCAAAAAAGCATTTTAGATCCATCAATGGCGTGATATTTGATGTGTATTGTCCATCTAAACGTGCTTTATATTCGATTTCTAATTCATCACGTCCACTGATTTGTGCTAGGCCTGTTAGTCCTGGACGGATATCATTTGCATGGTACTTGTCTCGTTCTTCAATCAAATCATATTGGTTCCATAGCGCTGGACGTGGTCCGATGACTGCCATGTCCCCTTTTAATATATTAAATAATTGCGGTAGTTCATCCAGACTTGTTTTTCTAAGAAATTTTCCTACTCGCGTAATAAAAAAGTCAGGATTTGATAACAAATGAGTTGGTGTTTCTTTCGGTGTATCTACTTTCATTGTCCGAAATTTATAGATATAAAAATGGGACTTATTTTTTCCTACCCGTTTTTGTTTAAAGATGACTGGACCTTTTGAATCGATTTTGATAGCTAAACATAAAATCAAAAGAATCGGTGACAATACGATGATACCAGCTAAAGATAATAAAAGATCTATTCCTCTTTTTAAACCGTCTTTATACACTTTACTCCCCCTACTTATTCGAAGCATTTGCAAAAGTGACGATATCTTTAGCCAATTGTTCATCGTCTTGCGGCAGGCTCTTGACAAAATCCATCACTTTTTGTATTGAGTAGCCTTTGATGTTTCCTACAAAGATTTTCTCATAAACTGCTTCATCATTTCTTTCCTTATCCAACAATAGTTCTTCATATAGTTTTTCCCCTGGACGGATACCTGTTTCAATGATTTCGATTTCGTCTTCGCTATACCCGCTCAATCGGATCATGTTTTTCGCTAGGTCTACAATCTTCACTGGTTCACTCATATCTAGAATAAAAATTTCGCCACCTTTTGCTAATGCGCCAGATTGAATAACTAAACGACTCGCTTCAGGAATCGTCATGAAGTATCGGGTCATACGAAAGTCTGTTACAGTGATTGGACCACCTTGAGCAATTTGTTCTCTGAATACTGGAATCACACTACCGCGAGAACCAAGGACATTCCCAAATCTGACAGCTGAGAATTTCGTACAGCCTTCTTCATTCAATCCAGTCACGATCATTTCAGCGATTCGTTTTGTTGAACCCATGACATTTGGAGGATTGTTAGCTTTATCTGTTGATACCATGACGAAGTTTTTCACTTTTGCTGCTTTAGCTGCTTCTGCTACATTTTTTGTACCGAAAATATTGTTTTTGACTGCTTCTTTTGGATTATATTCCATCAGTGGTACATGTTTATGAGCAGCTGCATGGTAGACGATATCTGGATGATATTGTTCCATGATTTCATTGATTTTCTCGCGATCTTGGATATCTGCGATGATCGGTACGATTTCTGTAGGACAATTTTGATGATGCGTGCGTAACTCACGGTCAATCAAGTAGATCGAGTTCTCCCCATGTCCTAAAAGCAATAGCTTTGCAGGATTGAATTGAATGATTTGCCGACAGATTTCTGAACCGATCGATCCTCCTGCGCCGGTGACAAGAATGACTTTGTCTGTGATCTGATCTTTGATGGATTCAATATCCAGCTTTACCTCATCTCTTCCCAGTAAATCCACTACGTCAATTGTTTTTAATTTTGATACGCTAATTTTTCCTGAAGCAAGTTCTTCTATAGAAGGCATCGTGTTGACTTTCACACGAGCGGATTCGACTAACTCGAAGATTCTTCGTAATTTTTTTCTTGATAAGGAAGGGATAGCGATCGTTACCATTTGAATGTCATATTTTTCAATCAATTCCGGAATATCTTTTAATGCACCTAATACTTTTTTTCCTGAAAGATACGTATTTCTTTTATTTGGATCATCATCTACGAACCCGACAACGTGGATATCTTGAGCCGTTTTGGATCCAAGAAAGCTGTTGTATAAAATACGCCCGCCTTCGCCAGCACCAACAATCAATGTATTTTTAGCAGAACCTGCTGATACGTATCTCATATTTTTTGTTTCGATGTAGATACGCCAGATCAATCGGCTACTGATGATCAATAAGAGCGAAAGCAGATAAGCAAAGATAACTAACCGTAAACTGTATCGCCGATTAATGAACAGCAGTATGAGGATACTTGAGGCAGCACTTGCAGATAGTGAACTAAAAATTGCAATGATCTCTCTTAAATTTGTATAGCGATTGATCCGAGTGAAAACTTTGAATAAACTACCATAAAATAAATAAAAACCAATCGACAAACCGATAGAGATTAAAATAAGGTCCATTGGTATAGCTACAAACGGCTTCATGAATTTAGCTGCTGCAATATTTGCAGCGATCAATAACAAACTGTCCACAAAAACCAATGTGGCAATTTTTCTTCTTCTTGTTAATACAAACACCTTACACTCCCCCTAAAATAAACCAAAATTCTTCTTTTTTACCTCTTCATAGATTGGATAACTGATTTCATCCCCGTTGATCAGATCCTTTGCGACTTGTTTCATCTGTACTACTTTTTCCTTACCAAAGTCCTTGGCAATCTGCTCATAGCACTCTTTTAAGTAAAAGGTGCGCTTAGAGACCCCATGGGCATCAGAAGCAGCCATCTGCACAAGATTATGTTTGACCATCGTTTTGGCTGTTTTCTGGATATCTTTGCCAAATACACCAACATAACTTGGCGCAGTAAGTTGGGCCAAACATCCCATATCTAGGAATGGAAGCAAATGATTCGGGTCTTTACGAAAATGCGCGTTACGTTCTGGATGGACGATCACTGGTGTCTTTCCTAGTTCTAACAACTCGAAAAAAAGCCGTTCTGCATATAACGGCACTTCCAGTGTCGGAAATTCGATCAGAAGATATGTATCATCTAAATCTGTAAATAAAATTTCATCTCGGTGGATGTCTTCAATCAGTGTTCCGGTAATACGTACTTCTTGTCCTTCCAATAACGTCAAAGGCAATTGTCTTTTCTCTAATTCTGCTTGTAACGAAGCGACTAGAGAAATGACTTGTGATTTTTCATTGCTGTATTTTCCATTATTGTGATGGGGTGTGCATAAAATATGTGTGATCCCTTGTTGAATCGCTTTTTCAGCCATGGCGATACTGGCATCTAAGTTTTCTGCTCCGTCATCGATTCCTGGCAGGATATGGCAATGTAGATCGATCATTTCTCTTGTCTCCTCTCTTTTTATTTCTTAATTCCCGTAGTAATAGCCAGCATCTTTGCTGTGTTCTGCACCATTGTATACAACACCAAGGACTCGCGCTTGTACCATATCCAGCAATTCTTTTGCTTTAGTCAATGATTCTTTACGTGACGTATTTTCCCGTACGACCAATAAGGTACCATCCGTTTTGGAAGACATGATCTGCGCATCTGTTACGGCAACGACTGGCGGCATGTCGAAGATTACTACATCAAATAGTTGTCTTGCTTCTGCTAAAATCTGATCCATTCTTGGCGAACTTAGTAGTTCTGATGGATTTGGTGGTTTAGGTCCACTTGGCAGAATCGACAAATTGTCGACTGGTGTTCGTTGGATCTCATCTGCTACACTTCCTGATGAACTAAGGACAGTACTTAATCCGCTTGCGTTGTTCAACTTGAACGTTTTATAGATGACGGGCTTACGTAAGTCTGCATCGACTAGCAGCACCCGTTGACCGGATTTGGCAAAAACAACGGCAATGTTTGCTGCAGTGGTCGATTTCCCTTCTTCAGGTCCTGATGAAGTCACAACAATCGTTTTGATTTGCTGACCAGCTGCGGAGGCAAACTGGATATTCGTCCGAATCGTACGATATTGTTCAGCGATTGGTGAAGAGGGATTGGTGAGTGTGACCAAACTGACTGCATGAGTTTGGGTTGCTTTTTGTTTCTGTGTTCGTGCCATTTTTCTTTCCTCCTAGACTCTTGAGCGGCTTCTGCGTGATGGCGCTGTTTTATCGTTTGTAGCTTTTGGTTGTGTCGGAGCTGGTCCTTTTTTACGGATACCAGCATTCAATTCTTTCGCTGACATTTCTGGTACAGTCCCTAAGATTGGGAAGCCTAATGTATCCGTCACATATTTTTCATCTTTTACTGTCCGGTCAAGTAATTCAAATAAGAAAGCTAGACCTACACCTACCATCATTCCTAACACTAAGCCAATCACTAGATTCAATTTATTATTTGGCGAAACAGGTGTCGTATTGGCAACTGCACCTGAGATGATCGAGATTTTATCGACATTCATCACATCTTTGGCGTTCTCTTGGAATACTTGTGACGTTGTATTAGCAATCTGTTGAGCCGTCACTGCATTTGTGCTTGTTGCTTGGATCGAGAACATTTGTGAATTTTGTGACTGATTGACGGAGATAGCATCTTTAATTTGTCCAGCAGTCATTTTCACATTGTCTTCTGTTTCTAAACGATCTTTGACTTCATTTAGTACTAGATCACTGACAATCATATCCTTATACGTATTGATCATTTGCAGGTTCGTATTGACATCATTGACATTTGCAGTATCTGATTGCGGCAGTGTCACGATCAATTGTGCTTGTGAACTATATTTTGGTGTCAAGATGAAAAATGTTACGATTCCTGAGATGGCCAAGCCAGCAAACATTGAGATGATGATTGTTACCAAGTGTTTGCGTAATGTTTCAAAAATTTCTTTCAAGCTGATTGTCTCTTCCATTTTTTCTCCACTTTCCTATTTATTCTCTAGATTCATTTGATCTTTTAATTCTTTTTTCACACGATCAAGTTCTTGATCGCTGACTTTTTGATAGGAGATATTATCTTGCATGAAGCCTTCTCCTTGCAGCTGATCTTGCTTGATCGTACCAAATGCCTCCCGATAATCTAAAGCGATTTTTTTCATTTCATCAAAGCTCATGTCTGTTTTCATATTCGACTCTAGAGCATTCAAAACGGATTGATAGTTGCTGACACCGTTTAAACTCAATACTTTTTTCGCTACACCTTCTACGATCTTTCTTTGACGCTCTTGTCTACCATAGTCACCATTTGGATCTTCATAACGCATACGAGAATAAGATAATGCCTGATCCCCGTTCAATGTGATTTTACCGATTGTAAAGTCATAGCCATCTTGTGAGAAAGTGAGGTCATTATTGACTTCGATACCACCAACTGCATCAACAAGTTCTTTTAGCCCTTTCATATTGATAGAGACATAGTGATCGATTGGGATGTCTACATATTTTTGTACGGTATCCATCGCCATGGCAGCTCCGCCGAATGCGTAAGCGTGGTTGATCTTGTCTTTTGTGTCACGACCTACGATGTCGACATACGTATCTCGAGGAATGCTGACAATCGTTGTCTGTTTGTCTTCAGGACTGACTGTGGCCACCATTATCGTATCTGATCTTCCTTGATCGACCCGACCTAAGTCTCCAGTATCGATCCCCATCAATAGAACAGAGAAAGATTCTTGTTTGTCCAGATCAACTGGTTTCGTTCGTTCTCCTTGGGTTCGTTCCACTGTTTCGTAAGTTTTCTCAATAGAATGTGAGAGATCCAGATATAATTTTGCTCCTACTCCTACAATTGCTAATACTAATACGATAAGAACTGCTAAAATAATCAGAAATATTTTTTTCCCTCTTGATTTTCTTCTTCGTCTTGCCATAGTTTCCTCCGTTTGCTAGCTTTGCTTTAATTGTTACTAACTTATATTGCTATAGCCCATTTGCTGAGCAACAGTTTGTGCTTTTGTTGCGTATGCTGCGCTTATTTTTTCATTCCGGATCTGCTCTATTTGACTGAGCGCCGTCAAATATTGATCGTAAGTAGCGGTGGCAGTCACTTGACCATCCTTTAACATCGTATCGAATAACTGATCTAGTTGCGTGACTTGCGCGATCTGGGTATCAGCGAATCCTAGATATTGTATAACAACCGTTTTCCAAGGACTATCTTTAAAAAAGCTCATATTTTCACGTACACGAGCGACATCTGCACTTGTCACCTTTTCTTTGATGATGACATCGTCTACAGCTTGCTGCCAGTTTGATACATTTTTAGTAAATAAATCGTTGACAGCTGTCTGGATCTTCAGTTTTGATTCTGCATCCTCTAACTGCGTTAAGACTGCTTTCTTTTCTTCTTGGATCGCAGCAGCTTCTTTAGGTAATTCTGATTCCTTGATGTCATAATCATCTGCCGAAAGTTTGATAGAAGATAGTTTATGTGACAAATTTGAAACTGTTTCTTCTGTTATTTCAGGATTCAGGAAAATTTTTTCTTTTGTACTGTACAGCTTATCTACTTCTTTTGATAAAGAGGTCACGGTGTCTTTTTGATTGGTGATGGCAGATTCTGCGTAATTGATCCGTTGGTGATGTTGCCGCTGATTATTGAGATGGTATCCAAACAAGCAAATCACAATAGCGCCTGTGCCTACCGCCACAGTAGCCAATAACTTGACGAACGGCTTTTCCATAGATTCACTCCTAAATATTGATGATAGATAAATAAAGATGTGATTCATTCACATCAGAATGAGCGCTTTTTATTTTAAAAGCATAATTAAACTAATATATTCATAGAAATATTTATAAACAGGTTTTCCCTATATAATCATACCACAAACAGTTTTTTTGACTAGGGAAATTCCTAATTTAAAAGTAAATAAAACAGTAACAAGATTATGATTAATCGTTTTCATTTTTATTTCCTCACTTTTCATGAGCGTTTTTGAAAATTCGAACAAAGAATAAAATAACAAAAATTATTAAAATAGAATTAATAACAGCTATTTAGATTTATAACAAAAAAACAGAGACACAGCACGTTTCGTGCATGCTCTCTGTTTTTCAAACAAAAGACTATTTTGTGATGATTTGATCCAAGCTTGCTAATGACAAAGCCATGACAGCTATTTGACTTAGTTGTGTTAGTCGGTTCTTACGTACTGCTGGTTCATCAGCCATGACCATCGTTTGATCAAAATAATTTTCGATCAGTGGACGAAGAGCGACAAGCTGGTCGTAGTTTTCGTGGATCGTTTGGTCAGCAAAACTTGCTTTCATTGCTTCTACTGCTTTGTGTAATTCTTTCTCTGCGTCGTTTTCGAACAGCTCAGGATCTACTTCTGATTGTTTTTCAAGCTGCGCTTTTTTCGCTAAGTTCACGACACGTGTCAAAGCTTCCATTGAAGGTTTGAAGTCTTCATCTGCAAGATGTTGTTTGAACAATTGTGCTGCTGCAAATACTTTTGTCAGATCTTTTTGTTCCGCATTCAAAACTGCATCGATGACATCATGACGAATATTCTTCGTTGTCAATAATTGGCGCAGACGGCCTTTGATAAAGTCGATCACTTGTTGTTGCCCTTCTGATAAACCAATGCCGAAACGATCCGTATCTTTACTGATAACATCGCTAATCGTTTCTTGCAGAACAGACAAAGGAAAGGCCCATTTTTTCGATTCGATGATCCGAACGACACCGTATGCTTGGCGACGTAAGGCATAAGGATCGTTTGAACCGCTTGGGATCATACCAACAGCAAAGAAAGAAAAGATGCTATCTAATTTATCTGCAATCGCTAAAACAGAACCTACTGTAGACTGAGGTAGCTCTCCTTCACTGGATATAGGCATGTAATGCTCACGAATCGCTGTCGCTACAGCAGGTTTCTCGCCTTTCAGCAGAGCATATTTTTCGCCCATGATCCCTTGCAGTTCAGGAAATTCCCCTACCATGTTGGTTACTAGATCAAATTTATAGATTTCAGCAGCTCGTTGCAGATCCATCAATTCTTCCTCAGATAGTCCTACTTGTTCGCCAATGATACGGGCAATGACTTGTACCCGTTGCATTTTCTCATAGATACTACCGATTTTTTCATGGAAAGTAACAGTTTTTAGTTTTTCAACGTATTGGTCGATTGAAGCTTTCTTGTCTTCATTATAAAAGAATTCCGCATCTTCTAAACGAGCCGTCAATACTTTTTGATTGCCTCGAACCACATTTTCCAATTTTACCCGATCACCATTACGAGCAGAAATAAAATGAGGAAGCAGCATACCTTGATCATTCCGTACCTCGAAATAACGTTGATGTTCTTTCATAGAAGTGACTAGTACTTCTTCAGGAACAGAAAGATATTTTTCTTCGAAGTCGCCAGAAAAGACAGTTGGATATTCGACTAAATTGTTGACTTCTTCTAGTAAATCTTCGTCTAGATCAATAACCCAATGATTTTTTTCGGCTAATTCATTGGCTTGTGTAACGATCATTTCTTGTCTTTTTTGCGGAGACGCAATGACGAATTGTTCATTCAATTTTTCTTCATATTCTTTTGCATGCGCAAATGTCACATCTTCGCCTAAGAAACGATGACCTCGAGAGGCTCTGCCTGTTTTGACATCCAAGATTTCGAATGGGATTACTTCGTCATCTAACAATGCCACGATCCAGTGAATAGGGCGGATATATTCAAAATCGTATTCTGCCCAATGCATCGTTACAGGGAAAGTCAGGCTTTTAATGACATCTGCTAAACCTGTCAATACTTCTTTGGATTCCTTACCATGAGTGTATTTCGTTACATAGACATATTCCACACCTTTTAATTCTCTAAAAGTGATAGCGTCTGTCGTCAGACCTTGTCCGCGGACAAATCCTTCCGCTGCTTTCGTCCAGTTTCCATCTGCGTCCAAAGCAATTTTTTTGGCTGGTCCTTTGACTTCTTCTTCACTGTCCGCTTGTCGTTCTGGAATGTTTGTTACTTTGATTGCTAAACGGCGCGGTGTGGAAAATGTTTCGATCGTATCATAAGTCAATTGGTTTTCATCTAAAAATTTTGCTGTTTTTTCTTCTAATTGTTTCATGCTTGGTGTGACAACATGAGCAGGCATTTCTTCCAGCCCGATTTCAAGTAATAAGTCTTTTGCCATCTTATTCAGCCTCCTTCACGTTTTCTGGATTTGCTGTGTTTTTATTCAACAAAGGGAATCCTAATTTTTCGCGTTCTGCCACAAAGATTTTGGCTACAGCACGAGCCATGTTGCGGATGCGAGAAAGATAACCGGCACGCTCTGTTACGGATACTGCACC
>CXSP01000009.1_pt1 | contig 25916 bp, 24 predicted proteins | sample 591501 | NCBI WGS metagenome assembly CXSP01 (sample SAMEA3491350, study PRJEB9169) | human gut metagenome | biome: ENVO:mammalia-associated habitat; material: ENVO:feces | place: Bangladesh | collected 2010-04-07 | reverse complement strand
GAGAACATGAGAATTAGAATCTTTTTGATCAATCAATTAATCAAAGTGAAATAACAAAAAATCTGAGCCAGAATGAGGTTCATCCTGACCCAGATTTGATTTTGCACAGCTTCATCAGTCCTTATTGACAAAGAGCCCATTTTTCTTGTTTCTATGTAAAACAAAAAGAGCTGCAGTCCTACATTAGGATTGCAACTCTTCTTTTTTTATATGCCCATCGATCGCGTAAAATGATCGGGATTTCTAATATACATGCTAGCAATAACTAGCTGATTTCGTTTATTGAAGTGACCTGTGACGGCAATATTGTATTTTCCATCATCCATAATTAGCAATTTATCGATAATTTCAATATCTGCAACTACACAATTAATCGATTCATGAATCGTTTGTAAAGTAAAGCGAACCAATAACGGTTGCGTTTTTATTACTCGGATTTTATCAAGCAAACCAACATATTTGTTCATCACAATCACCTCGCTAAAATTATAGCAAAAATCCAATCATTTGGATATTTCAATTATGCTATAATAGTCTTGCTGTCTGCTACCCCGGCCTAATCTGGCAAGGGGAGGAGGTTATAGGTTTGAAAATTCTTTTTGATTTTGTTTTTGCAATCATGGCAGAAGTAGCCGCGCACTATATCTGCAAATGGCTTGATTGTAAATTTGCCAAGAAAGACAGTAAGCCTACCCGTTAATTCTTATAATAGAAACGTAAAAGAAAACCACTAGCCCGCCAGCTAGTGGTTTTTGGTTATAGATTGAAAATTCTTTTTGTTGACTAAATTATAACATAAACCGTAGCAAATGCAACCAATAGAAAATGCTACTTAAAACGGTAGATCATCATCGCTAATATCGATTGATTGTCCACCAAATGGATTCTGTGAAGCGTTCAATCCATTGTTGTTAGGCGTCGCTGTATCCCGTTGTTCAAAAGTGGTGGTGCTTGGACTCGTGGACGATTGATCAGCGTGCGCACGGCTCTCTGTCGCTGCTTTGCTTTCTAATAGTTGGAAGTTATCAGCTACAACTTCTGTCACATACACACTTTGTCCTTGCTGGTTGTCATAAGTCCGTGTTTGAATCCGTCCGACAACGCCGATCAAGCTGCCTTTTTTAGCTAATGTCGCCATCGTTTCTGCTGGTTTGCGCCAAATCACGCAATTGATAAAATCAGCTTCTCGATTGCCGTTTTGATTCGTGAAATTACGATTAACGGCTAGGGTAAAAGTAGCCACTGCTGTGCCACTTGCGGTATAACGTAAATCTGGATCTTTGGTTAACCGTCCTACTAAAGTTACATTATTGATCATTTTTATCTCTCCATTTCTCTGTTCATCTGTTGGTGTCTTTGATAAGCTATTTTTCGCTCTTTTTCTTCGACGCGAATCACTTTTTCCATCAAATTACTAATCGAATCCATTGTCTCTTCGTACGTGATCGACGCAGCATAAGGATTGCTTTTTTGATATTTCTTCCAGGTATCTTTTAGCTCATGACTATTTTTCAGTACATCCATATCCTTTTCGTAATAAATCTTTAACGGATCAGTTTTTCCTCGACGTGTAAATGTATTTCTCACACTATCTTTCAAGGTCTTCTCATCGATCTTTTCCATTTTAGGAATAGTATAGAGATCATAAAAATCTTTTCCTCTCGAATTATCTGTTAAAAAATCAAAGGTTGCACTTAATTTTTCGGCAATAATTTGTTCTGTAGGATAAGATTCCAAAGGAATCGTTCGATCTTCAAACATCAATTTATGACTGTGAGTGATCGTTGCAGGATAGATCGAGTCACCTGTAGTCACATCTACCTTAAAATCTGGCCGCATATTTTCCAAATGTGCCAGCACACGTAAGCTAAATCCTGGATAGTAATCGGCTTCTCTCGTTTCTTTCATTCCTTGAATCTCAAATTGAATGCCTTCTTTCGTCGGCGTTGAAAAAATATCGTTTAGAACCGTTGTTAATGTTTCTTTGGTTACTTTCATTTCCCGTAAAGTCGTATCAATGTCTTTGGTTGTACGATTTTCAATGCCATACTTTGAGCCAATTAAGAAGCCGCCTTTTAACACAAAATTTTCACGATAAGGAGACTCTGAGATTTTTTCCAAGAATTTTTCCATCATAAAATGTCTTAAAACAAGCTGCGGATCAACTTCTTTTTCTCTAGAAATATTCTTCACTTTTGCTTTTAATTGCGTAGGTGTCGTGTGTCTTCTCCTTTAATTTAAAGCCATAATATAAGAGCGCATCGTTTTATCTGTAGGCAAAATTCGTCGATACTCATTCAATTTTCTAAGATTTTTTCTGTCCGACTCCATGTAGTTTTTGATTGCTTTTACTTTGATTTCATCCTCAACGTTATACCAGGGATTCCAAATGTCACACAAGGTTCTTTCTGGATCATAAGCTATAACAGGATTCCCATAGCGACTCTTTATTTCGATCTTGCCTAATTCATACCATTCCGCTTTTGAATAGTGTAACTCAACCGCGAATTCCTTCAACCCCTTTTCAGAAACGTGATAACCGTAAGGTACGGTTAGATCGATCTGTCTAGGGATCATATCCGTTAAATCATATAAATCCAACGCGGTGATATGCGAAATAATGCCGCGTTCATATTTTTTTTGCGCCATAAACAATTCATCAGGAAATTGACCAGGTAAGGTGAAAAAGCCTGGATACTCTCGATCCAGCTCCCCTCGATCTACCATACGTTTGATCGTAACAGGAGAAATGCCCGCTTTTTTAGCATCCTTCAAAGCCAAAGTTCCATTAAATTCTTCTAGTAGCTTATATACCATTGCTTTTGTCATTTTCTCCCTCCTTTGTATACGTATAAACTTATAAATATAGTATAACATAAGTTTATACGTATACAAAAATCAGGAAGATTTTATCGATCTAATTCGATTTCTTTTTGAATCCGTTGCTGGTTCTTTAATTGCTGCAGTCTTCGTTTGCTGGCACGCATTTTTTCCTGTTCTGAACGAATTTTGGCTTTTTTATTTTCGATTTCTTGTTGTTTGTGTGTTGTATTACGCATAAGATTAACCCTCCATTATTTTGTAGTGCGTCGTGTTCTTTTCTTGAAGTTCGTTTTTTTCTTTTCAGAAAATTCAAAGCCTGTAGTGAAGTCTTCTTTTAAAACAATCGTTGCTTCAAACGAACCCTTCTGACCTTTTAACCCTTTCACTGGTTGGCTTGTTCGGCTATTTTGAATAATCACCTTCAGCTGTGTCGCTGTGAGTTTCTTTTTGGCAATCGTTGTCCATAATTTAAAATCACAGACTTCAGACGTACATGCTGCCACTTTTTGATAAAGTATGACTTCTTGTTCCTGGCATTTTGGACAAATTCCTAAATGACGCGCGGCTTCTTGCTTTTCACTGGCTGCTTTCACTTCTTGTAACGTCGATCCAAAATCAGTGGATTGGATTTGCCCTGGTACGACTTCCAATAAGTGAGAGACAAATTTTTGGATATTAGCTAGAAAAGTGGTTTGTGTTCCTTTTCGTTCTCCAATCTTTAATAAGTAGCTTTCCCATTTGGCGGTCATTTCGGCGCTCGTAAGCAGCGGCTCTTTTTCCACGGCTTGGCAAAGCAAAATCCCTTTATTCGTCACCACGAGCTTATTTTTCTCTACCTTGATATATTCCTTTTGTTTCAAGATTTCAATAATATTTGCCCGTGTCGCTTCTGTACCGATTCCTTCTACTTCTTTCAATATGGATTGCGCTTCTTCACTATCCACGGTTTTCCCAGCTGTTTTCATCGCAGTGATCAACGTACCTTCGGTATAAGGTTGTGGTGGCTTGGTTTCTTTTTCAAGGACTTGTAGATCTACCGTCACCATTTCTCCTTTTGTCACTTTAGGAAGTAGCGGCTCTTCTTCCTTCTCTTTTCCGTCGCTCTCTTTTCCAAATAACTTCTTCCAACCTAGATCTACCGGCACTTTTCCGATTGCTTTTAACTGAAGTTGCTGAACTTGCGTCAAGATCGTTGTTTCTTCATAGGTATATTTTTCCGCAAACATGGCCACCGTTGTTTTTAACACTTGTTCATAAATGGCCTGCTGCAGTGGACTTAATTGTTCAAAAGCCGCTGCCGTCATGACCGTTTTTGTAGGAATGATCGCGTAATGTTCCTGGACTTTCTTATTATTCACATATCGACTATTCGGTGTATGAATGAATAGGAGTAGGAATGGCTTCGGCCTTTAAAAAGTGTTTGTATTCGTCTAAGTGATCCAACAGATACGCATACTCCCCTTCTGTAATATAAGGGGTATCTGTTCGTGGGTAGCTTAGATATTTCCCTTCATACAACCCTTGCATGGATTCCAAAGTATCTTTGGCACTAGCTTTCATGAGCTGATTCATTTTAGACTGAAGGCTGGATAGAGAAAAAAGATGTGGACTTGCCGCACTTTTTTTCTCGGTTTCAACTTGGTGGATCGTACCTGGCTGTTTTCCCAATTGAACCCCTTTTTCTTTTAAATAATCTTCAAATGCTTCTTGCGTCGCTTGGGTTTCATTCGGATCAAGCTTCGCATCAAATGCGCCATTTTGAGCGATTACTTGGGCTTTTCCTTCAAAATAAGGCTCTTTTTGGAAGTTTCTAATCTTTTCCTGCAGCTGATAAATCATGTAAAGCGTTGGGGTTTGGACTCTGCCTAAGGAAAAACTTCCTGGTATGCCTTTTTGCTGCAAGAGTAAACTATACAGTGGGCTGCCGTTCATGCCGATCAACCAATCAGCGATCTGGCGTGCTTGTGCTTCTTCAAATTTGGGATAGGTCTCTTCTGCGTCTCGTAATTGCTGGAATCCCTGATAAATGGCTTCTTTTTCTAAGGAGTTGATCCAAAGTCTTTTAAATATCTTTCCATGATCGGCGCCTGCTTGTTGAATGATCGTCCAAGCTATCAGTTCCCCTTCACGATCGCTATCTGTCGCAATAATAATGGTGTCGGCCGATTGAAGTTGCTGTTTCACCACCTTGAATTGCTTTTTCTTATCTTTAGGAACATGATAGTGATAATGTGTAGGGAAAATAGGCAAATGCTCTAATGACCATTGTTTCCAATTTTCATCGTACATATCGGGCGAATCTAACTCGACTAAATGACCAAAACCATACGTGATCACAGTTTCACCAGGAAACAATCTATCTTGGATTTCAAAATACCCGTCTTTTCGGGTGGCTTTAGAGAAGCTATCGGCATAAGCTTTCGCTTGTGACGGCTTTTCTGCTAAAATAACGGTTTTCATCATGACGATTTCACTCCCTTTCTTGTTGTTTGCCTTGTTGAAACAACATCGCACGTTTTTGCTTTCTGATCTCTTGTTGGTGGATTTCATGCTTCAATTGATCATTCCAATCCTTTTTTACTTCAGGTACAAATTCATGTTCATGATTTTTATAGCCTTTGTAGTATTGTTCTGCTTTATAAGAGAAAAGAATCTGAGCATTAATATCCCCTTTTTCTTGATAAAAACGATCAAAATCGTACGTACCATCCACGCGTTCACAACCTTTTAATTCTTTTGCGACTTCTCTACAAATATCTTTCAAATTAATAGCTTCTATTGAATCGTTAACAGAAAGCTGCTGACCAAAAGACGCATTTACTTTGTGAGCGGAAACCAGTTGGTTCGTTAATTGCAGATTGTTTTCTGTCTTGTGTATGGCCATAATTGCTTCAGGTTCAACTTTCATTTCTTTTGCAACTTCTTCATAAATGACTTTGTATTCTTTTGGCACTTGCCAATCATTAGCGATTCCTCGTTCACAACGTACTTTCTGATTCGTAAATGGATCAACTGCGCCCATTAATTGTTCTTTTTCGTAGAAAATATGTCCTGCACGGTCATTATCCACACAAATCTCAATGGATTGAGGAAAGTCTTGTTTCTTTCTCAATTCAGATACTGCCTCACCAAAATAATGACTGATCACATGGTGTTTTAACCCTTCCATAGAGACTAACCACGTATCGTTTAACTGATCACGATTCAGTGCAGCATAGCTAAGTAAATCAATGCTACTCTCAAAAAATTTTAACTGTTTAGGGTCACCGATCTTTAGGTTAAATCCATGATTCGCTGTCGAATTTTTATCTATATGCTTATATGTGCCTCTCTCACCAAAACGTTCATAATCAATGAATGTTCCTTGATAACTCGCCCCTACTGTCTCTTTTGTCTGTGGATCTTTCCATAAAAAGGCGACCGCATGATCCAAACGATCGTCTCGAACTAAGAAATTTTGCCGTTCATGTTTTGGCTTTAGTTCGGCGATCAATCCTTCTTTTTCTGCATAATCAATCAACCAATCGGGCAGTTTTCGTTCTTCCTTCAAATAATTCCTTCCTTTTTCTGTGAGTGGTTGATAATCAACGGGGTGATCTTTGTACTTTTCTGTCTCAAAATGAAGATTTTCTACTCGTTCTGTTTTGTCTTCATTCTTTAGAATAAAATCTGTGGCTGCTTTAAATTGTTGCTTAGAGTCTTGAATCTCTTTGTCTATGAAAAAAAGTTTAGCTAATTCAATAATGTCGCCACTAATATTTTGACTGTTCCAATAAAAACGTTGTTTTCTTCGATCAAAAACAAATGAATCATGGTCTTCTAAGCGATAGTCTCGTCCTTTATTGACTACAGCCATTCCATTGTTTCGAGCAAAATCCACTATATCGATCTGTTTACATCGATCAATAAGACTCATTTTTTTCTCGGTCATTTTCAAACCTCCCAAAAGAAAAAAGACTATCCGTTTTTCAGATAGTCTTTTTTACTTGTTTTATACGCGTTCTTTTTGTGACAATTGTTGTTCATAATAGATTTCATTTTTTCGTTTGGCCACTTCTGACACTGTTTCAAGTGAAAATCGGAATGGATTTCCTAGCGCAAATTCTTCTGAAGGTAACGCCGTTTGAATCTCTTTTCCATAACTTTTTCCTTTTAAAATCACTTGATTATGCTGCGTATCTTCAATAAACGCCGCATCCTTCAAATGTAACGTTCGGCCCGTGTCTTCTTCCAGGACTTTCCCGTCTTTCTTGTCGATCCAAAGTGAGCCAACGAGCACAATATTCTTTTGTTCTGCTGTTTCTACAACATTTTTCTCATCCTGCTTCACTTCTGCTGGCTGGATCTCTGGTTCTCTTTCTCTGTATTGATTGATTTCATTAGAAATGGTTTGAATGAATTCATTTGCGACACGACTGACATCATTCATGATTTTCCCACGTTCCGCAGCTTCCTTATCATCCAACGTCTGACCATTCTTCGTCCATGTCGCAATATAAGGAATAGCTTTCTCCGAGGTGTCCATCCCAAAATGCTTGCACACAATATAGGAGGTCATTTCTGCCTGTAGTTCTTTTGTTGCAGTATCTAATTCTGAAAATTTGTGCATTCTAGCATGGGCTAATTCGTGAATACTTGTGGCTAAATGCTGCGTAGGAGTATTTCGAGTATTCATGACGATTTCTTCTTCGCCAGTAAATTCGTTACGAACGTACGCCCCACGTGCTTGTCCTAATTCTCTTTGATAGACTTCACTTTCTGTCATATCTCGAATTTGAATTCCAATATTTTTGGCTACCGCTTGAATCCCAACTTGAAGTTCTGTATGCCCTGTTTGATCCAATTGAAAATCAAAGACGCGGTTCGGGAAGATTTTCGGATAGTCTTCAGGCTTCAATTGTGTTTGTGTGATATCAAACACTTTTTCAATCGTGTAGTAAGGTTTTTTGATCACTTCGATTTGACCACTTTCGATTCGTTTTTTATCTTCTGGTGTAGCCTCTGTTTCTCGAACAAAGCCACGTCCTTTCTCATAAAATCCTTTGACCGTTTTTCTGACAAAGATCTTGTTCCCTTGTTCCCCTTTTTTGATATAGATTCCTTCTTTTTTCAACGCGGCACGACCTAAACAAGCCGTTGCGCCTGGAAATTGTTCCTCGATCAATAATTGATTTCTAAAGGATCGTTCTGGAAAACGAGACATAAAATTCAAAAGTTCTTTGACGTCTTCAGGTGAATGAGTATGCTTTTTCACCGCATCAAGCGCCTGTTGGGAAAGTGATTTGACTTCTTGCTTAATCTCTTCTGCCGTTCGTTTTTGATAACCCTTTTGTTTTGTTTTTGTCTCTTTAATCTCATTTTGTACTTTTGAAATAGGTTCATTTTTGACTGTTTGTTTTTGTTCCTTCTCAGGTACTTGTTCGCACAATCTAGCTAACTCTAAATAGATGGGGTGATTACTATTGACGCCATCCCCTAGATCCATTCGTATCTGATCTACTACTTCTCCATTCTTCACTTCTTCAAAATAGAATTTATAATAGCCTGCTTCTGCGGCGTATTGGTTATCCAGTGTTTTGAGTTGATCGATCAATTCTAGTGTTACGATCTCCCCACCATAACTTTTCAACCCTTTTGCTGGATCATTTTCGTTGAATTCTACTCGATAGAAATGATCGGTTTCTTTCTCCTTCACAGAATCAGTAGGTGTAGCTTCTTCAAGTAATTCACGAACAGCTGCCTTTTCTTCTTCCGACGTGGCTTGGTATTTTTTAGATTCCTCAAATCCCCCGTTTTCATTGAGTTCTAAAGCGACTTTTCGATAGCCTTTCAGAAAATAGATAGTTGGATTCTTTTTCCATTGCGTCACTCGTCCGCTGTCAATGATCGCTTGTACTTCAGGAAGAATATTTTCTTTTCCTTTCTCTGATTTTTCTTTCAGCTGTTCTAATGTTTCCAATTTTCGTTGGTATTTTCGGATCGTGGCAGCTGAAAAAGTCGATTCACCTTTTTCAAAGCGTTCGATTTCTTCTTTGATTCTTGGAATATTTTCGATCGTCATATCCAGGCCACCGTACTTGTTATAACCCATTTCCTTTAGCTCTTCTTGTCTTTCAAGTTTTTCTACCTGTTTTTCTTGTTGCTTGATCTCTTCTCTCAGACTTTGGACTTTATTTTCGATTCGTTCTTGTTGCCTAAACCAAGAATGCCCGTTTCTCTTATCGTTCATTGGTTGACCGTTGGTCTTTCTTTGGTGTTCAAACATCTTTTCGATTTGATCATTTAATTCATTTTGCAATCGTACTAATTTTCTTTTGGATTTTCCCAAACGACTATTGTCTAGTGGTTCTTTTTCTTCTGCCATGTCCGTTTCCTCCTAAACAAATGGATAATCTTCTGCCGCATCGACGAACGTCTTCGTAGTCAGATTTAACGTTAAAATATCGCCATTTTGATACGCTTTTGCCGCTTTGTCTGTGACGACAAAAGCTCTGCCTGTTTGAATTTCTGTCACAAAAACGAGATTGTCTCTGCTTTTTTCAACAACAACTCCAATCGTTGAATAAGCCATTTCTTCTTCCTCCCTTCTCTTTCTTTTGATATAATGTAGTCGCAAATCGCACCACTCATTGAATTGGCGGAAAACAATTCATTGAAAAAAAGAGTCCTGGACAATTACGTTCAGGACTCTTTTACTTCTTTTATTCACTTAACAACTAACATTCTGTGAGTGAAATAGACTCTTCAATGCTTTTACACGGGAAGTTATTGATCCCCTCTTCATTCATTTCCCAAGTAGTATAATAAGGCGCTAACTTTACTGTCTTTACTGTCTTTCTTGTTCTATTTGGATTCTTCGTTGTTGCTCTTCGTAGGCTTTACTTGCGTGGTATTTTTCTTCATGGGCATTAATCGTTCGATTTAATTGACGCAAACTCCGTTGCGTGACAACTCTTTGTTGGAATTGTTTCCTGCGCTTCATGAATTCTCCGTAACTATATTTGTATTCATTCGTTGGTAACTGTTTAAGCGTTCGAAAGGATCGTTCATTGTAAATAGATTGCATCTGATCCATACTTTCTATTAAAGGTTTTATTTGACTATCCTGTTTCTTCAGTTCTGTTAGAATGGCATTTCCTGTGCGCTTTTTCAAATCAAAGAGAGCATTTTTTTCTGCATCCTTTGATTCTCTTTTGCTTTCCCCATAAAGACTTTTTGCTTCTTCTTTCAATGCTTTTGAAATCTGTATATATTCTTGATATTCAGGTTCTTTTGTTAAAACATATTTGGTTAACTCATCGAGTTTCTCTCTTGTGTATGGTGAAAGTTTGGTTCGTTTTTCATCCCCATAATGCCATTCCGAACGTTTGTCAGGTAGGGTTTTATATACTTCATTTAATAAGTTCATTGCGTGTCGATCGTAACGCGCTGGCTCTTTTACCACTTTTGTTAAGGTGTTACGCAAATCACTTTTCCGCGTCAATAAATTTCGTTTCTCCATACCAATCATTCGATCCTTTTCATAAGAAAAACGTTCTAACTCATGTACATAATTGGTCTTCATTGCGTCTAATGTTGCTTGTCTTCTCTTACCTTTCGGTACGATATAACTCACACCATTTTCAACCTCCGTGTAAGGTTTACGCGTATTTTCTTTTTCAACAACTGCAAAATGAATATGGATATGTTTGGTATTACGGTGAATCGTTGCCATCCAGTAGCCTGTTTCGTTCAGTTGCTCTTTCTCGAATAATGTCTCCATCATTTTTCTTCCAGCTGCTTTTAATCCTTCTTCATCTAAAGTATCTGTTTTGGGATCGTACAATCCTATTTTTTCAAGATACGAATTATCATGAGAGACAACATCTTGATAAATGATTGAGCCTTTTTGTTGTCCTCTTTGGAAGATTTGCTTAATCTCCTTCAGATCACTTCCTTTCACTTCGTCTGAAGCCATAGAAAAAACTCCAGGAAGGTTTCCTGAAGCTTTTTTGTGTGGCTCTGTTTGATATTTTTTTATTGCTTGGTTCAAGCGTTGGTATTCTTTTTGTTCACTTTGCGTCAGTTCTTTCTTTTGTTCTAACGCATAGTGACGGGTCATATAAGAAAGATATTTGGTAAAATCTTGTTCCTCTAACTTGTCAAAGTTGATTCCATTTCCCATCAAAGATTGAGCTTCATTCGACGTTTCGCTGAATTCTTTATCCGTCTTACTCTCCGAAAAAGTTTCTCCTTCAGGAATATAAAAATCCTCTAAAGCATTCTTGATTCGTTGCAGTTCCTGTTCTTCTTCAGGCGTACGTCGTTCCATTTCTTCCAGCGCTTTTTCTCTTGTCATATAATCAATGTATGTTGAAAAAGATTTTTTATTGGGCAAGGTAAATTGACAAGTGAGAATGACTGCAGGCGATTTATTCATCATATTCCCCTTCTACTTTTTATCTTTTTAAAAACTTTGTTGGATCAAACGGGTCTACTCTGGCATGAACAGATTCATTTATTGATTTCTTGATTTTAGGAGAATACTTCTTCGTTTGATTCGCTTTTATTTTCCCTTCCACACGCTCTTTTGCTTCTTGATAGACAGTTGAATTTGTACCAATTAATATTCCTGTATCTTTCAAATGAAGATCCGCAAACTCTGAAACCATTTCTATTAAAATAGAAATTTCCTTTCCCATTGCGTTCAACTTTGCGTTCGTCATATTATTATTTTTTTCAATTTCTGGATCGTAATTCATACATAAAAATCGAATGGCTTCAGAATAGTTTTTTACCGTAGGCTGAGTTTCCATAATATGTTTTAAAACTTCATCGTGCGCTTCATAAAATGTAATATGCTTTTCTATCGCTTTAACCATAGAACATTATCTCCTTCCTAATGTGCGATTAATATTTCAATTAAGTTCTTGACCTCGTTCGTGTATGCTTCCAAAACTTTTGTATTATGCAGCTGAACATCTGTAAATTTTTCCAATAAACGATCAAATTGATCTTTCTTGTAGTCCATTAAAGGACGTTCAAAGTCGTTTTCAATCAATAGTTTTAGATAATCATTTCGACTCCATTTTTGACCAGTTTGTTCTGTTAATTCTACGCATCTATGATCAATTTCTTGAACATATTTTTTATTAATACCTCTTACTTTAATCTCTTTAATTTCCATTTTCACCCTCCGAAAAAAGTATGGATAGTCTATGGAGTCTATCCATATGCTATCCATGTATAGCTGTTTTACTATCCATACACTATCCATAAATCGAATATTTTGTACCCACTTTTGTTTTAGAGAAACGTAATAGGCACAGCCTATTGGAACACTTTTTTTAAAAAGTGTTCCCACGTTTCCTTATGCTCTTTAAAAATTAAGGTTATTTGTGTATTTAGACAATAAAAAATCCTTCTAACTTTGTCGATTAGAAGGAAATATTTTGTCATATGAAAAATGAATTTAAGAAAAAGTGTATGCTATAATTGATACGCTGTCTTCCTGTTTGGTTGAAATCTTCAGCCAGAAAGGAGGAGTGTTAAATGTTTTATGTGCTTGATGTTTGTGTTAGAATCGTGGTTAATGTTTTCTCCCATCTCTTTAACAGCTATACCTAAGGTGATATAGCTGATCCATAAACATTTTTGATATACTTTTTTCACATAAAATCCTCCTGTTTTTATTTTCTTTCAGCCGTAAAATATTTTTTAGCAGCTAAATACAAAGCTTCAAATGATCTGAATTTTAAGGTATCTAAACTCTTTCTACCATTCTTCAACTCAGATATTGTTGTGTTAGATAAATTCACTTCTTGACATATTTCTTTAGCTTTTACAACTTTGAGATAGGCTTTAATCAATACTTTCTGCTCAGCGAAAGTATCTTTGCCGACCAAGTTCGCTCGCTTCATTTCTTTTACTCCACCTATTCTTCTAAATATTTTCTTTTGTCATACGATCAATTTTTTCTTGAAGTTTTTGAATGATATCTTCTTGATCTTTCATTTGCGTTTTCGATGTTTCAATTTCTTGCTGGTAACTATTAATCTTATTTTCAGTATTTTCCTGATCGTCTGCAACTTGATAAGGCAATTGATCTTTTAGTTTCTTCACTAATTCTTCATTCAAATCAATGGTTGCTTGGAAGGATTCAATTTGTTTTTGTGCTGCTTTTTGTTCTTTCTTGTATCCTTTCACTTTGTAATTCATCGCATGTTGTTCATAATCTTCATCTTTCACTTGATCTTTAACCTTATCTTCGTGAACGTAATAAATCAGATCTTGTGGTTCTTGCATATCCACTTTTGGATCAATTTTTTCAGGAATAATGGTTAAACGCATGGCAATATATTCTTCTGGTACATGCGATAGTTTCACTGCAAAATAATCATTAGACACCTTAATCACTTTGGCTTTTATTGCTTGATAATCCCCTTTAGCTGTCTTTACTTCTACGCGATAATTAAGATTAGCCAGTTCTTTTAATAAGCTTTGATCTTCATCGTCGATCGCAAATTCAAAAACTAATTGCTGGTTCGCTCCTTTTTCTTTTGAAACCATCGTCAGTTCCTTCGTGTTTAAAAATGCGTTCGTGCTTACTTCATCTGGTATGTCTACCTTTTTATGTGTGTAAATCGGACTAGCAAGAATCAAAAAGCCGAGAATCATAAAGATTCCCAGCCATCTAAGATAACTTTTTCGTTTTTTGAAACGTTGTCTTGCTCCTTTTTTCTTACTCATTTTCTTCCTCCTAACGAGTGAAATAACTAAAGTCTGTGACTTTCCATTGACAATCTACTTGTTTTTCAGTGACAGTTAATCCACCTTTTATTTTTTGCGGTTTGACATCTTTAAATTGAGGATTGCCGATTGTATAATCAACAAATACCACAAAATTTTGTTCCTCTTTTACACTGCTTGTTTGAGCGTAAGTTTGCACGTCACCTAATGTAAAAGAGTAACTTCCGTAATCATCATGTTGGTGATCATCGTCTGCAGGACTTAATTTGTCGATCACTTCTTGGGTTGCGACATCTTTTAGTTTTTCCGTTAATTCATTTCTGCTTAATGATTTATCAATGGCCAATTGACCGAACTCTTCTGCCGTCTTTCTTTGTGCTTCAGTTACTTCCTCTTTTGCTTTTGTGCCATCTTGTTGCTTCAGCTGATCGATTTCTTGGTTTTTCTCATTGATGGTTTGATTTAACTTGTCGATCTTCGCCTGTGCCTCAGAGGAATTTTTTTTGAGCTTCTCAGACGCGTTTTTAGCCACTTCTTCAATTTTAAAGGTATTTGTCTCTTGTTCTTCTTTCAGCTGCCAAAACAACGCGATATTGCCGATTAAACTAACGCTAATTGCAACTGTTAAAACAATTTTTAAAGTTTTATTTTCCATATTTTTTCTCCTGATCTATTTTTTGCTGCTATTCAAAAATGGTAATGGATCGATCCATGTACCATCATCTGTGAATGCGTGTCCTTGTGCTTGACGCCAATCCATTCGAGTGAAGCCTAAATGCAAGTGTGCTGTATCTCGTATCCCGATTACTTGTCCAACTTTCACTTGATCGCCCACTTTTACACGAGAATTTCCTGTACTATTTGCAAATTCTTGATACACCATATTCAAGCCATCGTAATTAATCACGATCACACATGCGCCTAAACCTGAAATACCAGGATTTCCAACGTACACGACTTTTCCGCCATGAACCGCATGAATCTCACTTCCTGGATGATCAACTGAACCAAAGTCTAAACCATCATGGAAGCCATTCGGACGGAATTCACCGCCTGGATTTGTTCCAAATAATTGACCACCGCTGAAGGAACTTTTATCTAAACTGCTGCCAGGGAATGGATTCGTCCATTCACCAGTAATTGTGCCATTATCATTACCACCTTCACCCCAATGTTTCATCGCGAATTCATCATATTCGGTTAATTTATTAGAAGTGATAATTGACATACAACCTGTATAATACGGACTATCTTCAGTAATTCCTGCAGCGGCATAACCACCTCGTCCTAAGATCAATAAGCTTGCGCCAGGGCTTTTATTTCCTACACATGCATTAAAATTGGATTGTGTGGCTACCATAAAGCCGTAATAGGAGAATGCAGCTTTTGAGTTGGGAAACTTCATGTACCAGCCACCTTCAATACCACCAATTCCTCGTGCAGTTCCTTTAGGAAACAAACAGCCATCGAACCACGTAATCCCAAAATAGTTGAGATCATTTCTTGCGGACGCCGACGTACCAAACGCTGATTCGTAACCGTATTGCGAAAGGATCACACTTGGTAATAATTTATATTTCACTGCTGCACCTACAGCATATTGCGCAATCTCATCAGAAAAAGGGCCTCTTCCTTTGATTTCTTTATAAATGGGTAATCCTTCCGAATATTCTCCTGTAAAAGCTTCGCCACCACTGCTTGAATCTGAATCAGAATTATCAATCGAACCCGCCGCCAGTATTAGAAAAAGGGTCACGAACACAGTGATCAAAATAGTAATCAAACCTGCAGAAGTACCAAACAACCACAAAAATAAGCGTCGCTTTGCACGACGCTTAACATACTGCTTGATTAAACTTTCATTTTGGTTTTCCATTATTTTCCTCCATCAAACAATTTTAATTGACGTTTGTTCGGACTAAAATGAACACGAATGGTTTCTTTTGAGCCAAAATTGATCACAGCGTCTCCTTGATTTTGTTGAGGAATGGATTCTAGTTCTGAGTTCGTCATTGATTTACCAACTAATCCTTCTATATGACGTAAAATAGATTCATCCATACGCATAAAGATCTTCGTAGAAGAAAATTCAAAGACTTTCTTCAGTTTCGAGAAGTTATCAGAAGACATATTTTCTGGCACCATTTCTTGTGGGGATTGTGTCGCTAAAACAGTCATTGCTTCTACTTTACGCATTTCTCGTTGAAAGTTTGTGACATAATTTACCGTTTCAATAAAATCTGGATTAATCGCATTATGGCACTCATCAATCATCGCCAAGAAGCGTTTGAAGTCTTGTTCTTCCATTTGTTTTTCTTTAATTAAGCGCCGTTGTCTTCGTCCTTGAATCAATGCCTGATTCCAAATCAACGTCATGGCCATGTACATCTGACATTGTTGTACCCCACGATCTAAACCTGTAATAGAGTCAATATCAAAAAAGACCAACTGTTGTTGGTCAAGGTGTCGAATCGTACTATGACCATCAAAAATCATGCCATACGTCTCACATAAGGATTCTACGATGGATTCCATTTCTTCTTTTCGATTCTTTTTCTCTTGGGAAGCACCTGGTAATTCCAGTTGTCCTAAAAAGTCTAAAAATTCTTTGAACGTCGGATAAGCTTCTGGATCTTTCCCTGTGACTTGCGTCTCCGTATTTGAACGCGAATTTGAGGAAGTAAAGCCGCGTGGTACTGTTCCATACTCTTCATAAAAACGATTTAAGTAGGTCTTAAATTCTGCTTTCATCGTTCCTTTTAGCTGAGGACTCACTAACTGTACCTGATAGACCACTTTGTCTAAGTGTGTTTGATAGGACGCTGCTTCATTGATCTTCAAATCTTTGACTGATCCATCGTCATATAAACTGGATGCTTCATCATACGTCCGTGTGGCAAATATTTCTAAAGGATTGATCATCCCGTCAGATCCGTCTAAGCGCACCATAATACCGTTATATTCCTTTAAGAAAGGAATAAAGTCTTTTCCCTTTTCAAAGCCCCAAATAAAGTCTCCTGCAGCTAAATGGGCTTCCGCGATCATTTTAAGAACGGTCGATTTACCAGCTCCCATCATTCCTAGAAGCAAGGTATTAGTAGACAACCGTACACTATTTTTATACGTCGCATTCCAGACAAATGGGCCGCCTGTCATGGTTTCCCCATATTGTGTACCTCCTGGATCTTTTAGCGTTTGGTGGTGGAACGGGAAACCTCCGCCAATGTTTAACGATGGTAGTGATTGCCCTTTGATATTTCCGAACCATTCAGCTTGTTCATCGAACATGGTAAACATCGATTGCCAATCTCGTTTGGTTTTATGCAGATAAGTCACCGCACGATAATCCATCCCTTTGAGATTTTCGATCAGTTCCTGCGCTCGTTCATCTACTTCTTGAATCGTGTTTCCGTAAACATGTACTCTCACTTTGACTTGTTTAGAAATTTCCCCATTAGAAGTCAATTTTCGGGCATATTCCGCTAGTTCCAGGTATTCTTCCGCGCTTTTATTTCGGTCAGTCGCTTTTCGTTCATTATCTGATCGATCATTTAATTCATCTAAGGCACGATTGATTTGATCAATCACTTTTTGCTTTTCATCTGTGCTAACATCGAGTGTGGCCACTGTATGAGGATTGTTCATGAGATTGGCCAACCAAAAAAGAGTAGGATTTTTTGTGTAGTGATAAACTGTCACACACCGTGAATAACCATTTCCATAGGTCACATACTCTTCATCGAAATTTAATCCACCTTGTGGCATCACTTGTTTTAAAAAATCTAAATCATACCCTTTGGATTTTAAAATTTCGATTTCCCGATTTCCTAGTTGTTTTAACGGATCAAGTACCTTTTGATTATCCTGTGGTGCAAAAACTGATTTGATTGTCTCTAGCATCAACGTTCACCTCGTTTGGATGGATTCATTCTTAAATTCACAGTGTTTCCTCTTCCTAATTTGCCTAGAATGAATACGTGTGGATATTTTTTATCCAATTCTTCTTTTGAATCGACTACTCCCCCACTAAATTTACAGTCTATTACATCTAACCATTGAAAATGATTATTCATCTACTTGCTTCCTCCATTCTTATTCATCACCTATCTAAATAGGCTGGGCAATGAACGCCTAAATCAATAAAAAAGAAGTCTATTTAAAATAGACTTCGCTGACTTCTTTTTACGAGTGATTATTTATTTTGAGACATACAAATGAATCATATTCTTTGCCAATTTTAATAACTCTTGATTTCGATTGTCTTCATATTTTTTAGATAAAGCTAAATTTGAAAAGTACACTGATTCAATAGGCAAAGTTTTACTGAATATTATGTCATCTTCTTCCAATCGATTCTCTCTAAAAACTAAAAAATCCATCGTTTCATGTATTTCTTCTTCTACAACGCATTTTTCGTGATTTAAAAAGGTAAAATACAGTGTAACAAACATTCCTTCCTGATTCTTTATTTGAACGTAATCAGAAGAAAAAGATGCAGGTACGAATTGAACTTCTGGACAATTTTCTTGAATTACCTGATGAAGCTCACTATTTTTTTGAATCATCCTTCCAAATAGAGGAATCGCAGGACTACATTGTCCAAAAATCCATGGAAGATTGTTTAAAGTTGCTTCCTTGTATAACCACCCTTCGTTTTTTAAGTAAGTGATAAGCATCTCTTTTGCTAATTTTTTGTTGATAAGAAGACCAGTTTGTTTTTTTAATATATAAATAATACGATCAAACTGTTCTTCTAATGTTAAAAGAATACGATTTGCTAGTGGGCTACTTGTACTTCTTCTTCCAGACGTTTTTTTCCACTTAGAGTTAGAAAATGGACATTCCAAATAGTCTTCTTCTGAATACTTAGCTAAATATGGAATTGTACCTTTATGATGCTTGCCATATGGTTTTCTTCCAGATTCCCGTGTTTCTTTATATAATCCAATAATTTGAATTGGATTATCGCACTCCGGACAAATGGCATAATAAGAATCCATTCCTTCTCTTTCTAGTACGTACGGTCTTCTTTTTTTTGTTTGTTTTTCATAGTTAGCAGGCGTTATCCTATACACTTTACTAAATCCTACTTTAGTTTTAAAAGAATCCATTCGATCTCCCTTTCCCATCAAATTTGACGAATTTGAAGCCACCAATCATCTGACAAAGGCGGAACATACCCTTCTTTTTCTGCAATTGCTAAACACTTTAAAACAGTTGATAATCCTAAAGAAAATTCATGATATTTATCTTTCATCATAAACATCAATTCCTCCACACATTCTTCACCTTGTGTATGATCCTCTACTTGCCACATTCCTTTTTCAATTTTAGGCATTGCTTTGTTATGATAGCTATTATTCATTTTATCTGACATGTTTTCCTCCATTTTATCACATCCATATAATTGTTGTTATTTTTATATTCAGTCAACTACTACTCATCATTCATATTGTTCATTCGATAAAGAATCTTGATCAATTCTTTTTTGTAGAGCGGTTTTAACCCTAAAATGCCACTGGATCGCATTAATTGACGGTTTCTGGTTTGTAAATCCTTGATTGTCTTTCCTTCAATGATGAAAAAGAAGCTTAAGTCAGGACGTTCCTGTTCTGCTCGTTTCAATTCCTGGATTTCCTCTACTAATTTCTTTTCATATTTTCTTAATCGCTGTAGATTTCTTCCTAAGGATTGTTCCATACGATTCTTATCTAATAACTGCCGCTTTTGTACGATTTGCTCCGTTAGATCCGTTTCTGTGGTCAAACTAACTAACTTAATTGTTGGCACATACGTACGCATGACGGTGGTCAACTGATTCATTCGTTCCAGTTTCTCTTGTTCATTTAATCCCTCCACGTCAGTGGAAACTACACGATAATAACGTTGAAAATGATCTTCTTTAGTAACTAAGACCCCCTCTTCTGTACAGGATTTATAAAGAAATAAATCCAAGATCGATCGTTCTTCTGGTTTTCCAAACTGAAAAATGGATTTCTTATCAACAGAGTTTTGTCCTTTGACTCGCATTTATTCATCCTCCTTATACGTACCATGATAATTTCGGTTAGGATCTAGGGCATGGTAATGGTTCTTGTCCGTAAAAAAAATAGATTCGATAATCGCAAAAATCTGGCGTTGACCTGGGTTATTATAGGGTCGCCAAACAATCACTAGAGCTATCGCAATCCATAAGCCATAATTCAAGAGTGCAAAAAAGAGTGGTAAGTGGACAAGATTATTGACTATTTTCGCCCAAAAAAAGCAACCACCAAGCGTTAATAGATCTAAAAAGAAAAAGGCGAAAAACTTCCATTCCCCACTAAATCTTGGAGGATTTTTCATGTTAATATATTTATCCATAAATGATTTCTCCTTTTCATACATAGAAAAAAGGCCTAACTTGTAGGCCTTTTATGGTTTGATATCCTGTTTGATATCCCGCAATAGTTGTTCTTTCAATTCATTGTTCCTGTTTTTAGTTTCTCTTGTTACATTTATTTTTGTTGGTGTAGTAAATGCCACATTTGCTGGCTTGTAACCTGTATGAACGTTTTGAATAGGTTTTGGTGCAGCTTCTCTTGTCACAATATTTTGAACGGACGCATTCTCTGTCTCACCACTTTCAGATAAATTGTAAGAAATAGTTGTCAAATTCCCATTTTCAGGCAAACGACTTGATTTCATTTGAACAGTACCTGCAGTTGATTGGTGAACAAAGCTTTGATCATTCTCCTTGAATTGATTCAAACGACTATCTTTCATTGGTAAATTTTGTGCCTTAGGTAAACCAATTTTCGTTGATTTTTCAGTTCCAACTTCGACTCCATTATCATTTGGCAGATCGATGGAATCCTCATCCGTTTGTACTTCTTGATTTCGTTTTGGTAAATCTGAAATGTGCTTTTCATTTTCAGAATTAATGTTAGATTTATAACGATATTGTTCTGGATCTGTTTTTGGTAATTGACCATTTTGTCCTTCTTCTGAATTTTCGTTAGAATGCAACTCATCTTGGTGATCTTTGGCTGAAGGAATCGCTGCACCTTCTTGATTTTCTTTTTCACTTGTTGTATTTGCCTTCACTGCTGCATTGACTTGTCCTTCACCATACGCATCTTTTAGTCCTTCTTTGACTTCTGAAGCTTTTTCTTTTTGTTTTTCTAATGCTTCGGATGGATTCTTCCCAGCTTCAGCCAATTCTTTGGCTCTCGTGCCGTCTAATTTCTCTTCTAAGGTGTCTTTGGCTTTTTCTGTAAGATCTTCAGCTGTTCCTTTTAACCCACGTTCATTGACGTAACCAAGACCTTCTGCGGCTTTAGAAACACCATTTTTCGCTTTCCCGAACATTTCGGAAACTGTTTTCTTACTATTAGGTACAGTTGTAGCTTTATCGTCTGGTTGTTCTTCCCCGTTATCAGGGGTAACATCTTTTCGATTGCCAAATCCATTTTTACGAATATCATTTAAATTGCTTAAACCACTCTTACCAGCACTTGCAAGGTTTTTAGCCCCACTACCCACATTTTTCGCAATATTTCCTAAGGCAAACATGCTAAGAAGAGAATTGCTGCCGTTTTTCAGACTCGTATCAACGCCGAAAATTTTCGTAACTGATTGAGAGCCTTTGAATAGCGCAATGGTTAGTACAATTAAAGCGACAACATACAAGAATCCATTGATCTTTCCTTCCGCATGCAAATCACCGATACCTGAAAGCATTAATGTATAGATTCGTAATTCTAAAATCGTAAATGCCAATAACAAGAAGGATTGAGAAATATCTTCTATCGCACTTTTCATCCGTTGTCCTGTCTCAAAGTCCGTTGACGCGGCAATCACTAAATAGAATTTTTTAAATACCAGCTCAATAATGCAAGTAACGATCGTAAATAGGATAAATAAATAGGCCACCGCCAAAGAAGATTCACCAGCTAAGATAATACCTGGTTTACTACTGTATCGACGATACCCTGAAGTATAGACATATTTTGCTAAGCCTTCGTCACTAATTTGAACAGGAATTTCTTTCCCATTATCATCTAGTTCCAATCGGTATTGTAATGCCTTTAACCGATCCTTTTGTATATCTGATAACCCACTTTTATCATTACCTGCCATACCTTTAGCTTGTTCAGGAGTAATAATCCCATTGATATTCGCTGTTTTAAAATTTTTCGCTGTTAAAGCATTTCTTTTATCTGTTGGTAGGGATTCTACTTTATTCGGGTCAGTTGCTAGTAACGTACTGACATCGATCACATTATTTTGAATAATTTGAAAAGCAGGTGATCCCGTTTTATCTGCTTTATTTGCTGTAGTGACGTCTCCGTAAAAGCTTTTACTGATATTTAACCCTTCATTGATTAAAGAACTACCACCAAAAATCAAGATCATGGCCATAAATAAATTAACCAAGATATTTTTGACTTTTGGTGGGTGTTTACTCATAAAAAATTTCAAGCCTAAATAAATTAATGTGACGACACAAAAAAGAGCCAATACCTTACTAATCAAACTTTGAAATAGTGCATTTACCCCAGCGGCGTTCAATAAGTCTTTTAAATCAAAGCTTTGATAAATGGTTTTTTCTAGTAAAGTATTGAGATTATATAATCCTTTAATCAATCCCCATAAAAAAGTGTTCCAAATCCAACTAAATACATCTTGATACTGCAGATAATTACCATAATCTTGTAAGACTTTCGTTACGGTTTTGGGGTTTGCATCCCCTTCTCCGAATAAACCTGACCACCAGTCGGCTATGCCAGAAAAAATTCCTCCAATGATCATTCTTTCACCGCCTTTTCAGCTTCCAATAACAACCGTTTTCCAATCATTTCTGAAATTTCTTGATTCTTGATCAACTTTTCAACATATTCTTGAAGACGATCCGTTGCTTGTTCTTCGTAAAATTGAATTAACAATTTTTTGGCCGTCTCATTTTCAAGAGATTGAACGATTTTATAAAACATATTATCTTCGATTTTTTCTTCCAATTGTTCATGTAGTCCATGATAGAGATCTCTAGCATCTTCATCTGGTAAGAAATAATCATAATCAATCTGTAAGGCCTTTAAATCGAGATCTGTGTGAGTACAATAAATATCAATATCATGAATGGTTCGTCCTAAGGTATCGAAATCTTCAAGATACTGATAAGCATAAGGACTATTTGTTTTTTCAGAATTAAAAATAGGATAGGATCTTATCTTGTTTCCTTTAAGATCTTCACGCTTTAACGGTGCAAGAACAATAGTTTCTCCTTTTAAAAGAGAAGAAATTCTTTCAGGCGTTAAGATACGATCTGAATCAACATTACGATTGATATGAGTATTCATACCTAAGAAATTAATGGTACTGTTTTCTTGTTCGACCGTTTTATTTCCCACTTTTTTAGAGAATTCTTCGATGGTATTATCGTCTGACGACATAATATATACTTTTGTTTGACAAGCGTCTTTAATTGCTTCCCCATTATCTTCTCCATATTTAATATATAATTGTTTGAAAGATTGAATAAACAGATCCCATAACATTTCTCTTCCTGCTGTCACAGTAAGGATGCCATCCATGTTGTCTAAAGGAGGCATATTCCCATATTCGTCTAAAATAAAATGAATTCTTCTGTGACATTTATCACCTTTGGTTTTGACGCATTGTGTAGATAATTCTTTATATAACTGACTAAGAAAGATGCTAACAATGATATGGTTAGATGGATCATAATCAGGCGTTAACATAAAAATAGCCATTGGTTTATCAGTATAGTGCATCCGAATAGACTCTACTAATAAATTACTTTTCTCCTCATCTAATGTTAGAACGGCTTCTTTTTCCCATTCTGGCAAATGTGTTTCTCCCCGTTTTTTTCGATAGACGATTTTTCCCTGCTCATCCTTTAAAACTTTTTGTGAGAACGTATACCAAGCGACATACTCTCTGTTTTTATGCTGGTACTTCAAACAGATCTGATCGCCTTGCTCTAAATGACAGTCAAAGTTGATTTCACAAAAACCTCTATAACCAACCTTTACACGTTCCTCATGAAATTTTTGGCCATCATGATAGAACTCTATACTAATTCGTTGATTTAATAGACTTTCGTGTAATTTAAAATCAATATACTTAGGAAATCCTACGGATTTATACTCTATCGTTGATTGAGAAGTCATCTTCGCAATTTTCGTTAGGGTAAATGGATTGAGTCCTGTGATCGCTGTCGACAAGATATTTCCTTTGGCTTTATCGGAACCAATTTTGGTCGCCCCATATTGTTTTTTTGCTATGTTTCCAGGTGGTAACTGATTCATGAATTCATCTAAAGCATTGAGCTGCTTGAATTCATTCTCAGGATCTTGATAATTAAAACCGCCAATCTCAGAAAGAAGCTCAACGAGATTATTGGGTGTTAATTTGGAATAATCCCCTGTCTGATCCGCTTGTTCCAACAACGCAAAAATAAGCGCATTGACTGCTTTTTGCGCATTTTCGTTAAAGTATTTGTTGTCTGAAGCATTGGCATCATAATAAATCGTATTCGTGAAAGTATTCACTAACTGTGTTGCCGTATCTATGTCGCCTCTTTTCCAGTAATGAACAATTAAAGAAAGCGGATTATCGCTCATGGACTGTAACGGTTCAGTCAAATTATAAGCATAAACATCATAGCCTCTGGCTTCTAACTCATCTTTGCTGGCTACATACAACTCATTTTTAGGATCATTGACGACCAATGAACTTTGTTTTTCTGCACGAGATAAATTATCAATGGTCGCTAATACTTCAATCTGCCCTTTCCCTGATCGAGACGTACCAATAATACAGGTATTGACAGTATCCGTTTGGATATACCAGTACTTTTTATAGTGAGTGATAGGAATTCCACCATATCCAGGAAAAGAACCTTTCTTATCCGGTATTTGAGGATAGATTTGTTGGATTTCTTTTAGTGTCATTAACCGATTATCCCCTTTTTGGCCATCCGCTAATGGACGAAACCACATATCCATTTTTAAGCCCATGAGTACAGCTGGAACAACACAAATCGTAGAAACAACTAAGCGTGTACCTAAACTCGTTGCTGGAGTCAAAGGATTCCAGAAACCAGCTGAATCAAAATGAAAAATCTGCGGCATTTCCTGTAACTGAAATAGATTCACTCCTTGTAAGCTTCCTTGAATGATTTCAAATCGACTGAAAGCTTCAGGTATTCTTGTCACTAAATAATCTAAGGGGAGATAGACTAACCCACTATACATTAGTTTTTGTTTGACTCGCTTATCATGCTTACCTGGTAATCTTTCACCTGCTGGTGTATAGCGATAAAAATGTGATAGATATTTCTTTTTTTCTAGATTAAAAGGTTTGTTTTTTCGTTTCGTTGTTTCTCTAACACGCATTATTTCACCTCATTTGATTCTGAACTTTCGGAAGTGTTTGATTGTACAGTTGAATCGCTTGATCCTTCTTTAGCCTTACTAGGATCACTCTCTTTGCTACTTTCCATACTTGACTCTGCTGTTGACTGATTGGTACGATTCAATAATTCTTCTAATTGTTGTTCATACTCTTTTCTTGCTTGTTCCTGGGCTTCTTCCTTGATTGACGCCGTTGTGGCTACAGAATCTGCCTGTGAAGATTGATTGATGTGATTAAAAGCAAATACTGTCCCTCCACCTAGAAGCAAGCTTAAACTTACAATACATCCCACCATCCATCCGTTAAAGGAACGCTGTGGTGAAGGAGTTAGATTTGTTTGGTTGTTCATTGGCGTTTGAACAGCAGCTACTGAAGGCATTGGTTGAGGTTGTGCTAGATAATTTAACTGTGCTTGTCGCAATGTATCCATTTGTTCTTGACGTTCCTTACGAGCAGCTGCTTCTTTTTCCTTTTCTTGCTCTAATCGTTGTTTTTCTATCACCATTTTTTGTTCCGCAAGATCCTGCTCACGTTTTTTTAGTTCTAATTGTTCGCGCTCTTTTTCTTCTTGCCGTTGTTTTTCTTCTTGTTCTTTCAATTCTTGTTGTTGAATTTCGTACTCTTTTTTCCATTTTGGAATTCGTGTTTGTAATTCTTGCTGGATCTGTTCGTGTTTTTCCATGAGAGCTTCAGCCGTTATTTGATACAGTTTATTCAGTTGCTCATTTAATTCTTTGCTAATCTTTAGCTTGTCTGTACGCAAACCTCGATAAAATTCTTCTTTTCGTTCTCTTATGCGTTCTTTTAACAAGTTTTCTTTTTCTTTTGATAACGCTTCTTGATTCGTCTGAGTAAAATTGTTGATCTTTTCTACACACAAGGAATACGCATTGTCGCGTTTCTTTTCGTACCGCTCTTTGATTTTTTGTACTTCTTCTTCAATC
>CXSP01000078.1_pt1 | contig 28026 bp, 27 predicted proteins | sample 591501 | NCBI WGS metagenome assembly CXSP01 (sample SAMEA3491350, study PRJEB9169) | human gut metagenome | biome: ENVO:mammalia-associated habitat; material: ENVO:feces | place: Bangladesh | collected 2010-04-07 | reverse complement strand
GAGAAACTGAATGAACATGTGTTGATCGCTTTGACCGACCACATTGCTTTTTCTGCGGAGAACATCAATAACGGTATCGTCATCCGCAACAAGCTTTTGAGAGAAATCGAAGTGCTTTACAGTGATGAATTCAGTATTGCTCAATGGGCAGTAGAATATCTGACAAAAGAGCTTGGGATTCCATACACTTATGACGAAGCAGGATATATCGCAATCCACATCCACAGCGGACGAAGCGGTCGAAATAATAACCATCGCAGTATCCGTGAAGTGACGATTGTATCTGATATCATCCATTTAGTGGAATCAGAATTGGAAACAGATATCCATTCAGAACCATTTTCACTGAATTATTCAAGACTGGTGAATCATTTACGACTGCTTCTACAACGAACCCATGCGCAACAATATGCTGTCTTAGATACGGAAATCGTAGAAATGGTCAAACGAAAATACCCAGAAAGCTATAAGATTTCTAAAAAAATCCGTGTGTTGCTGACCAAAGAATACCAGCTCGCGATCACGAAAGAAGAACTGGGTTACTTGGCCATCCATATCGAGCGTTTAAGAAGCGCAATCGTACAAACAAATGTTAACAATCATGAGGAGGAAAAAATTGAAAGCATATCTACAACGAATGGGACGTTCCCTTCAACTCCCAGTTGCGGTCTTACCTGCTGCTGCTTTACTAGTAGGGATCGGAAACTGGTGGGCATCTTATAGTAACGACATTGTCGCTCATTTTTTACAAGCTGGCGGTAACGCAGTTTTAGGTCAATTACCTTTGCTGTTTGCCGTTGGGTTAGCACTAGGGATGTCAGTGGACAAATCAGGTGCTGCTGCCTTGGCAGGTTTGGTTGCATTTGAAGTTCCAGTAAATGTTTTAAAAACTGATTCAGTAGCTACTTTATTGAATATCAAACCAGAATCAGTTGATCCATCTTTTGCTCAGATCAGTAACGTATTTATTGGTATTATTGCCGGATTGATTGCGGCAGCTCTTTATAATCGTTTCCACGAAGCAAAATTACCGATGGCTTTATCTTTCTTTAGCGGCAAGCGTTTAGTGCCAATCTTGGCTGCCTTCGTCATGCTGCTGATCAGTGCAGTGCTACTGCTCGTATGGCCTCCGGTTTACTCTGCTTTAGTTTCTTTTGCTAAATTCATTTTGAGTTTAGGTTGGGTTGGTGCAGGTCTTTATGGCTTCTTCAACCGTTTACTGATCCCTACAGGATTGCATCAAGCAATGAACTCCGTGTTCTGGTTTGACGTAGCTGGAATCAATGATATCGGTAAATTCTTGGCTTCTGAAGGAACAAAAGGCGTAACAGGAATGTATCAAGCTGGATTTTTCCCAATCATGATGTTCGGGCTTCCAGCAGGAGCATATGCTATTTACAGAAATGCCCGTCCAGAAAACAAAGCAAAAACAGCTTCATTGATGTTAGCAGCAGCTTTTGCTTCATTCTTTACTGGTGTAACAGAACCACTTGAATTCTCATTTATGTTCGTTGCTTGGCCATTATATGTCTTGCATGCAATTTTCACTGGGATTTCTTTAGCAGTGAGTGCATTCTTCCATTGGACAGCAGGATTTGCCTTTAGTGCCGGATTTGTCGATTACTTCCTATCTTTGAAAAATCCGATTGCGAATCAGCCTTTGATGTTGATCGTCCAAGGGTTAGTAACAGCAGTGATCTACTACTTTGGCTTTAACTTTGCTATCAAAAAATTCCATCTGATGACTCCTGGCCGCGAGGAAGCAGATCTTTCAGATGACGATACTGCAACGACTGATTCAGACAATAAATATGCTGCACAAGCAAACAAAATCTACGCTGCATTAGGCGGAGCTGACAATGTAACTTCAATCGACAACTGTACTACACGTCTTCGTTTGCAAGTCAAAGATACAGGCCTGATCGATCAAAACAAAATCAAAGCCACTGGCGTACCTGGAATGAAAATCATTGATGGGAAAAACGCACAAGTTATTGTAGGAACAGAAGTACAATTCGTCGCAGATGAGATGGCAAAACTACATGGTGGTGCTGCAGCAAGACCTGCACAAACAAACACCGTGGTTAAAACAGAAACATTTGCCGGTGGAACGATCGAACAAGATATTTACGCTATCGCAAATGGGAAACTGATTCCAATCACTGAAGTTTCAGATGATGTATTCGCAGAAAAAATGATGGGTGACGGCTATGCTGTATTACCAGAAAATGGAGAAATCTTCTCTCCAATCGCTGGTACGATCACAAACATTTTCCCAACGAAACATGCCGTTGGTATCCAAACTGATTCTGGTATCGAAGTCTTACTTCATATGGGGATCAACACCGTTGACTTAAAAGGCGAACCATTCACTTTATATGTAGAAGAAGGTCAAAAAGTTGCAAGAGGTCAATTGATTGCTTTAGTTGATCTTGCTGCTATTCAATCTGCAGGCAAAAACACGGATATGGTCGTTGTATTCACAAATGGCGACAAAGTCCAAAACCTAGAAATTAAACCCGCACGTGATGTAAAAGCAAATGATAAAATCGGCTCTGTTTCCAACAAAGCCTGATCCATCGTCTTCCCCAGACTTTTTTATCGATAAACAAAAGCAGCTGAGACAAAAATCTTGTCTCAGCTGCTTTTTCCGAATAAAAACGGCGTTCTTCTACCAACTTCGCGGTAATAAGTCCAGCCAAACGAAACATATGAAGAACTATTTTTTATTTGACTCTTCTTATTGCTTGATGCAGAACAGCTTTTTTACAACCTCTGGTAAACGGTGTTCAAAAACCAGTTTATCGGTATGAAATCAAATTTATGCAAAAATGTGGTAAGCCATTTTCATAAAATTTTTCTTCATACTCAAAACTAAGCGGCTTTTTCACAACCTCTTTTATCATCCATTATTCCTGATCCAATATTTCTTTCAATGCTGCTTCAAGAGAGACTAATGGTTTTTCCAAAACTTTTTCTAAATCATCAGAAGAAACAGCTAACTGACCCTTTTTGATATCATGTTGGATCGCTAAAAACATGTCAGCTGCTTCTTGAGGGAATCCGGCTTCTTTTAGATTTTCGACAAACGCTGCATCACTTGCTTCAATAATTTCTAACTCTTTACCTGTCGCACGCGCTAATGCCTTGGCTAATTCTTCATAGTCAGTTAGATGGCCGGATAATTCTAAGATTTCTGGGGAGTCATTCTCTACTAGTACTTTTGCTGCGGCTTCTGCATATTCACGTTTCAATGCCCAACCTGTTTTTCCATTTCCTGCAGCATAAACGAATTGACCAGTTTTTAAAGCTTGCCCAATGATAGGTAATTCATTCTCTACATACCAATTGTTCCGTAAAAATGTATGGGGAATACCTGAATCCTTAATCGTTTTTTCAGTGAATTGGTGATCTGGCGCTAATACACTGATTGAGTGATCGGCATCTGCAAAACTTGTATAAGCGATATAAGATACCCCAGCTGCTTGTGCTGCTTTCACTACATTCTCATGTTCGGCTTGGCGATTTCCTGGAACGCCAGAAACAAAAAGCAATCGATCTATTCCTTCCAATGCTTCTTTCAGTGAATCTAAATCACCATAATCACCAATACGTATATTAAATCCAGCTTCTTTTAGTGCTTCTCCTTTTTCTTCACTACGTACTAGTGCATAAATTTCATTTTGTGGAACCATCTTTTTTAAGAATTCCAGCGCATAACCACCAAAACCTCCAGTTGCTCCTGTTACTAAATAATGCATATTTCCCACTCCTTATTCTTTTTATTTGTTAAGATTTATAGCTGTACATTTATAAATTACACCTTTATCATAAAGAGTGTGGTAAGATAAGTCAAGCAAAAAAAATGAAAGGATGACAATTGATGAAGTATTCTCTGCAATTTAGTGATGCAATCCATGTACTTGCCTATATTGAAATGTTTCAAGATACCCGATTGCTTTCTAGTGAGATGATTGCCAGTAGTATCGAAACAAATGCAGCAAATGTACGTAAAATCATGAGTCAGCTCAAAAAATCCGGCTTGATCCTTACAAAAACCGGAAAACCGCAACCTTCCCTTGCCAAAAGACCAGATCAGATTTCTTTATTAGATGTCTATCGTAGCATTGAAGGTAATACACAGCTTATCCAAGTCGATCCAAAAACAAACCCAAATTGCGTCGTTGGTGCAAATATCCAAGAAGCTTTAGAAGAAAGCTACGCTCGGCTGCAGAAAAAAGCAGAAGAAGAAATGGCTAAGATCACACTTGATAGTCTGATACATAAAATAGCCGTTTTGGAAAAAGAAAAAAGACCAGAAAACACAGGCCTCGTAGAGAGATTTTTATAATTCTCTCTATTGGGCCTGCATTTTTCTGATCAGAATCGTCTACATAAATTCTTTTATTCTCTGGGGGACAAAAGCCTTGTCATGCCTCTTTTCCTCTCTAATGCTCAGGTCAAAGCGCTGAAGTCATGACGTCTTGATAAACGGTGTTCAAGTAGCTGACCCTCGGCATTAGTTCTGAAAAATACAAAATATGGAAAGCTATTTTCCATTTTTCCTCTCTAATGCTCAGGTCAAAACGCTACTTTCACGACCTCTATATTATCATGGTTTGTTGACTACCGGTATCCAGATTTCTCCAATGTATTTCCCATCGGCAACACCCATTTCGACGACAGCATTCGGTCCCCCAACATAGGCGTAATCTTCTACTTCTCTTAAAACATGTCCAAAGGCCGTATTCGTCAAATCATTCCTTAGTTCTTCAGGCGACTCAGATGAATCGCTTACAACGAGATAGGTTCCTTTTGGAAATGGGATGATTCTCGTAGTGTTAGGAACATCTTGGCTCGTTTGAACACCGACATAGTACATCATTTTCCCGTCATAGGGTTCGTTGACTGTAAAGAAATAATGATTTTCAGCAGCTTTTTTCAAGGTGTCTATTGTTCCGTCACTGATGACTTTTTGCTCAAAGGCTTGCTTCTCTGCTGCCAAACCGACAAAATCTGTATTGCTACTTTTCAATTCCACACCAATACCTGTCACTGCAAACTCTGGTTTTTCTTCAATCTTATACTTTGCCATTTCTCCCACCCTTTCTATTATGTTAAGTTCATCTTACATAAAATTAAAGAGAAATGACACGATTACGCTCTTCTTGTAGGGATACTTTCATTTTTTAACTATTTTTTTGCTTTCACTGCAATCCAAATCTCGCTGTAAACATGACTGAAGTCCTCTCCCCATTTTGTAAAAGAGATCTCGGGAGCTTCAACTAACTCATAATCTGAAGAAGGAAGCCATTCTGCATAGATTTTCCCCCAAGTGTCTTGTAAAGTTTGAGGAAATGGTCCTTTATTAGGAAAAATGGCCCAAGTATGTTCTTCTATAGCAAGCATTTCTAAATCGGCGTACGGATTTTCTTTTGTTGTAGCAAAGCCGATCATGTGCATTAAACTACCCTTTTCTTCCAAGCGGTCTCCATCAAATCCATAAGAAACGTTGATTACTTGATGTGGATATAAATCTCCTAACTTGTGCATCTCTTCCCTTTGAGTCTCCGTAATCGTCTGCACTAACTTTTGTATTTCTTGATTGACTCCTTTAAATTGGACAGGGACTTTTTTCGCCACACCTACCACATAAAACTGTTCTTTCTTTTCGATACGAAATTCCATCGATTTTCCTCCTCTGACATCAATAAAAAATGTCAAGCGTGGAAAAGATTTTTGTATGCCATATCTGCTGATTTCTGAAGGCAGATAACCTGACCAATCACGAAAAGCTCTTGAAAAACCCTCGACTGTTTCATATCCATATCTAAACGCCGTTTCTGTTACTTTTTCCCCACCTAGAAGATCGCGATTAGCCAAAGCCAATCTACGGTTTTTGATATAGTCCATCAGAGACATCCCTGCAATAAACGTAAAGATGCGCTTTAACTGATATTCAGAGATTCCTGTATTTTCGGCAATTCTTTTTCTTGCAGGTCATCTGTTGAATCTTGCGTACTTTCTTCCGTTTCTTCGATTTTTTCAGGTGCTGCGAATGTAAATTGATGATCTGAATGGTCGATGATCGTAGTTTGATAGCGATAAGGATGCAGTTCATCATTCACTAACTGTTCGATTTCTTGCAGCTTGGGACCATCTAGCATCACACTGACTTGTTCTTGCGAATCAGCTGGTAATTGGATCGAATAAGTATTCTCTTTTGTCGGGTCCATGGAAAGCGTGACTGTTTGCTGCGGAATGGTGATCATTTCAGGATGTCCTTGTCTAGGATCTAAATACGTGAAATGGATCTCTTTTCCCAATGGCTTGTTCAAATCATGGGCGTATTTTCGGACGATTGCCAGTTCATCCAAGTAAAGGGAAGCTTGATCAGGTGTGATCACTTGCTGTTTTGCTAATTCGTCCACTAACTGTTCCAAGCTCTTGTCTGGGATCTGAGCCAATGAGGTCTCTAGTGTTCCTTGATACTCAGCGTTCAATTTGGGTGTGTTCCCTCCCAAATCGGAAATCAGCTGGAGGATAGCTGTTTTCACTTGCTCGGCGGTTGCTGTATCAGGAGTAGCTGCAGGATCATTGTAATAAGTCGCTGCAATCTGGCTTTTCAACTGGGTCAACTGTTCTGTCTGGGCTTGTAGCTCAGCGATTTCTGCCTGAAGTTCCGTGATTCTTTTTATTTGTGTCACTTGGAAAAGAACCGATTCTGATAAAAAACCGGCGTACACACCTGTGCTTTCTTGTTCATTGTTGGTATAAAAATCACCCAACTGGGACAAGATTGTTTCATTCAATTGATCATGCTGCTTTTTATAGTCTGCCGTATCTGTTTCCCATTGTTCGTTGAGCTGCTTTTTTTGCATCGCTACTTGATCATTGAATTGTTTGATCGATTCTTTCAGTTTTTCATTTGCCTGCTTCGTGTAGTCCTCGACCGATTCTTTGACTGTTTCAGTCGATTGGCAGCCTCCTTCTAATCCTTGGTTGTTTCTGTCTAGCAACTCTTTGACCGACTGGACAAAGGCTTGCTGCTGGGCAGTAAAAGACTGATTGTCTGTGTCTAAAATACTGGCTGTTTCCAGCACATTCGTATAATTGCCTGGGATTTCTTTGAATGGACTGTAAATAGATGATTCCAAATTCGTCTGATAGTTTACTTGTGTTCCGGCGATTTGATTCACGTTTTGCTGTGCTTCAAATAAATTCCCGACGATACTGGAAAAATACATTTGGATAATCCGCTGATTGAAGTCCGTTAAGATCATGTTGACATTGTCTTGAATCATTTGATTCGTGATTTCATTTTGTCCATCTCGAACTTGATATTCGATCAATGCTTTTTCCGGATTGATACTTTGCAGCGATAGCAATTTTTCAGAAAAATCTTGGGGAATGATGATTTGCGCATCAAATTGCCCGCTTTCTACACCAGCTGTAGCGATGTTTCGAGTGGTGGTTTCCCAGCGATTTTTACTGTCTTTATTGATCAATGTCACAAAATCCGAACCTAATGAATAATTTTTGCCTTCAAATACTGCTCCTTTATCTTCGTTGACTAGTGCATATTGCATTTTCCCTGTAGGATCAGTTGTACTGATCGTGACGTTCTCATCTTTGAAACCTAAGTAAAGAAAGAAAAGCAGTAAAAATAAGCTAGCGGCAATTGTTAGAAATAATGAAATGTTCCTTCTAAAATCAGTTAACATCTAAACTCTTTCACTCCTTAAAATAAATGCGGTTAAAAACAATTGGCTCTACGCAGTAAGACAAATTTTTGCAGAAACTTCTTCAAAAGTTTGTACAAAAATTGGCCTTAGTGCAGATAGTTTCTCAGCGAACTTTTAGCTAAAAGCAGGAACAGTGAGGAGAGGCTGGAAAAATAGTGGCTCCAGCCTCTTCTTGCTCCTGAATCTAGCTTCATGTGCCGATTCAGTTTTTCAGTGAGAAGCGAACTCCATCAAAAAATGCAGAAAAACATTGTCATCCATTTTTTCTTACGATATTAAGACATGAGGAACGACTATGCTCGATGAGTTCATGTGTCTGCTGATCACTCAAAACTGAATAATTCTTATTGCCTTATTTCTTAAAATCCAAATGAGCCAGCGTCTTGACGATCCCGCTCTGCCACAGTGTCAGCATACTTGTTCAACTGTTGATTGATGCTTTCCAATAACCGCTCCATCTGTTTGACATTTCCTTCCAGCTGATTGTATTGCTCTAAATATGCTTGGAAGGCTTGCCCTTTCCATTGTTGAGCGATTTGTTGGTTCATGGAATTGACCTTTCTGATCGCATCTTGGATTTGAGATGCTGCCTGTTGGTAGACCTTTGCCTGTGATTTAAGCTGTTCGGGTGTGACTGCAATTGCTCCTGCCATGTTTGTTCCTCCTAATAAAAAGTTATTTTTTGTTACGCGTACATCATAAACTATTTTTTGTCTATGTGGTCAAAATGTAGCATTCACGCACATCATGTGTCGTATACGATGTGTTATTTTACCTCTTTCTCCCTCCTTTTTTGACTGGTCAAAAATCCAAGAAAAATAACTATACAAATTATTTCTAATCACACATATTTTTCTAAGTATGACCTTTTTAAGTTTATTACAAATCACTTTGAAATAATTCTTAAAAACTAGCTGATATTTTAATGTTTTATGTTCTTTCTCAAAAAAATATAAAAAAACAGCTAATATTTACCTGACAATACTCCTCTATCCTCCTTTTTTTTCTATCCGGAACGAATATTCCTTCTTGTAAATGCAGATGATCCTCCTTCGTTTTATATGTGGTGAATATTCTCCCATTTATTAAGTACGTAAATATTTGAAAAAATTTTTTTGATTTGATTTTTTATTGTCTCATTATCCTTTTGATATTTTTCATGCAAAAAAATAGCCAAGGTATTTGATGTAACACCTCGGCTGTCTCTCTTTTTATTTGTCTACTACTAGTAATTCGTCTAATTGAAAATCGATTTCATAGATTCTTTCTACATTTCTCAAAAGATCATGATTCATTTTATGATATTTCGTTGCACCAAGTTGCTGACAAATCTGCAACGCTTGGTTTACTTTTTGTCTTCCTTTTTCATTTCCTTTGATCATCTCCCAGATTCCAGTGAGTAGGGAATACTGATTTCGTTCAAAGAACATATCTTCTTCTAAAAAGACTGCTTCAAGTTTTGAGATATATTTCCAAATTAGTCCGCGTTGTTGCTGCTGGATAAAATGGATAATCGCGTTTGCCAGCATCCGAAAGCTCTCATTCTTTCGATCCTTGCTGTTTTGATAAGCGGAAATACTGACTAATGCTTTATCTAACACTAAATCGATAAAGAATGGATCAAAAGCATACATACAATGATTGAATAACACCAACTCATAGTTCGTCCATGTCTGTGCATAAATCAGATACTGATAAACTTCTGAATCAGCAACATCAATTGGCTCATCTACTATACGAGCAATCAGTAATTTGCATAAACTAGCTAGATGTCTCTCCTTTTGAGTGATGTCTCCTTTTTCTTCGCACAGGCTGATCAAATGTTGCAATTCTTCTTTATCTTGATTCATAAATGCTAAAACCATTTCTTTCATCATCCGGTCCATGTTTGCCACTTCCGGCGGATAATCGAATATCCTCAGTTCATCATAACCAAGATTGAGTTTTTGTAAAAAATATGAAAATTTGCTAACTGTCGTGTCTGCTTGATTTTTTACAAACCGTTCGTAAACGGATCGGCTGACTTCCTTTCCGCATAATTCTGCTACGGAGATACCTTTTTGCTTTCGAACAAATTCGATGATCTCCCATACTTCCATTTTGCCAACTCCTTTATAAATATGGCTCTCCTTCAGTTGAAAACAATCGCAACATGATTTTGTATGAAATAACATATACCAATCCATCTGATCTTCATTTTTCATTTCTAAAAATCATTTTTTCGTAAGACGTTCCTTGTTTTTCATGATATCATCGCTGTTAAAACCAATTGTTCATTTACCAGTATTTTTAAAAAAACTTAATCATAATTGTTGTTTTATAATTTTAAAATCCATTAAGGGATAAAGAATAATCGGTAAAATTATACATATAATACGTTATTTTATTTTTACTATATGAAATATACTCATTTTTATTTTTTCTAGTAGAATTTTATCTTCTAAGTATTCCCCTCGTATGAACTATTTACCATTGACAAACGTTGAACAAAAATTTAGAATATTCACAAGTTTGACGACAATTATGAAAATTTATGTCGTGCTAAAGGAGTTTTGTTATTGGATGAAAAATTAGATATAAAAACTGCGATCAAAGACACGTTACCTACCGTTTTTGGTTATATCGGTATTGGACTTGCATTTGGTATCGTTGGGAAAGCTGCCGGGTTTCATCCGCTAGTCGTCACGTTGATGTCCCTGCTGATCTATGCTGGTTCCGCCCAATTTATCACAGTCAGCATGCTTGCTAGCCATAGTCCACTGCTTTCCATCGTTCTCTCGACCTTTCTAGTCAATTCCCGAATGATTTTGATGAGTATGACGATTGCCCCTTATTTCAAGAAAAATCGGCTACTTCAAAATCTGCTGATTGGCACATTGCTGACAGATGAAAGTTTCGCACTGGGAATGAATAAATTGAACTATACTGGACAAAAGTTAAACTTTCGTTGGATGAATACAGCTAATTGGATTTCTTATTTGACGTGGGTGGGTTCTTCTCTTGTTGGCGCATTTTTAGGTAATTTTATTACTGATCCGAAACAGTTTGGTTTGGATTTCGCCATCGTCGCTATGTTTATCGGCTTACTTTATCTTCAAGTCATTTCTGATAGAAACACCTCTAAACGATTACAGTTGATCCTGATTGGTCTCACTTTGATTCTGGTATATGTCGGACTGATTTTTATCCCAAGCAACTTAGTGATCGTAGTTGTAACATTGATTGGGTGCGGATTGGGGGTGTGGATCAAACATGCCTTCTTTTGAATTTACATTGCTGACTATTTTAGGTTGTACTCTAGCGACTTGGCTTTCTAGGGTCCTACCGTTTGTCTTACTGAAAAAATTCGACTTACCGCGACCGTTGCTTGAGTATTTAAGTTTTGTCCCAATCGTCATTATGTCTGCTTTATGGTTCAGCAGTCTATTTACCCAAAACATCGGACATCTGCCGCAGATTAATCTCGAAAATGCTTTGGCTTCAGTTCCTACGCTTTTAGCTTCTATTCTTTCAAAAAGCTTATTGGTGATCGTCTTGGTAGGTATTCTTTCCCTTTCATTGATTCGCTTATTATAAATAAAAAAACAGGAGCTTATGGCAAATTACTGTCATGCGCTCTTGTTTTTTATTTATGATAAGAAGAAAATCGGCGTATTCCTACTTATCCGTTGAACGGACCACTAACAACGACTTTTCCTAACATATGTCCTGTTTCTACGTCTTTGGTTGCTTGTTTCAAGTTCTTCGCATTGATCCCATCTGAATAGACCTTGCTCAATGTACTACGGATAATCCCTTCGTTTGCTAAAGCAGCAATGTGCGCTAAAGCTTCTCCTTGCGTTTCGATTTCATAGTTATAGTCTGTTTTAGCGAACATGTACTCCCAGTCGAAACTGATAGATTGGTTTTTCCAAACACCTATGTCTAACGGCTCTTTGATTCCTACGATCGTTCCCACATGTCCAAATGGTCGGACAAGGTGCTTGATCTGATCAAAGTAGCGGGTAATATCGAATAATACAGCGACATACTCTACTTGATCGATTCCTAATTCACGAAAACTTTTACTTAAGTCTTGATGATAATCAATTGGATAGTCTACACCTGTTTTTTTCAGCCATTCAAAATTCTTCGGACTTGCAGTCGCATAGACTTCTAGACCAGCCCAATGCGCTAGTTGATTCAAAATCGAACCGACGCCCCCAGCTCCGTTGATCACTAAGATTTTTTTCCCGCGGTTGGCATTTTCTTCTGGAATCAGACCAAATTTTTCAAATAACAATTCATAAGCGGTCAATGAAGTCAATGGCAACGCTGCGGCTTCTTCATCTGACAGATTTTTCGGTGCAAGAGCGGCAATACGTTCGTCAACCAGTTGGTATTCTTGATTGCTTCCTGCTCTTGTTGTTGTACCTGCATAAAACACGCGATCCCCGACAGAAAATTTTTGCACTTCATCGCCTACAGCAACGACTTTCCCGACCCCATCAAACCCTAAGATACGCAAAGCATTTCTTATCCCATTATCTTGGCGAAGTTTCGTATCGACAGGATTGACAGATACTGCGTTGACTTTTACCAGAAGATCCTGTGGACTGGGTACAGGTACCTGTTCTTTTTCATCCATAAAGCTTTTGGGATCATCGATCGGCAACCCTTCATAAAAACCGACTACCTTCATTAATTCCTTTTCTGACATACGAATTCCTCCTTAGCTTCATCAAGTTGGAGCATCCATACAGTGTTCATTTCAATACATATAGTATGTTATTTGTTCCACCTTTTTTATCCATCATAATTATTCTCTTACTTAAAGTAAACTATTTGCACTTTTTTGGTTAAAAAAGAGGTTGCGACAAGACTTTTGTCACGACCTCTGATAAACGGTGTTCTCCTACCAACTCTTCGGTCACAAGTTACAATATTCATAAAATATGAGGAGCTATTTTTTGGAATTGCTCCTTGTGACTCAGAGTTAAACGGCAGGCTCACAACCTCTGATAAACGGTGCTCAAAAGCTTGCATCTGCGGTAATAAGTCCAACCAATTCAAAAACATTAGGAGCTATTTTTGTTTGGCTGTTCTTATGACTTGATGCAGGACAGCTTTTTCACAACCTCTGATTCACGGTTTTCAAGCAAGAAATCATTGTCCACTGAAAAGCGTTGGATGTTCTTTTTCAAAGGTGTCTAAGATCTCTCGTACTTCATAGGTAGATTTCGTATTCATCAACTGAACACGCAAGTCATTTGCTCCTGGAAAACCTTTGATATAGATTTTAAAGAAACGATGCAGTCCGGTGATCGAACGCGGAATGATTTCTGAATAATGATCTTGCAGATCTAGTTGCAGACGAAGTAGTCCGATCAGTTCTTTTTCTGTATGTTCTCTCGGTTCTTTTTCAAATGCATAAGGATTCTTGAAAATTCCTCGGCCAATCATGATGCCATCTACGCCATATTTTTCGGCCAACTCTTCTCCTGTCCGGCGATCGGGAATATCTCCATTGATCGTGATTAGTGTTTGCGGAGCAATTTGATCACGTAAAGCAATGATTTTAGGAATGACTTCCCAATGTGCATCTACTTTACTCATCTCTTTACGCGTACGCAAATGGACAGAAAGATTGGCTATATCTTGATGAAGTAGGTGACTGATCCATTCTTCCATCTCAGACATTTCCGTATAGCCGATACGCGTCTTGACGCTGACAGGCAAACCGCCAGCTTTAGCCGCTTCAATCAATTGTGCCGCTACTTCTGGGCGAAGGATCAGGCCACTGCCTTTTCCACGTTCTGCTACATTAGGAACTGGGCAGCCCATGTTGATATCGATTCCTTGGAAGCCCATTTCTGCCATAGCAATGCTCATTTCTCGGAAAAATTCTGGCTTGTCTCCCCAAATATGGGCAACCATCGGCTGTTCATCTTCTGTAAAGGTCAATCTTCCTCGTACACTGTCTTTTCCATCTGGATGACAGAAACTGTCTGAGTTTGTAAACTCAGTAAAGAAGACATCTGGTGCTGCTGCATGCTTTACGACATGGCGAAATACAACATCTGTTACATCTTCCATTGGTGCTAAAACAAAAAAAGGCTTTGGCAGCTCTTTCCAAAAATTAGTAGTCATTTATTTGTTACTCTCCATTCTATCAAGCAGTGAAGTCGCAATCTTTCTCAAAAACATTGTCATTATACTAGGAAACAAAAAAAGAAGCAAAGTGAACAGCTTAAAAGATGTTTCTGATTGAACAAAAAAGACTGTGACAAAAATCTTATCACAGTCCATTTTCCGGAATAAATGGTGTTCTCCTGCCAACTCCTCGGTATTCGCTCAACAAACGACAAAATATGAGGAGCTATTTTCCCGTTTATTTCTCTAATACTCAGATCAAAACGCTGATTTCGCAACCTCTTTCTAACTTCTCAATCCTCTTCCTTTATTGATCAAATACCAAGTAACAGCGTACAAAACAACGATGAATAACACAAGTACGATCATCGATGTTGCTACTGGCACATCGATCGTTCCAAGGAATCCGTAACGGAAACCGGAGATCATATAAACAATCGGATTGACTTTCGATACAGCTTGCCAAAATGGCGGCAACATAGAGATGGCATAGAAAACGCCACCTAGATAAGTTAACGGCTGCAAGACAAATGTAGGCACGATTGATACATCATCATAAGACTGAGCAAAAATCCCGTTGAGCAGTCCTGCTAACGAAAACAAGATTGCCGTCATCAATAATGTAATGATGACCATGAACCATGAATACACATGAAGTGGTACAAAGAACAAGGAAATGATCGTTACGAGAGAGCCGACGAGAATACTGCGACCCACTCCGCCAATCACAAAGCCCCAAATAATCACATGCGTAGGAACAGGTGCTACCAAGATTTCTTCGATATTTTTCTGGAATTTTTGAGAGAAGAAGGACGAAGAAACGTTGGCATACGAACTAGTGATAGCAGACATCATAATCAAACCAGGCACGATAAATTCCATATATGAAAAACCACCCATGTCACCGATCCGACCACCGATCATTTTTCCGAAAATAACAAAATACAAGGATGTCGTGATCACTGGTGGAACCAGTGTTTGGACCCATATACGCAAATAGCGGTTCGTTTCCTTGATAGCTAAACTTTTTAATGCAGTAAAATAAAGATTAAACATTTTTCTCCTCCGTATGATCATTTTCTTCTGTGATTTTCAAGAACAGTTCTTCTAAACGATTCGACTTATTCCTCATAGAAAGAACTTTGATTCCTTGTCTTGTCAGCTGATCGAAGATTCCGTTCACCCCTTGATTTCGTTCAACTTCGACAGCGATTGTCTGTTCATCTTCAAATGTACAAGCGTATCCTTCAATCACAGGTTTGGTCTCATATGGCGCTAAATCAAAGATAAATGTTTCAAATTGAAGTTTGGATAGAAGCTCTTTCATACTAGTATTCTCGATTAGTTCACCTGATTGGATGATCCCGATGTTACGACAAAGCATTTCAGCTTCTTCTAAATAATGCGTCGTCAAAATGATCGTTGTACCATTTTCGTTCAATTCTCGTAGAAACTCCCACATCTCGCGTCTCAATTCAATATCGACTCCTGCTGTTGGTTCATCCAAGATCAGCAAACGTGGTTCATGCATCAATGCCCTAGCAATCATCAGTCTTCGCTTCATTCCCCCGGAAAGCATACGTGCACGGACATTTCTCTTTTCCCAGAGATTGGACTGCTTCAAATATTTTTCGCTACGTTTCATCGCTTCTTTGCGAGAGACACCGTAGTAACCTGCTTGATTCACGACGATTTGCTGGACCGTTTCAAAGGGATTGAAATTGAACTCTTGCGGGACTAATCCAATCTGTTGCTTTGCTCGGACTAAATCCGTATCCAGATCATAACCGAAGACCTTCACTTTTCCAGATGTTTTATTGACTAAAGAAGTAATGATTCCGATCGTTGTAGACTTTCCAGCTCCATTTGGTCCTAATAGCGCATAGAAATCTCCTTCTTTCACGGAAAGATCGATTCCTCGCAATGCTTCGACCCCACTTCCATAAACCTTTTTCAAATTATTTATTTCAAGCGCATTTGCCATTTATTTCCTATCTCCTTATAGACATGATTCTTTATTGTATCATGGAATACAGCAGATGAAAAAACAACTTGGTTCCAGAGAAAAATCAGGTTGCTGGGCTCAGGAAAATCTCCTAATGAAAGACATCAATCGGACGAAGTCAGACAACCTTTTCAGAAAAAACAAATCGAAGATAAAGGATTACTATTCATATATGCAACAAAAGGAGCGTGAGACAAAAGTAAAGAACACTTTTGTCTCACGCTCTAAACACGTATAAACGGCAGAAGCAAAATCCATGATTTTTGATCCAATAAATACTTTCGATCACTTCGCCTATCCCAATACATGCCACTGCCGCTTTTCATCAAATGACGCGGCTTCCGTTTTTGCGATTTCTACTAAAGTCTCTGGGTAATCCAAAACTTTCAGCAAAGCAATCGCATTTCGGGTCCTTGAAGGTCCTTCTTTTAATTTGAAATCAAAACTGATTCCTTTTCCTTCTGTTACTTGTTCTTCAAAGTGGACATTCTCACAATAATTCTTTAAAATCTCTGTCAATTCGATATCATGTGTGGCGACAAATGCTAAAGATGGATACTCCGCAAGCCACCGAACGACTGAAGCGGAAGAAGCAATCCGTTCAATCGTATTTGTCCCTTTTAAAATCTCATCTACGAAGCAGTAGCAGCGTTCTTTGGAAGCCACTTGATCCAACAAACGTTTGATCGATTTGATTTCTGAAACAAAATAACTGTCGCCTTCAAATAAATCATCTTCGATTGCCATGGAAGTCAACACATGTCCAGATTGCAGGGTAAACTGTTCTGCAATTGCTGTTTGGATCGTCTGTGCTAGAATACAGCTGATAGCTATACTTTTGACATACGTAGATTTTCCTGATGCATTGGAACCCGTGACTAATGTATTCTTCTGCCAGTTGACTGGATTCACTACCGCTTCTTTTAACAATGGATGATAGATATCTTTCGCTGTCACACCGCCCTCAGTAAATTCCGGACGGCAAGTGATGGGCATATAAGTACGGTAATTCAATATTGCAGCGGCTACTTCCAGTTCTCCCAGCAATTCCCACAGCTTGATGGCTTCAGTTGAATGCTTTTCTAATTTAGTGAGAACGAAATGATAGGAGATAAATGGCAGCATGAACATGATGTTGACATATTCAAAAATCAACTCTGCTTCACTCCCGCTCTTCATACGAAATGAAAAACCTAATTTAGGGATGTCTCTTAATGGTTTAGTTTGCTGTTTCAGCTCTTCTTGAAGTGGTGTCAGCAGTTTTGCTAACTGATTGGCGGCTGAAATCGTTGAAACCAAATAACTCATGCTATTCAGCTCTGTTTCTAGCGTTTGTTTCTTCACTAGATAATAGACCGTATTGAATACTAACCCACCGATTGCCAAATAGATTCCTAGTACTTGACCTAAAAGAAGCAAACCTACACCCACCAGCGGAAGCAAGCCAAGAAAAATAAATAAACCTACGCGTCCAATCTTTTTACTTTTTCCATCCGCTAGATATTGTTTTGCAAAATTATGATCTTTTTTTCCTAAACGAGCGAATTGATATTGGATTTTTTCTCTCAGTTGAGGATTTTCCTGATAAAAAGCAATCAGTTTTTCTAACTGCTGATCTTCGCCAAAATCAAAGCTGCGTAAACGTTGATACAACGCTTCTGAACCTACACTAGAATAGGTACTGTTGATTCCTTCGAATACTTCGAACATATCCAGGTCATACCAAGTAAGATCATCGATTTCGCTATCCCATGAACGGAACTTCTTCTCCGTGAGCCATGCTTCCTTCAAGCTTTCTTCTTTATCAAATCTCGGTTGATAAGGAATTTTCCCCCATTTGCTACGAACTGTTTCCTTTAATTTCAAACGTGAAAAAATGTCTAAAGCAACTAATAAAATAACAGCTGCAATAATAATTAAAACGATAAATTCTCTTTGACTCATATCTCTCTCCGTTCCTTTATTTGTTAGCTTTAGTATAGCACTGTTGCGCTATTTGAAAAGGGGGTACAAAAATAACTGTCTTCGTTACCTAATTCGTATCAATCACACCAAAATAAAAACACCTTCCAAAAAAGAATATGTCTTTAAAACGAGATACAATTTTTTTGTCATTCACTTCAGGTAAATTAGAGCCAATTAAACCCTCCGCAACTTGACGGAGATGGAGAAGATGCCCCCGTCTAATTTAGTGGCCATTTCTCCTCCCATTCCTTCCACCAATCTTTTTGACAGGTAAAGCCCGATTCCGCTAGATTCCGTATTTGTGCGGCTGGTATTTTCGGTATAAAAACGCTGGAAGACTTTTTCAACAGAAGTTTGCGCTCCTGCTTTGATAGGATTGGCCACTGTTAATCGAATGAATGGATCCTCTTTTGAAAATGTCACCTTTGCTTGTCCATCTGCATAACGCAATAAATTCTGTATGATATTTTGCAGCACTCGCAACAACATGAGCGGATCTGCTAATACCGTTGTATTTATCGAGTGTTCAGCGAACGCTACCTCGATATTTTTTACAGAAAATTGTTCATAAAAAGAGAAAAATACTTCTTCCACCTCTTTAGAAAAAGAAAGCGTATGGAGGTCCATTTCTTTTTGCTTCGTCTCTATTCGAGCAAGATCATAAAACTGATCCGTCATACTGAGTAATCTTGCAACAGATTGTTTGATGATCGTTAAATACTTCTCCCGTTTCTCCGTATCCTCTACCTGTTCCAGTGATTGTACACAACCGTTAATAGCAGTCAAAGGAGTTCTGAGATTATGAGAAAGGCCGACGATCGATAGTCTGATGTTTTCTTCCATTTCTTGAAATACTTGTCCTTTTTGTTCATTTTCATCCACCCATGTATTCAGTGCATCTACTAGGTCCATTAGATTCTTTTCTCGAAATTCGACTGAAAGACGACCACCATATTCTTGTTGTTCAGAAAGAGTGGCGATTTTCTTAGTCAATCGCTTGATTTCCCTTTGCAGGAAGAAAATAAAACTTCCCATAAAGATAACAACGAGAAGCAATAGCCACTTAATCAAATCTAAACCCCACTCCCCACACCGTATGAATATACACAGCATATGCCTTTGCTAGTTTCCCTCGAAGATTGGAAATACGCATATTCACTGTTTTCTCACTATCAAAATATGGTTCTTGCCAAACTGTTTCATAAAGGTTTGCTCGCGAAAATACTTTTTTCGGATGTTCTAAAAAAAGCTTCAGCAGATCGAATTCTCTTCCTGTCAAATGGACAGCCACACCATTCACATTTACCTCCCTTGACTCTTTGTCCAGTAAGATTTCCTTGTAATAGATGCGTTGCGACAGATCTTTTACTTGGACAGAAGTCTGATGACGAAGTTGGATGCCGATTCGTAAAAAATCATTTACTTTCACATAATCTGTTCTGTTTTTTCTCGATTAAAAAAAATGTAGACAACAGCACAATACATTCGATTAGTATGTATAACGAAAAAATAAAAACATCCGTTATCCTAAATGAATGGACAGCTACATAGATAAAAAACAAAAGATATTGTAAGCCAAACAACAGAAAAATTCTTCTATAAGTTTTGAAAAAAGAAACACCATTTAACCGCCAAACAACAAATTTTTGCCGATAAAGGCGGAAATAGCTCAGTGTGGAATAGGTAATCAAAACAATAACCAATAAAATAGTAATCGATAAATCAGTTATCCTTTGTCTTATGTCCCACAAATAAATCAACTGCAATTCTGTTTTCCTTAACTGTTCCATTGGGATCAAAAAAGGAAAGTTGTCTTCCAATCCTGCTTCCTTCAATAACGGAAGATATCTATCATAGGTTTCTTGTGCAGTCCCAATCAATGGAATTTTTAATGGTTCAGCAAAACTATTTCCTGTCAGAATATTTCTATGAGAAATGGGTAGATTGTTCAAAGTGAATACATGGATGATATTCGGCTGATTGATGATGATTGCCTGTTCTTGGTCAAAGGCAAAGATTTCTTGTTCATCTTGGATGGTATAAAACAAAACATCCTCTTCTTTTTTTGTTCGTCTATCAGGATTCGTTTCATTCAAAAACCAAGAACGAAGTTGAACAAAATCGGGCATCATTCGTTCTGGGATTAATATGATTTCTCGATCCTCATTTTTATCAATTTGGATAGGCTGATTTGTTATGCTGATGAGCGGATACTTGTCTAAATAGTTTGTATTTACATAAATAGATTGATGGATCAAAGGATTCTCTTCTTCAAAATAAGCACTTGTATCAACCTCGATTGCTCCATCATCCAACAGTTGCGAAAGCAACTTTGTTTTATCTAATCCTCTCATATCTTGAGAAAGATCTGTCAAAGTCGCTTCATTGCCGCCAAGTCTTGGATAGAAAACGGCATGATTTTTTATTTCTTCAGGTACTGCTTCTGGTGTAAGGAATGTGCGAGCATATTCAGTTAACGGAACAAGTTGTACCACGCTAAAAAATAAAATCAACATTTTGACAGAATAGATAGTATAAAAGAATCCTTTACCAAAAGTTTGGCGATTTAGTTGCTTATTCAATGAAAGATTGCCTAGTAAATCAATCACAAAAAAAGAAATGATTAGACTAAAAATAAGCAAGAACAGTTGCACTAGCACAAACAAATGATTCACTGAATGTAGGACAAAGAAGAAAGCTACCAATAGATTCAAGAGAAAAAGAATCACTAATTCTTTTAATAATAATCTTTTTAAAATTTTTCTACTAGTTAAACCATTTAAACGATAGATCGCAATGTGTCTATTGTTCTCTAGTATCCATAAAATCAAGGAAAGGCTATAGAAAAGAGTAAATATCACAAAAGTAGATGCTTCTAATGTTCGAGATGGTGCAAATGTTTCTATGTCATTCTCATATTGAAAAGATGTGGGTTCGTACGCTGTCTCAAAGGAGAGATTGTATTCATCAGATAATTTTGATAGGAACCTATCTAGAGTTTTTTGATCTTTCGTTTCCACAAAAAAATCAGCTGGATTTAGCGCCTCAGCCATTTGTATCGGTAGTATAAAAAAATCTTCGTTTTTCAGTTGTTTATTTTCTAAATATTCCGCATCTGGATATTTCTCTAAGTCAGATGCAAAATAATTTTTTTCACTGATTATTTGAGGATCTATGTAAAAATTGTTCAAAAGATGTGTTTCTGTTTGCTTGGAAAGAAAAAATGTATGTGTTTCACCTAAACGATCAAAAGAGATTTCTCCTGTTTCAGAAAAGGTATGGTCTCTCACACCATAGAATGAAACTTTTGCCATATAGTTTACATTCAATTTTTCTGAGACTGATTCAAGTATTTCTAGAACCCTAGTTTCTTGCTGAGGATCTACGATAAATTCTGGAAATCTGAACGGTGTAGAATACTCGGCCGTGTTTACCTTTTTCTGGAAATCTTCTTCCCTATTCACATTCCTAATGGCAACAGCTAATGCAAGACTTGAGAGTATAGACAACAGCAAAACGATTTTTTTCAATACTATATTAGTCATCGGCAAAACTCCTTGTTTTTAACGTAGTTAGTCAATTAAAAGTATAGATGGACACTAAACATTCAACAATCTATGTTTGTTAAGAAGTCATATTATTACAAATAGATATAGGTATATAGTCATGATATTACATAGAAAATATGGCTAACCTCATAGTATTTTAAATGTGGGAATAATCTATTTCCACAAAAAGAAAGAGGTGCTCTGCATTATGAGAAAAATTTTTTCTGTATCGTTTGTTGCAATTACTCTCTTGTCCCTTGCTATGCCTGTATCAGTAAATGCTGATGAAGTTGGATTTCAAAATGATGCACTAACAATGCCAATAACAGAGTCATTTCCAAATAGCGGAAGCATTGTTTTTGATGAAAACGGAAGAGTTCTTGATGTTTCAAATGAAATTTTGTTAGAAAAAAGCAATAGCACAGATGATCCTTTATCTAGACGACAAACTCATTTCCCTTGGGGCTTTTGGACAATTTCAACAGATGGTTTTCCTTTTGTTGCTTGGGGAAACGTAAGACTAAACTCAACTATTCATCATCGTACACGTCGTTATCGAGTTTCAGCCGTGCTACTAAACTCAAATGGAACAGTGATTAAAGCTAATCATGTCACTGGTAATGCCGGACAAACTCGTACTGCACGCGTTACAGGTTCAAATAGTTTAAGACATGCTCCTTCTTACTATATTTTTTAATCAACACAATAAATAAAGGCTGGATTAATATTCCAGCCTTTATTTATTTAATTTTTTATATCGATTTCTAAAAAAAGTTGGTGAAGTTCTTTCTTCTTTAAAAAAACTATTATAAAAATGACTTGAATCATAAAAACCTAAAAAGTTAGAAATCTCTTCGATAGATAACTGAGTCATAAGTAAGTCATTCTTTGCATGTTCAATTCTATACTTTTCTCGATAATAACTATATGAGCAGCCAACATATTTCTTGAATTCTCTACTTAAATACGAATAATCATACCCAATTTTCTTCGCCCAAAATCCTAAAGAATGTCTATAGAAATTCTCAGTAGCCAATATTTCATCTATCACTAAGTACAGATATTTATTGACCTTTTTGGAATAGAATTTTCTTAGTTTACGAATACATTTACGTAGAACTATATGGGACTGAATAGTTTCACTCGTACAGAAAGGACCTAAAATAATCAAATGTTCTTTATCCTCTATTTTTTCTACCCGTATTAAAAAATGTTGATTGAATAGTGAGAACTGAAAATGTTGCTTCTCTCTTCTTAAAATCACCTTATCAATTATTTCATTGAATGCAACAATCAATTGCCTTTGTTTCACTTTAGATTTTATCTGCTTTTCAAAGTACTTCTTTTTTAATTCCCATGCTCTGTTTCTCTGGTCTATAAATAAAACATCAACAGGAATAAAATAAGTTCTAGACAACTTTAACACATAGACATTCACACACGCTTGGCAAGAAAAAACAGCATCATTTACACTATTGATAAACATTTGTACTCCTTTCTTGTCCACTTCAATCATATACCAATCAAATCATATCATAGTAAAGAGGAAAAATTGACTTTGGCAAAAAATACATACATTTTTTATTTCTATTAGTTGACACTCTCCAAATTTTGAAAGTGCCTTGTAGTGATAGAATTGAACTAGTACTCATAAGCAAATGAAGTCGCATCCATTAAATAAAACTACTTTACTCTGCTTACGCCTCGCTCTGTATTTTTTCATAATCAAAAAAAACACACCTTCCAAATAGAAGGTGTGTTTTGCTCGAATAATATTAACGTTTTGAAAATTGTGAAGCTTTACGAGCTTTCTTAAGACCTGGTTTTTTACGTTCGACCATACGTGCGTCACGTGTAAGCAAGCCAGCACGTTTAAGCGCTAAACGGAAGTCAGGATCAACTTCTAGCAATGCACGAGCGATACCATGACGGATAGCTCCTGATTGTCCAGCGTATCCTCCGCCGTTTACGTTAACAAATACGTCATATGCGCCTTTTGTTTCAGTAACAGCGAAAGGTTGATTGATTACTTCACGCAAGTCAGCATGTGGAATGTATTCTTCAACATCTTTTTTATTTACAGTAATTTTGCCAGTTCCTGGTACTAGACGTACGCGAGCAACTGCGTTTTTACGACGGCCTGTGCCGATATATTGAACTTGTGCCAATGAAATTCCCTCCTATTAGATTAAGTTTGTGATGTCTAAAACTTCTGGTTGTTGTGCTGCATGTGGATGTTCTGCTCCACCGTATACGTTCAATTTTGTAAATTGTTTGCGGCCTAAAGTGTTTTTAGGAAGCATACCTTTTACAGAAGTTTCGATCAAACGACGAGAATTTTTAGCACGCAATTCGCCAGCAGTGATTGATTTCAATCCTCCTGGGTAGTTGCTGTGACGGTAATAAATTTTGTCAGTCGCTTTTTTACCTGTTAATTTCACTTTGTCTGCATTGATGACGATGACGAAATCGCCAGTATCCAAATGAGGTGTGAAAGTTGGTTTATTTTTACCACGTAGTACAGATGCAACAACTGTTGAAAGACGTCCCAATGGAACATCAGTTGCGTCTACTACATACCATTTACGTTCTACTTCGCCTGGTTTGGCCATATATGTTGTACGCACGTTATTTTCCTCCAATTTAAGTTCTGATGTTTGACATACACTTCGAGTTTCCGGGGCTCTTTGTGGGGCAAACAATACCATTTAACATATTACCTTCTAATCTGGTCAATGTCAACGTTTTTCTGACCGGTTGAAAAAATTATATGAAACTTTACTTTTTTCCTTTCTTTTTATGTAAAAGGGTCGTTTTCTAATATAGAAGAAACCGCGAAACGATGCTGTTCCGCGGTTTCTTCTATATAAAAGGATAAGTTTCGCGCTTACGCGTCGATCTCTGGCGCTTTGCCCAAATGAGCTTGGATCATCCAGATACGTTTTTCTGTGGCTGTTTTGAATTCGATAAAGATATCTTGTGTTGGATCGTCGCCTTCTTCTCCAGAAACTTCGATTCCTTTTTGGTAAAGATCTGCTAGATAACGGTAGCCTGCAACAAGTGTTTCCAAACGTTCAGGAATCGTGCGGTCCCAACGTCCTACTTCATCAGGGATTTTCGTGTTATCTGCAAATTCACGCAATGTAGAATAAGGTGAACCGTCTAATGTGATCAAGCGTTCGGATACTTCATCTAACTGAGCGTTCAAATCGTCCATGAACTCATCCATCATTGGGTGCAATGTAAGGAAACCTGGTCCTCTCATGTACCAATGTGTTTGGTGAACAACAACAGACATTTGGCTTAGATCTGCAACTAATTGATTTAATACTTCTTTGGTTTGTTGGAATTTCATCTTTCTTGCCTCCTAACATTTTCTTACACTTAAAATAATAGTAGACTTTTAATGAAAAGTACAACAAAATCATTTACCTGAGAACGATTTTCATTTCGCTTTTTTATCCGTAAAGCCAATCATTTTTCAGAATCAGCTAATTCTTCTCGCAGTTGAGCAAATTGCTGATAAGTCTGTGCTAAATGCTTTTGTGTCGAAACAAATAATGGATAGATTTTCTGATATTTTTTATGATCAGTTTCTTGTACTCCGACTTGCTCTTTCAATTCTATCAATTCCTGTGCTTCACTGATACTTTGGATCTTTCCGATGCTTCGCCAGCCTAAAATCACAGCTCCTAATGCGGATGCTTCTGTGACAGTAGGGAAAACAAGCGGGTAACCCAGTACATCAGCCATCATCTGACGAAAAATCGGAGATTGAGCAAACCCGCCTGTAGCACGGATCTCTGTGAGCTGATTTTCTTGGCAAACTCCTTTTAAAATCCGATAAAGATTGAGACAGATCCCCTCTAGAATCGCCTTCATCATTTCTTTTTCTGTATGTTGCCGCTGTAAGCCGATAAAACTACCAAACGCATCTGCGTCCCAAAGCGGTGCTCGCTCGCCAAGCAAATAGGGATGAAAAATCAGACCATTGGCACCCGCTGGCACAAAAGCAATAGCCGAAAGCAGTGCATCATATGGATTTTCACCTTTTTCTTTAGCAGATTGAACGACTTCCTGTAAAAATGTATGCCCTGCCCAATCAAAGATGCCAGCACCATTGCTAGTCGCTCCTCCTACTACCCAATGTTTCTGATCCAGAACATAACAAAACGTCTCCATTTCTGGATGGAACTGAGGCTGAGTAGTAATAAAACGAAGTGCTCCGCTCGTTCCTACGGTCAAAGCGGCAATCGTATCACCAAAAGCGCCTAGCCCTAGATTAGAAAGCGGGCCGTCTGCCCCTCCCAAAACAAATGATATATCATTTGGCAAACCTAGTTCTGCTGCTGTTTCTGACGGTAGACCTGTTACTTGATAGGTGGAAGGAAACACTTGCGGCAATTGTTCTGTTCGAATGTCCAAGTAGTCAAGCACTTCTTCTGCCCATTGGAATTCATGGATATCAAAGTATCCAGTTCCTGAAGCTGTTCCGTAGTCGCTGATGAGTTCTCCAAACAATCTATAAAAAATATAGTCTTTGATACCGACAAAATAAGCAGTTTTTTTGAATAATTCAGGTTGGCTGTTTTGCAACCACTTGATTTTGTTCAATGGTGTCATTGGATGAATCGGTGTCCCAGTCTGCCGATAAAATTCTTTGCCAAGCACGGTATATTTCAGTTTTTCTGCTTCGTCCGCTGCTCGGTTATCTGCCCAAGTGATCATTCGAGATAACGGTGTTTTCTCTTCATCCAACAATATCAGGCTATGCATCGCAGAGGAGAAGGAGACAAATTGAATGGTCGTGTCTGAAGGCAACTGTTTAATTATTTCTTTTATAACGGTGCAGACGCCTTGAAAGATCAATTCCTGATCTTGTTCTGCCATCCCTTGTGTTTCTTGGATCAAAGGGTAGCGAAAATAAGCGGATGCTGCTTCTTGGGCTTCATCTGTGAAAGCAACTGCTTTGGTTTGTGTGGTTCCGATATCTAATCCGATTGAAACGTTCATTTTTTCACCTCAAATTTTATGTATGTACAAAAATTTAGTTTAAGCTTGCGTATCTTGGTTTTGAAAAGGGGGAGATGGCGTGTTACTTTATTTTATCATTGGTTGCTGTATTGGGTCATTTTTATGTTTAACCGCCCAGCGGATTCCGTTAGGTCACTCTATTATTTATCCTAGATCTCATTGTGTCAAATGCTGTCGTTCGCTTTCTTGGTATGAATTGATTCCGATTCTTTCGATCATCGTCCAACGATTTCGCTGCCGCTATTGCCGGTGTCGGTTGCCCTTCTACTATTTGTTGGCAGAAGTCTTATGTGGTGGTCTTTTTATCTGGTTCTTTACTTTTTCTTCCGCAAGAAATTTTTCGACGTTCATTTGGGTGCTTTCGGCTTTGCTATTTTCGTTGATGGACTTGTTTTACTTCATGGTCCATTCTCACACGCTATTCTGCTCCTGGGCTGTCTTATGGATTTTTTGGTTGCAGGCCGGCGTTTTCCAATGGCACAGTATGTTGTTAACGTTCATCGTAGGCGCTGCATGCCTTCGCTATGGTCAATCCTATCTCGGTGCTGGCGATACTCTGTTGGTGCTTTCTTGGAGTGGGGGCTTGCCTCTGGAAGAGTTGCTTCGGGTCTTGTTTCTGGCTAGCCTGTTTGGAATATCCTTTTTTTCTGTTTACTTTATCTGTCATAAAAAAAAGTTGGAAAAGCTGCCTTTCATTCCTTTTTTGAGTAGTGCCCTGCTGATCGTCCTTCATTTTAGGTATTGAAAAAAGGTTGTGACAAACGACTTGTCACAACCTCTGATATACAGTGTTCCAAAAGTAGCTTTTTCGGCTTCTTATTTCTTGTCGCCCCAATGTCGACGAATGAAACCGGCACGTCCAGAACCTTCTCGATAAAGATTGTAATGGAGCTTGTTTTTCTTGTAATAATCCTGATGATAATCTTCTGCAGGATAAAATTCGCTTCTTGGTTCGATTTTTGTCACGATTGGCTTATCGAATCGTCCGCTGTCTTGCAATGCTTGTTTTGAACGCTCTGCAATGTTTCGTTCTTCTTCATCACTATAGTAGATCACTGGTCGATAAGAATCACCACGATCAGCGAACTGTCCTAACGCGTCAGTCGGATCGGTTTGCTGCCAATAGATTTCCACCAACTGATCATAAGAAATAACTTCTGGGTCATATTCGATCTCTACGGCTTCTGTATGCCCTGTTGTGCCTGTTGTTACTTGTTCGTAAGTTGGATTTGGTACATGCCCGCCTGTATAACCGGATGTCACAGAAATGATCCCTGGCTGCTCTTCAAATGGTTTGACCATACACCAAAAGCATCCGCCTGCGAAAACTGCTTTTTTTGTCATATAAAATCCCCCTTTTTTCTCATCATACCTGTTTTATAGATAATTAAAATTATTTTGCTCGTTTTTTACCCCCTCCCGGTATTTTAGCAGATTTTTCTTCATTTTCCTTCTTTTTCAATTGGTTGTGGATAACTATGACAATTGTATTGAATCATTTTTTCCACAGGCAAGAAAAAGTTGTCTTTTCAACCACGTTGTGTATAAGTTTTATATGGTATGCTTATCCCAAAATTATGTACCTTTATTTTTTCAT
>CXSP01000064.1_pt1 | contig 31199 bp, 28 predicted proteins | sample 591501 | NCBI WGS metagenome assembly CXSP01 (sample SAMEA3491350, study PRJEB9169) | human gut metagenome | biome: ENVO:mammalia-associated habitat; material: ENVO:feces | place: Bangladesh | collected 2010-04-07 | reverse complement strand
ACTTCTGAAGTTGTTTTTTTCTTGTACATCCCGATTGCCTCGATCGTGTGCATCTCTGTGATTGACAGATCTTTGAATTGAGATTTTTTCAACTCAGATTCTTCGATTGTCAAAATATCATTGAAGACACTAACAAGATAATCATTTACTGTTTTTAAATCTGGTTCCATGTTCCACCGTCCACTAATTAGTTTGATTATCAAATCTTTTGATGTTCAAACTATATCTTAACTTTTTTCAAAATGCAACCGTAAAAGTTCATTTTTTTGTTATATGAGTTTATTTTAAGATTTTACTCATTTGAAAAAACTGATAAATCAGCATTTTTTATTTATTTTATTAGAAAAACTATTGCACTGACATATTTTGATTATCAAAGTATTTCTTGTTGATAGAATGTTCCAATTACCTAAAACTTGTCCATTATTTTAAAATTTGTTATAGTCTTTTTATTCAAAGCGTGAAAGGAGACCCTATGTTAAAAGAAAAAATAAAAAATCTCCCCATGCTGCCGGGTGTCTATCTTATGAAAAACCAAGAAGGGATGGTCATCTATGTTGGTAAAGCAAAACGGCTCAAAAATAGAGTAAGCAGCTATTTTCATCAGAATAAGCAGCATTCAAAAAAAGTATTACGTATGATTCATCATATAACAGATTTTGATTTTGTCGTAGTAGATACAGAATTAGATGCTTTGTTGCTTGAGTGTCAACTGATCCAACATTACCGTCCTTTTTATAACCGACAAATGAATTATTTCAGTAACTACAATTATGTACATATTTCCAATAAGGGATTTGTATTAACAGATACTCCTACGGCTCGAACATATGGGCCTTTTCGTCTCTATAAAAAAATGCCGTCTATTTTGCGTATAATGGAAGAAACGTATCAAATGCCTTGGTTGTCTGAAATCAGCTTATTAGCTTTGCGAGTCCAGCTTCCTGACTTACAGGAAATGACTTTTGAACAGAAAAAGAAGGAGATCCAAGGATTGTTTCAGGGTCGCAATAAAAAGCTACTGACTTACTTGAAAAAGAGACAACAACATTTCATCTATCAGCTGAATTTCGAAAAAGCTGGCATGCTTCAAAAAGATATCGAATTAGTTACTTATTTCATCAGACGGATCCAAGAACAAAAGCAGTTTTTAAGAACACCATCCCTCACATTCAGCATGCCACTGGCAGCGGACGATAGTCAGAAAAAGCACTACCTTATTTGTTACGGACAGCTTGCAGAAACAATGATTACTTCTGGGAACAATCCACCTGACTTTTATTATGAAAAAAAAGAAGCTCATTTATCTTTGAAACGCCAATTATCAAAAGAAGAAATCGATCCTGTACAAATTTTGATTAGTTACCGCAAAAAATTAGAAAAGGAACAGATTGAAATGGAGCAATTAAATAAAAAAGAAGCTGAAAAGCAACTAAATTAGCTGCTTCTCGGCTTCTTTTAGGCATCTTCAACTTCAAATGTCAATTATCCTAAAATTTATTGGATTAAATCATAGATTTCCATCGCTACGATATCGATATTATCGAATTCGTATTGCTGATGAGTATCTGTTTCAGTTAATTCAAATGTATCGGTCGCTTTATCATAAGTTACTGTACACTTTTCTACGCCTTCTTTTTCAAAACGGCGAACTTGCAGTTCATTATCTGCTGACTCGACCATAGCCTCCAGTCGTTTTATGATTGCGACTAATTGTGAATGTGTCATCGGAGGTCCTCCTTTTCTTATTTCTGTTATATTGTATCAAAAGCATAGCCTACTTGCATTGATTTTCTCTAAAAAAACTCGTTTTTTATGATTTTTTTTCTGGTATTTTCCCTTCAGGCCACCAAAGTTTGATCAACGCTTGAGTTCCGTCATTCTCAAAACCTTTATCTGCCAACTCTTCGTATAGTTTCAACGCTTGGATGGTTGCTGGCAAGACAAGGTTCATTTTTTCTGCTTCTTCTAATGCAATCTTTAAATCTTTGATAAAATGTTTGACAAAAAAACCAGGCGTGTAATCTTCTTTCAAGATACGTGGGGAATAATTACTTAAAGACCAGTTAGCTGCACTTCCGCCTGAAAGTGTCTCAATCACTTTCTCTAAAGCGAGACCGTTTTTTTGTGCATAGACAAGCATTTCCGTCATTCCTGTCATCGTGCCTGCAATCATGATTTGATTGGCCATTTTCGTATGCTGACCTTTCCCAGCAGAGCCATGCAATGTAAATGTCGTACCAAATTCCTTGAATAAAGGAAGTACTTGATCATAGACCGATTCTTCTCCGCCCACCATGATCGTCAGTGTGCCATTCTTTGCTCCTAAGTCACCGCCTGACACCGGTGCATCTAATGCATCTGCACCTTTTTCTTTTGCTGTTTTTGCAATTTTTTCTGCCAGAGTTGGTGTACTTGTAGTCAAATCAACTAAAATGCGTCCTGAGACATCTGCAGAAAAAATCCCCGATTCTCCATAGTAGATTTCTTCTACATCTTTAGGATAACCTACCATTGTAAACAGAATATTACTTTGTTCTGCTACAGCCTTTGGTGTATCCGCCCAGACAGCTCCTTCTGTTACTAAAGGATCAGCTTTTGCTTTTGTCCGATTATAAACAGCGACTTCGTGACCTGCTTCTAGTAGATGGCGTACAACAGCACTTCCCATAACGCCTGTTCCGATAAAACCTAGTTTCATTCTTTCGACCTCCTAAAAATCAAAAATCCTTGCTTCTATGCTAGTATACGCTAGAAACAAGGATTTTTTTATAAAAAATGTTTGAATTTTATCTTTTAAATGAATTTAATTTGATTTTGATTCGTTCAATCGAAGCTTCTTCTTCTTTTCTTCGCATCTCTTCTTCATGGTAAACAACCATATCTTGATAAAATTCGATCATTGCTTCGCCGAAATGAGTAGACGAAATGTCATAAAGTTTGGCTTCTAAAACCTTTGGATTTCTAGGGACTTCACTGGAAATATAATCAATAAGTGCGGGTGCAAAGTCTTCGTCGGTTTCAAAAGTTTTCCCTAATGAAGGATGATCGAACAATCGGTTCAAATAAGCATTTCCTTCTACGACACAAGGCGTGCCGGCTGCCATCGCTTCGGTATAAGTAAGCCCCTGTGTCTCTGAAGTAGAAGCACTGACAAAATAATCTGCCGCTTTATAATAAAGGGCTACATCATTGTTATCCACTTCTCCTGTAAACTGCACAAATTCTTCTAACTGCAGTTCGGAAATCAATTCCTCTAACTCTTCTACATAAGGACCTTTTCCTACAATAACTAATCTGGCATTAGGGTAAGCCGAGATAACCTGAGGAAATCCATTAACCAATGCTTGGATATTTTTCTCATAAGAAATCCTGCTTAAAGAAAGAATCATCAGATGATTTTCCTGAAGTCCTAATGACTCCCTTAACTTGTTGATATCCTCCTGAGTGATATCAGAACGTTTGAACTTCTCAATGTCGATACCAGTAGGAATCACACGAAGCGGTGCTACTACACCATAGCTACGTAATGTATCAATAACACGTTCACTTGGACAGACTACACCTGTCGTATGATTAGCAAATAATCTGGATAAGTATTTTACATGGGATTGCCTGATCACTTTTCCTTTACCGATATAATGAAGGTAATCTTCATACATCGTATGGTAAGTATGGATCAGGGGTATTTTCAACTTCTTAGCTACCATCTTCCCGAGTATTCCTGCTCCGAATTCTGTATGGGTATGGATCAGATCTAATTCTAGTTCTTTGGCAACCAAATAAGCATACCACATGCCTCTAACAACAACTCTTCGATCCTTGAAAGAAATAAACGGTACACTTGGCATTCGAATCACATCTTTTTCCAACTTGTCCGCATTAGGATCGGTTGTCGTAAAGATATAGACTTCATGCCCATGTTTTTCTAATTCTTGTTTTAATGTTTTGATCGATGTAGCCACTCCGCTGACTTGCGGAAAGTAGGTATCGGTAAAAAAGCCGATTTTCATGTTTTTCGCCTCCAAACTAGTCCTTTGTCTGATGTACTTTTTTTAATTTGCTAGAGACTTTTTCATTCAGCACACTTTCATATACGTTTTTAAGTTCTTCACCGATTTTATTGATACTTCGTTCTTTTGCTGTTTGATAACCGGCTTGTGTCAAACTCGGTAGCTCTTCATTGGTAATCTGTTGAATCAGTTGGATAAACGCTTCGTTTGTCTTCCCCATATAGCAGTTCTTGCTATCTTCTAACCAGCCATTATACACTGGAATATCTCGAACAAGTACATTTTGCTTGCTTGCTAAAGCTTCTAAAACAACGATTCCTTCCGTCTCTTCATAGGAAGGAAAAAAGAATAGATCTGCACCTGAATATGCTCCTTCGATGATTTCCCCTCGTATATATCCAGGAAACAGAACATTCTCAGGATGGTCTTCTTTTACAATTTTCCGGATGTTTCGAGGAATCGAGTACATCGGAACATGACCAAACCAAATGAATGTATAGTCGGGCATCTTCTTAGCAATTTCTACGAAATCAATGATTCCTTTACGTTCGAAAAACAAACCGACACAAATGATTACTTTTTGATCCGGAGATAGTTTGAAATACTCTCTGAACTTTTGTTCTTTCATTGGATCAGGGCGATATTTCTCTAGGTCGATCCCATTGGAAATAGCTTGAATCGGTACACGGATACCATAGCTTTCCAACAACTGTTTTGAATAAGGTGTTGGCGTGATCAAATAGTCCGCTTTTTGGTACAATCCTACCAGATATTTTTTTACAATAGGAGAAAGCTTGTTCGATCCGATAAAGGAATTTCGGAAGTCTTCCTCTGTTGAATGCGCATGATAGACAACTTTTTTACCTTCTCTTCTGGCTTTATTGACCATATTATGACTATTGATTCCGTATGTATTGATGTGCAGGATGTCATAATCATCTTTGTCGTCTAGTGTATAAGAGATACCGACTTCCGTCAGAGCACGTTTTTGATGATCAAGCGCACGCCCGATTCCAGATTTTGCAAGCATCTTTTCACTTTCAAAATATAATAATACCTTCACCTTACGTCCCCCTTCATTTATATAGTATAACATAGCCTCCAAACTGTCACTCAAACTTAAGCCCTATTTTTGTCTAATCTTGCTGACAAAAACGTTTTCTTAAAAAAGAACAGAAAACAAAAAAGCTGGCGTAGCTCTTTTACAAGCTACACCAGTTTTTTATACGTTGTTTATTTTACATATTCATGAACAAGTTCAACGACTTCTTCCATCGTATCGCATTCTTTCAATGCACGATCAGCAAGTTCAGCCATTTTCCCTGTGTCCAAGCGTTTCATTAAACTACGTGTTTTAAGAATAGATGTCGCGCTCATTGAGAACTCATCTAGACCCATACCTACTAGCAACGGAACAGCGGTTTGATCTCCAGCCATTTCTCCACACATACCTGCCCATTTTCCTTCAGCGTGTGCTGCATCAATTACATTTTTGATTAAACGTAAGATTGATGGGTTATATGGTTGGTACAAGTAAGAAACACGTTCATTCATACGGTCTGCTGCCATTGTGTATTGAATTAAATCGTTCGTACCTACTGAGAAGAAATCCACTTCTTTTGCAAACTTGTCTGCTAAGACTGCTGCTGCTGGAATCTCAATCATGATGCCGACTTGGATTGTATCTGATACTTCCTTGCCTTCACTGATCAATTTTTGTTTTTCTTCTTCAAAGATCGCTTTTGCTGCACGGAATTCTTTGAGCGTAGCTACCATAGGGAACATGATACGTAAGTTACCATGAACAGATGCACGAAGTAATGCACGCATTTGTGTGCGGAACATTTCGTCGCCTTGTTCAGATAGACTGATACGTAATGCACGATATCCTAAGAATGGATTCATTTCATGAGGTAATTGCAGATATGGTAGTTCTTTATCCCCGCCGATGTCCATTGTACGAACAACAACTGGTTTTCCTTCCATACCTTCTAATACAGCTTTGTAAGCTTCGTATTGGTCATCTTCTGTTGGGAAGTCCGGAGAATCCATATATAGGAATTCAGTACGGTACAGACCAACTGCTTCTCCACCATTGTTATGAACACCAACTAGATCTTTTGGTGTTCCGATGTTTGCAGCTAATTCAAAATGCTTGCCGTCAGCTGTGACAGTTTCTGCATTTTTTAGTTTTTCCCATTCTGCTTTTTGTGCTGCGTAATCTGCACCTGCTTTTTCAAATTCAGCTTTTTGTTCCTCTGTAGGATCGATGATTACATCGCCTTCGATCCCGTTGACAGCCAAAATATCGCCTTCTTTGACTTTAGCAGTGATTTCTTTTGTCCCAACGATTGCTGGAATTTCTAAAGAACGTGCCATGATAGCAGAATGTGAAGTACGTCCACCAATGTCTGTTACAAACGCTTTTACAAAATTGCGATCTAATTGTGCAGTATCACTTGGAGTCAAGTCATGTGCAACAACGACCACTTCTTCGTTGATCATTGATGGATTTGGTAAAGTAACGCCTAATAAGTGCGCTAAAATACGTTTAGCAACGTCACGAATATCTGCAGCACGCTCTTGCATATAAGCATTATCTTCCATTGCTTCGAACATACCGATATACATATCCGTTACTTCTTTTAGCGCTGATTCAGCATTTACGCTGTTGTCTTTAATATTTTGCTTGATTTGACCTACCATTTCTGGATCTGAAAGAACCATCAAATGGGCATCAAATACTTGCGCTTCTGCTTCACCTAAGCTTTGCGCTGCTTTTTCACGAATTTGCTGCAATTCTTCAGTAGATTTAGCTAATGCAGCATCCAAACGAGCTTCTTCAGCCGCAGTATCTTCTACTGTTGCCTTACTGAATGTTAAATCCGGTTGAACTAGCAGGTAAGCTTTTGCAACGGCAACACCGTCACTAGCGGCAATCCCTTTTAGCATTTCAACCATTATTCAGATAAGCCTTCTTTCTTCATTGTTTCAACGATTGCTGCCATTGCGTCAGCTTCGTCAGCACCTTCTGCAGTGATAGTAACATCAGAACCTTGACCTACACCTAAAGACATAACGCCCATGATTGATTTCAAGTTTACTGATTTACCTTTATACTCTAAGTTTACATCAGAGTTAAATTTGCTTGCTGTTTGTACTAATAATGTAGCTGGACGTGCGTGGATCCCAGTTTCTGCTACTACGTGAAATTCTTTCTTTTCCATATTAATCGGTCTCCTTTAAGTGAGTGTTGTTTTTATGTGAGGGTTTTCTTTTTTAGTAATTCAGAGAATCCTAACAAGTGTCACCCTTTCATCTGTAAAGATTAACATTTTTTTTCGTTAGATACAACAGTTTTCATTCAATTTCAGATAAAAGTATTCAAATTATTCCGGATTCTTTTTCATCCTTTTCTTCACATTTTATAACAAACGTGTTTATTTTCTTTTTCTTGTCGCTATCTTTTCTCCTGACGTTTATCATTCTTTCCTTTGACCTTGTTTGTTTTTATATGAAACGAATTACTTGCTTCCCTTTCAATTTTTAGTATAATAAGAATCAAAGGTCAGGAATGGTCAATAGGCATTTTACCTTTTCTACCTCATAAATCCCTAAAAAAATAGGGGTTATTCTTTTACCTCATGAAAAACGAGATGTAAAATATGGTTGTACCCATTTTTGTGAAAGGACGTGAATGATTCATGCTTTGTCAAAACTGTGGCAAGAATGAGGCAACGATTCACTTGTATGCCACTGTCAATGGTCAGCGGACACAACTTGATTATTGTCAGAGCTGTTATCAAAAAATCAAAAATCAGCAAAATGGAGGTCTAACTAATATGGCCCAAAATGATCCATTTGGATTTGGCAGTTTGGACGATCTTTTTCGTTCCATGTCTCGCCAAATGCAACAGCAAGGAAACTATGAGCAAACACCGCCAACACAATTTGGTGGAAACAACAACTTCAATGGTGGACAACCACCTCAAGGCAATACAGAAGGTTTATTGGGAGAATACGGAATCAACATCACTGAACAAGCTCGACAAGGGGATATCGACCCTGTGATCGGTCGTGATGATGAAATCAAACGTGTCATCGAAATTTTAAATCGTCGAACTAAGAACAACCCTGTCTTGATTGGTGAACCTGGTGTTGGTAAAACAGCAGTTGTAGAAGGGTTAGCACAAAAAATCGTAGATGGCGATGTCCCACAAAAATTAATGGACAAAGAAGTCATTCGTTTAGATGTCGTATCCTTAGTCCAAGGTACTGGTATACGAGGTCAATTCGAAGAACGGATGCAAAAATTGATTGAAGAAATTCGTCAAGCAGAAAATGTGATTCTATTTATAGATGAAGTGCATGAAATCGTCGGCGCTGGTTCCGCAGGCGATGGAAACATGGATGCTGGTAATATTTTAAAACCTGCTTTAGCTCGAGGAGAATTGCAGATGGTTGGTGCTACTACCTTAAACGAGTATCGCATCATCGAAAAAGATGCTGCCTTAGAGCGTCGCATGCAACCCGTACGAGTAGATGAACCAACTGTCGAAGAAACAATCAGTATCTTGAAAGGACTGCAAAAACGTTACGAAGACTATCATCATGTAAAATATACTGATGAAGCCATCGAAGCAGCCGCAACTTTATCCAATCGTTACGTCCAAGATCGCTTCTTGCCGGATAAAGCCATCGATTTGCTAGATGAAACAGGTTCTAAGAAAAACTTAACAATTCAAATCGTTGATCCTAAAACAATCGAGAAAAAACTACAAGAAGCGGAAGAACAAAAAGTTTTAGCTTCTCGAGAAGAAGATTTCGAAAAAGCGGCTTATTACCGTGACCAGATCAACAAACTTCAAAAAATGAAAGAACGCCAACTCACCGAAGAAGAAACACCTGTCATCACCGAAAAAGATATGGAAAAAATCGTTGAACAACGAACAGGTATTCCAGTGGGCGAATTAAAAGAAAAAGAACAGACACAATTGAAAAACTTAGCAGATGACTTGAAGGCTCATGTCATTGGTCAAGATAATGCTGTAGACCGTGTAGCGAAAGCGATTCGCCGAAATCGTGTTGGATTGAACAAACAGAATCGTCCAATTGGCTCCTTCTTATTTGTCGGACCAACCGGTGTAGGTAAAACAGAACTTGCCAAACAGCTTGCCTATGAATTATTCGGTTCACAAGATTCAATGATTCGTTTCGATATGTCTGAATATATGGAAAAACACAGTGTCTCTAAATTGATTGGTTCTCCCCCAGGTTATGTTGGATACGAAGAAGCTGGTCAATTAACAGAAAAAGTTCGGAGAAATCCTTACAGTCTTGTCTTATTAGATGAAGTTGAAAAAGCTCATCCAGATGTTTTGCACATGTTCTTGCAAATCTTAGATGATGGCCGATTGACGGACGCACAAGGAAGAACCGTCAGCTTTAAAGATACGATCATCATCATGACAAGTAATGCCGGTACTGGTAAAGTAGAAGCAAATGTTGGCTTTGGTGCGGCACGTGAAGGTGTTACTCGTTCGGTATTGAATCAATTGAATAATTACTTTACACCAGAGTTTCTAAATCGTTTTGACGGAATCATCGAATTCAGTGCTTTGTCAAAAGAAAACTTGATGACCATCGTTACACTGATGCTAGACGATGTCAATCAAATGCTGGCAGCACAGCAACTTCATATCGAAGTTCCTACGAATGTCAAAGAAAAATTAGTTGACTTAGGTTATGATCCATCCATGGGTGCTCGTCCCCTTCGACGAACAATCCAAGAACAAATCGAAGATGGCATCGCTGAATTTTACCTTGATCACCCTTCTATTCATGAGTTGAAAGCAAAATTGGATAAGGATGGAAAAATCATTGTGACTTCTAAACCAGAACGTTTAGCAAAAGAATCAACCGAAGAAACGGCTGAGTAAACCTAGTATGTATATAGAGGCTGGGACAGAAGCGTTTAACTCCAAGAAATAAGAAGGAATTCGCGAAAATTACTTTACAAATTTTTGTGAATTTCAGCTTATTGCCGAAGGAGTTGCTTCTGCTTCCGCTGTTTATACGTGTTTAGAGCGTGGGACAAAAGTGTTCTTTACTTTTGTCCCACGCTCTCTTTTTTCAGAAAAGTCAAAATACTGTTCATTTTATAAAAAAGAAATTATAATAAAAGAAACAAGCAATTAAAAATACATAAAAGAGGTGAGCGCCATGAAATTGGTAAATGTAACAAACAGCCATTCCCGTCTTGTATTGAACCAGCTTGAAAACACTGATGCCCATCTGGTCAAAGTCTACACAGCCGGAAATACCACTATTGTCTACACTGAAGCCCCTGAACATAATGAAATTTTGTTAATCAATGATAAACGTAAAATCCAGCCGAAAGAAATCGAAGAAGCTAAAAATTATTTCTTGGATAAAATCAAAGATGCTGTTTACCACGAGGATGAAATCAAAGTAATCGAATTGGCCGGGCTTGTTGAAATCTCTATTCCAAAACACGAATTAGACGCGACGTTAGCCGTTTAATCAACTTTTGAACATAATTAAAGAAGCAAATGAGACGATTCACGCCTCATTTGTTTCTTTTGCTTTCTGGCTCTTTATTTTTTTACGCTTCTTTTGTGTCTTTCTCTTTTCATTTTTTGATCTACTCGTATCTTTATTTTTTACTTTTTCTTCTTTCTGGATGATTGATTGCACTTCTTGTGCAATCTGCTCGTTTTTGTCCCAGTCTTTTACATCCAACAATCGACATAATCGCAACATTTCTGCTTTTTTCTGTTTTTTTCTTTGACGCCTTTGCCATTCTGTTTCCATTTCACAAACCCTCCTCTCTTTAATAGTATGTACGCAAAGTAATTTTTATATTTTTTTAGATTAGACATTTTTTATAGTTTTAAATGATAAAAAGAACCGTAACGGAAAATCCGTCACGGCTAACAACAAAGTATAAGAATGTATTTTCAAAATTTTTATTTGCACTTGAAACTGAGTGGCAGACTCATGGTTTCTTGGTAAACTGTATTCAACCAAATCTAAAACAGGAGAAGCTGTTTTTGTTTGGCTTTCCTTATTACTTGATGCAACGCAAATTTTTTATAACCTCTTTACATCAAACTTCTCAGTTTGACATCTGGATATTTATCCGCAAACCAGCGTTCCGCAAATTGGTTCTCAAATAAGAATAACGGCTGATCAAAACGATCACGCGCTAAGATATTACGGCTTGAACTCATCTTCTCATCTAAATCTTCCGGATCAATCCAGCGAGCAATTTTGTGCCCCATCGGAGACATGATGACTTCTGCGTTGTACTCATTTAACATACGATATTGGAATACTTCGAATTGCAGCTGACCAACAGCCCCAATGATATATTCTTCTGTTAGATATGTTTTATAAAGCTGAATCGCTCCTTCTTGAACCAATTGATAGATTCCTTTATGGAAGGATTTTTGTTTCATAACATTTTTAGCAGTCACTTTCATGAACAGCTCTGGAGTAAATGAAGGAAGTTCTTCATAAGCAACTTTTAGTTTGCCTTCGAACAATGTATCCCCAATCTGATAATTACCGGTATCATATACACCAATAATATCACCTGCTACTGCCTTTTCTACATTCTCTCTCGAATCTGCCATAAATTGCGTAACATTGCTTAATTTCAATTTTTTATTTGTACGTTCTAACCAGACATCCATTCCTCGCTCGAATGTTCCAGAACAGATTCGGACAAAAGCGATTCGGTCACGATGGGCTGGGTTCATATTTGCTTGTATCTTGAATACGAAACCAGAAAATTCTTCTTCATAAGGACTTACCATCTGATCATCTTGTGTTTTATGCCCATAAGGAGCTGGTGCTAATTCAACGAAAGTTTCTAAAAAAGTCTGTACACCGAAATTAGTTAATGCAGAACCAAAAAATACTGGTGTCTGATCGCCACGAGCAATTTTTTCTTGATTAAATGCATCTCCAGCTTCTTTGAGTAGTTCTACTTCTTCTAAGACTTGTTCATATAAGGAATTTTCAGTTAAAGGATGATTATCAGGAAGCAGACCATCTTCATCCAATTCTACTAAACGTTCTCCTTGATAATTTTCCGGACGATAAAACTCTACACGATTATGGTAAATATCATAAAGACCTTCTAAACCTTTTCCCATACCAATTGGCCAATTCATTGGATAAGACTCGATATCTAATAACTCTTCTAATTCTTCTAACAGTTCTAATGGTTCGCGACCATCACGATCTAGTTTGTTGATAAAAGTAAAAATCGGGATGCCACGTTTTTTAACCACTTGAAACAATTTCTTTGTCTGTGCTTCGATCCCTTTGGCACTGTCGATTACCATGACCGCACTATCCACAGCCATCAAAGTACGGTAAGTATCTTCAGAAAAATCTTCATGTCCTGGAGTGTCCAAGATATTTACTCGTTTTCCTTGATAATCAAACTGCATAACAGAACTAGTGACAGATATTCCACGTTGTTTCTCGATTTCCATCCAGTCTGATTTGGCAAAATTACCTGTTTTCTTTCCTTTTACAGTTCCGGCTTGACGAATAGCTCCACCAAACAATAGTAATTGTTCTGTAATCGTTGTTTTCCCCGCATCCGGATGGGAAATGATTGCAAACGTTCTGCGATTGTCCACTTGCTGCTTTAATTCTGGATTATTCATAACCTAACTCCATTTCTTCCATTCAATTATTTATCTTTTTCTAGACAGATTGTCTGTTCTCTTAAGGAAAGACAATTTCATATAGGGCTGTGACAAAAGCCGTGTCGCCGTCCCTTTTTCCGAGTAAACAGTGTTTAAAAGCTTGCATTGGTAATAATCCCCACCAACCCAAAAACAAGAGAAGCTGTTTTTGCTTAGCTGTTTTTATTACTTGATACAAGACAGCTTTTTCACAACTTCTGTTAATTACTACAACTGAATCAGTATAGCATGGATTCAGCGAATGAAAAAGCCACCAAATCATAAGAGTCAAATATTTTTGTCAGCTGACTAAAGAAAAGACATGTTGCTTGTTTATTCAAGCAACACGTCTTTCTTTTATAACCAAGTTTCCAATTATCTTCTTGGTTCGTCATCTTCGAATTCTTTTCTGAAGTATCTGCGTTCTTCTTCAGGTTCCGCTTCTGTTTCTTCCGGATCATGAAAAATGACACGGATTTTAAGGATTCGAGAACCTTCCATTTCTTCAGAAACCAGCGTAATATTATCGACATCAAATGATAACTTTTCGCCTTCATCCGGAATCATGCCTAATGCTGTAATCAAATAACCAGCCATTGTGTCTACATCACTCATATGCAAATCACTGTCAAAAGCTTCATTGAATTCATCAATCAGCATTCGTCCTTGGATAATATATTCGTGTTCATCGATTTTTTCATAAAGATTCTCAACTTCATCTGATTCATCATCGATTTCTCCGACGATTTCTTCTAAAAGATCTTCTAATGTTGCTAAACCAACGACACCGCCATATTCATCCAATAAAATAGCCATTTGATTCTGTGTCTTTTTCATTTCATATAATAGATCATCAATAAAGACCGTTTCAGGAACGAATAAAGGCTCCTGCATGATTTTTTTGATATCTAAATGATCAAAGCCAAATTTATGGGCTGCTTTTAGTAAATTCTTTGTATGAAGGATTCCAACTACCTTATCTTTGTCTTCATTATAGACAGGAATTCTTGAATAGTTTTCCGATAAAACTTTATTCACATTTTCTTCCACAGTGTCATTGATATCAATCATAAATGCATCCGTTCGTGGGACCATTACTTCTCGAGCAACTTTCGTATCAAGAGAAAAAACCCCTTGGAGCATTTCCAATTCTTCGTTGTTCAATACGCCTTCGTTTTCAAGCATATAACGCATTTCATCTCTGGTCATTTTTGAATCTTCATCATCAAAGGTCATCGGTGTGATACGTGCCAACAAACTTGTAGAAGCAGAAAGCAACCAGACAAAGGGCTTAGCTACTACGCCGATCAAGCGTATCAGCCCTGAAGTGAACTTTGCGACTTCTTCTGATTTATTTAAAGCAATACGTTTAGGGTACAATTCTCCAAAAACAATCGATACATAGGTCAAAATAGCCAGCACAATGATATTTGCAATATTTTTTGCCGCTGTACCGCCACCTAATACCGGAGCTAACCGTTCCGATAAAGTATTTGCTAGTGACGCACCGGACAAAATGTTGACCAAAGTGATTCCTACTTGGATTGTCGATAGGAAATTATTTGGATTCTGCAATATTTTTAAAAGCTTTTGAGATTTCACATCTCCTTCATCAGCTTTTTGCTCGATTCGATTCTTATTGATCGAAACAACAGCAATTTCGGAAGCTGCTAAAAAAGCATTGATCAATGTCAAAACGATCAATAATAAAATCTGCGCTAACAGCGACTGACTCTCAGGGTCAGCATTCATAATCGCATTCTCTCCTTATAAAATTAATTTTTAGTTTACGATAGAAAAAAACGTGGCACTATAGCCACGTTAAAATGGTATCACAAAGCAATTTTCTTTGCAATAAAAACAAGTGTACTAAAACTATCTACGAGGTCGTAGCAATTTTTTTCTTGTTTTCATTTTGTTTATCTTCCTTGATGATTTTGATTATATAGGAAATGATTGTCTTGCAGATTGCATAAAAAGGAACACCTAAGAAGATACCAAGCAATCCGGCAATGTTTCCTGCTACTAGAAGGACGATAATGATCGTTAAAGGATGGATCTTCAGTGATTTCCCAATTACATTCGGATAAATGATGTTTCCATCTAACTGTTGGACGATTAGTACAACTAAACAACAAAGCAATGCTTTTATCGGATCGTTGAAGATCGTCACTAAAAATGCAGGTGCTAGCCCTAGATAAGGTCCTAAATATGGTATCAGGTTGGTCAATCCTGCAATGACCCCGAACAAGAAAGCATAATCTACACCGATGATCATATATCCTAAAAATGTAAAAGTGCCGACGAATAGACATTCAATTGCTTGTCCACTAATATAATTAGCTAATGTTTTATTCAGCTGTCCCAATAATTCCACAATTTGATTTCTTCTTTTCTCCGGGAAAAACTGTTGGATGTTTGGAACTAGTTTTTCGCCATCTTTCAACATATAGAACAAGATGAAGGGTGCCGTAATGATCACTACGGTTGCCGAAGCAATCGTTCCAACGATCGAACCTAAACTGTTGGAAACGCCACCAAGGAATTGTTGGATGATCGTCCCGTAAGAAATATCTAATTGTTCAAAATATTTATTGATATCAACTTCCTTGAACACAGGCAATTCGGCTACCTCTTTTAACCAACTTTCCACCTGTTTGATAAAATCAGGCATACTAGATGCCAATGAGGAAATTTGCTGTACTAGACTTGGAATGACACTAAGTAAAATCCAAATAATTGCTGCAACTAAAAGGAGCAGCACAATTGCGACAGCCCATATTCTTTTGATTTTTGCTTTCATCAGCAGCTTGACGATAGGATTCAGCAAATAGTAAAGAAAGCCTGCAATCAGTACGGGTGCAAATAACGTGGAAAAAAATGTCCCGATCGGTTCAAAAATAAAATTTATTTCTGATGAAATCATGATCAGTGCAGCTATGATCAATAATTCAAGCGACCAAAACATTAGTTTAGACTGTCTAAGTTTTTCAAACAATAGATTTCCTCCTTTCTTTCTTCCTAGTATATATTATATTCACTAAAAATTCTTTTATTCTTTTTTTATTTTCGAAAACTTTCCATACTTTTTATTTATTTTATTTTCCAGTATACTATACGAAAGGAAGGTGGCTAGACCATGAAAGTTGTACAAACAAAAGATACAATGAGCAATATTTACTTAGATGCTGTAAGAATCAGACATCAAGTCTTTGTAGTCGAACAAGGTGTCCCTTTGTCTCGAGAAATAGATAAAGATGAAGCACATTGCATCCATTTCGTTCTGTACTCAGATAAAAAAGAACCGCAAGGAACTGTACGCCTTTTGCCTTTAGAAAACGGAAAAATGAAATTACAGCGAATGGCGATTCTTTCTGAATACAGACACCAAGGCTTAGGTAAACTATTGATTGAAGAAGCAGAAACCTTTGCTAAGAATCAAGGCTATAATACGATTTTATTAGGAGCGCAGTCTACAGCGGAAGCTTTTTACGAAAAGCTTGGTTACATAGCTTACGGTGAGCCTTTTGAAGACGCTGGCATGCCTCACATTTATATGAAAAAGACTTTATAAAAAATTTTTCAAAAAAAAAACAGCAAGCTTTTGAGAAAAATTTCTCACTGGCTTACTGTTCTTTTTTGCGTTTACTTACGCGACAATTGCTTGTAACGGTCATACCAAATATCAATATAGCCTTCTGAGAACGGGCCATCTCCATTATTGATCCAGTCAACCAGAATCTTCACATTTTCTTTTAGGATGAAGTCAATATCGTTCGGGTAATTCATCATTTTGCTGTGCATCTCGTACTCATCGACATCCAATAGTCGTTTCTCGCCGTCAGGAAACACCTTGATATCCAAGTCATAGTCGATATATTTCAAGGCCTCATCGTCCAGCAAAAAAGGTGAAGCTAGATTACAATAATAGGAAACCCCCTTTTCTCTGATCATTGCTATTACATTGAACCAGTATTTTTTATGAAAATACACAATCGCTGGTTCGCGCGTTACCCATCGGCGTCCGTCAGATTCAGTAACTAATGTGTGATCATTCACGCCGATCATAGAGTGTTCGCTTGTTTTCAATACCATGGTATCTCGCCACGTTCGATGCAATCTGCCGTCGTGCTTGTAACTTTGGATCGTCACAAACTCTCCTTCTTTTGGAACTCCCATAGCAACCCTTCCTTAAGCAGCATTTTGTGCTTTGTGTTTGGGTGTTCATTACACCGACATCATAATTATTATATCAATAAAAATGAGCTTTGCCTAGAAAGGATTCCTATTGTTTCGATTTTTCTCCAACTGTTCCACTAGTTTCATTTGTACCTTCGGAAAAACGACCGAATCAAATGCAGCAGGCTTCAACCACTTCGAAGTTTTGTTCTCGGTAAATTCCTGTTCTGCTTCCTCGGTTGCCCGTCCGTAAAAAAGGAGAACATGCCATTTCAGATGACTAAAAACATGAGTAACCTCTCCTAAATGACGTGTCTGCCAAATAAAAAGTTCCTGCTTTTCGAAGGGAAGCTCTTTTCCGTCTTCTGCTACTAGATCATCAAACAGATCGACTTCCTGTTTTGCTTCCCATTCTTTTTTCAATCGCTCGTACTCCTCTTGTGTCACTTCCACCATTGGAAATGTCCACATATTCGCTAGCAGTTTTTGGCTATCTCTTTCTTCAAAATAATACGCTCCCGAATGATTTTGAAGAGCCGCACTGATATAATAAACGTTTTTTGGCTTTGCTTTTTTTGTTTTTACAGGAAAACTCGTTTGGATTCCTCGTTTGTTGGCTAAACAAAAGGCTTGGATCGGACAAGCTTCACACTTTGGAGAAGTTGGTGTACAGATAGCTGATCCTAGATCCATCATTGCTTGGTTGAATTCACCTGGATACGTTTCATCAATGATTTTCCGCATCGCTTCATCAAAGATTTTCCTGCTGGAAGCTTTGGCAATATCTGCTTCAATGCAAAACAATCTGCTGACTACTCGCATCACGTTACCGTCAACTGCAGGTTCTGGAAGTCCAAATGCTATACTTGCTATCGCTCCTGTCGTATAGGGGCCTATTCCTTTCAATGAGCTGATTTCTTCAGGCGTTTGCGGCATTTTTCCGTCAAATTCAGACATGATCTGTTTAGCAGCTGCTTGGATGTTTCGGGCTCTTGAGTAATAGCCAAGCCCCTCCCAAGCTTTTAAAAGCTTTTCTTCTGGAGCAGTTGCCAATTCTTCAATTGTAGGAAACCATTCCATGAAGCGATAAAAATAATCGATCACTGTATCTACTCTGGTCTGCTGGAGCATGATCTCAGAGATCCAGATACGATAAGGATCCCGATTGTAGCGCCATGGCAGGTTTCTTTTTTCTTGTTCATACCATTGAATGAACTGATCTTGAAATTCTTTTGTTTCTTCGTCTGTCCATTTTTCCCATTCTTTATTCACTTTCCTCTTCCTTTTCCGTAATGAATCGCTGGATCATATCCAAATCAAATCCTTTTTGATATAAGCTTTGTTTTACTTTTAGGTTTCTTTTTTTAGGTTCAAACCTTGAATTTCTTCGCCATAGTTTATCCCCTTGTTTGACTAAATAATCATATTCTGTTTCCTGGTCTACTTCTTGCGGAAGATCAGCCATCGCTTGTTGGATCACTTCTTGAGAAAAACCTTTTGTCATCAGAGTTTGTTGGATTTTCCGCAATAATTCTTTTTGGCTTTTCCCATGATTTTTTCCAAATGTTTTTTCAGCTGTTTGATGTGCATTTTGAACTTGGTCTTCAACTGTATACTGGGCGAGCGCCTGTTCAATAATCTCTAGTTTTAATCCTTTTTGCTGCATTTGCTGTGACAATTTTTTTGGACCTTTGTCACTTAAGCGCATGTTCGTGCGCACATAACTTTCCCCATAGACCAAATCATTGACAAGATCCAATTCTTTTAAGCGGGCTACGATTTTATTTCGGTCTTCTTGAAGGATTTCCTTTTCTTTTAAGTATGTTCGGATTTCTTTTTCCGACCGTAACTGATAGCTTAAGTAATTCATTGCTAGCTGAAATCCGAAATCAGCGCCACTGCTCTTCTTGATCTCTTGGATAGTTTCTTCGTCTAATTCCCGTCCTTTTAACAAACGATAGCGTACTAATACATCTTCAGATACTTGTAAAGCTTCTCCTTCAGATAAATCTACGCGATAGAAAGGGCCTTTGCCTTTACTGATTCTCGTAACGGTTAACATAAACATCCTCCTCGAACATATATTCTCTATCATACCATAGAAAATCCCCGTAATCAGGTATTATATGTTAGAATAAACCACAAAAAAAAGAAAAAGGGAGATACTTATGGCAGAAACAATTGTCAAAAATGGACAAACGATTCCTTTGAAAATCAAGCGTTTAGGCATAAATGGCGAAGGAATTGGTTATTTCAAACGATTGATTATATTTGTTCCGTATGCACTACCAAAAGAAGAAGTACTAGTCAAAATCACGAAAGCAACTCCTCGTTATGCAGAAGGAGAATTAATAAAAGTCAAAAAGCCAAGCAAAGATCGCGTAGTGGCGCCATGTCCTGTTTATTATGAATGCGGTGGCTGTCAATTACAACACTTAGCCTATCAAGCACAATTGGATTTTAAAAAGGATCTACTCTTGCAAGCATTGGAAAAATTCAAACCAGCAGGCTTTCGATCCTACCAGTTGTTACCGACGATTGGGATGGATGATCCATGGCATTATAGAAACAAAGCACAATTTCAATTACGAAAAAATAAACAAACGCAAAAGACCGAAGCTGGTTTATATGAAGCAAACTCGCATCAGTTAGTTCCTATAACAGACTGTTTGGTACAAGAACCCCGAACACAAAAAGTGATGAATACTGTTGTTCAACTATTGAATAAATTTGATGCACCCATCTATGATGAACGGACAAACAGTGGTATTTTCCGCACGATCATGGTCAGAATCGGTGTCAAAACTGGAGAGCTGCAAGTCGTTTTTATTACTCGCAGTAAAAAATTCCCACAAAAAAACGCAATGATTCGCGAGATCAATGAGCGCCTGCCCGAAGTTGTTTCGATCATGCAAAATGTCCAAGCACAAAAAACATCTCTCGTAATGGGGGATGAAACGATCCACGTATGGGGAAAAGAAGCCATTGAAGAACAAATCAATGAAGTGACTTTCGATCTTTCTCCTCGCGCCTTCTTTCAGTTGAATCCTCAGCAGACCGAACTGCTTTATGGTGAAGGAATCAAAGCATTAGGTGCCCAGCCTGATGAAACAATCGTAGATGCTTATTGCGGAGTTGGTACGATTGGTTTAAGTGTAGCAAAAAAGGTCAAAGAAGTCCGAGGAATGGATACCGTTCCTCAAGCAATCGCTGATGCAAAAAGAAATGCGGAAAGATTAGGGTATCACAATACTCGATATGAAGTCGGTACAGCCGAACAAGTTCTACCTAAATGGTTGAATGAAGGTTTTCAGCCAGATGGTATTATCGTAGATCCGCCACGTACGGGTTTGGATAACGCATTGATTCAATCGTTACTGAAATTTCCACCAAAAAAACTTGTTTATATCTCCTGTAACGTTTCTACACTTGCCAGAGATCTGGTCCATTTAAGTAAAAAGTTCAATGTTGAATATTTACAGTCTGTTGATATGTTTCCTCAGACTGCACGTTGTGAAGTTGTCGTGAAGATGACGAGACTTGCTGATTAAACGAGAGAAGGCGTGAGCCTGCCGTTCAGCTCCGAGTCATAAGGAACAATTTCAAAAAACAGCTTTTCATGTTTGGTGACTATTGTCACTTGTGACCGAGGAGTTGGCAGGCGAACACTGCTTATTCAAAAAAGGGTTGTGACACGTTTTTTGTCACAGCCCTTTTGATTATTATTGGATATTCACGTCAATCACTTGATAGAATGCATTTGTCGTATCACTGATATTCCATACTGCTAAAATCACATTGTATCCTTTGCGGTCTTGAGGAAGTGTAATTGTTTGGTTGACTGTTTTTGGTGGTACGGTTGCTTTGTCGTCTATTTTTGTAATCAATTCAAAATCGCTAAATTTCAAAGGTTGATCAGGGTTCCAATTTGGCTTGGTAATGTAGTAATCCCAAGTACTTGTCCGATGTTGCGCTGTTAAATTCCAAGTAATATTCAATGTTCCTGGATTGACCATATTTTTATACCATCTGTTAGATGTCTGTTCGTCTAAAGGTTCAAATCCGCTGACTCCTGCACTGGCGATTTTTCCATCAATGAATGTATTTTTGGTAGCTTCGATACTTTGCGGTTCCCATTGTGCTCTTCCGACATTTTGGTTTAGATTTCCTGCTGCTGATGTTCCTAGATATGCACGACTTCCAGGAGAAGTAATATAACCGTGTGCGAAACCTGGAATGCTGAAACCGAACAACCCTAAACTAACTAACCCGATAAACAATAACGTACTAATCTTTTTCATGTAGAAACCTCCTTCATTTGATAAACATATTGTAAACGCTTTATTATATTAACACAAACATTATGCTTTTATAATTTTATATTGAAATAAAAAGAAACAGGAGCTAAATAAAACTCCTGTTTACATTTTTTATTTATTTTTCATATATACCTATGAATCAAGAAATCTGTCTCCAAGGTCCCCATTCTCCAGATTCACTTGGATTATTGTTTTGAGTCCAGTACTTAGCTTCATAGATGATGCCTTCGTATACAACACGATCGCCAGCCGCATAAACTTTTTCAGGATCCCATACTGGATATTCACTTTCATTGTCCGCTAATGTTGTAAACGTCAATGTTGTTTTATCCGAAATATTACCAGAACGGTCTTCTGCTGTAAGTTCCACTGTATAAGTTGTATTCGCTTTTAAATTCTCAAAAGTATACTTGATATCTATTGTACTTCTTTCAACTATTTCTTCGTTTCCAATCAATCGAAGGTTATACTTTCCAATAGAATCATTATCTGTCGCAGGTGACCAACTTAGCGCAGCACGCCTAGATGTCACCAATTCTGCTTTAAAATTCTCTGGAATAGTTGGTTTTTCTTTGTCCTCTGGAAGAGGTGTGTCATCTGTAAAACGTTGTGCCACATTTAAAAATTCATACCGGTTATTGACTTGTCCTTGTCCTCCATCGACCTTTGAATCTCGATTCATTGACCAGTAGGAAACCATTCCAATATTTCATTCTTTTGCATGCTGAACAACTCGATTAAACATCGTTGCTGTAAAGTATGGATGAGCTTCACTTTCAAATCCGATTGATGGAGTGGTTCCTAATTTAGCATATGCTTGTTCTGTCGTCAAAGTCGTTCCCATAAATCTTTGATAATACTCTTTTAACTGCACCATTGTATTATCCACAGCATCAAGCGACCCTTGGGCATAATCTGGTACACTGCTTCCGTAGCACATTGTCATTAGATTGATATTTGTCAAATCCACTCCTGCCTCCAGATAAGCTTGTAACACTGCTAATCCGGTCGAAATCAGGACAGTATCCATGACTGGCAAGGTCAACGTTACTTCTACACCAGTTGCTTCTTGAACTTTCTTTACCGCTTTTGCATTTGCCAAATTCGCTTCATATCCCATCGCAGCGGCTTCTACATCATAGTCTACACGTGTCAATCCATAGCCTTGAATAACTTCCATATAGGCATCATATAAAAGTGCTTGATTTTGAGTGACCTCCCAAAATGCTCCTGAATTCAGTCCGCCAAACGAAACAGCTACATCTCCGCCATTTTGACGTAATTCCCGGATAGATTTTTTGATTCCTTCATACTGCCATTCGTCATTATCAATCTCACTTAGACCATTAAAACCACCCCAAGCCCAATCAATTCGACCATTTCTAATACCTCTCGCCTGTAAAAAACCTAATTTAAAAAATTTCTGTCCTGTTTGTTGATCAACAGCTGCTAAGTTCAATGCCCCATTATTAGATAGTTCTTCATCAGAAGAATAAGCAGTTATATCCACATAAGGAGCAACTACTTGTTTTGGCCACTCAATTCCTTGTCCTACTCCAAAATCGGGATTAGTCACTACTGTTTGTTCGATTGCAGATGATTCTTGTACTTGAATCAGCAATGCAGGAGAAAAAAGCATCGTGCTGAGTGCCGCCCCAGTAAGTACTTTGAGTAAACCTCTTTTCATATTTATCAACCTTCCTATGTATAATTTTTTACTTCAGCCAAGCTTTTATGTAATCGATTACAATATAGATTGTAACAAAAGTTAATAAGAAAATAACGAATTGTAAAAAACATGAGAATTATTTAATACGATCTTTTTCAAATTCATGATTCATATAAACAAATTTTTAACTTTTTTAAATAACAATATTTCTCCATTATTCTTACTTCACAAACTAAATACAGGTATTGTTGTGATTCTTCATGTAAAATATTATTATAGAAAGGAGTTAATAGAATGAAGATGATAAAAGATATTCGTTTTTGGGTTTGTGTTATAGGAATTGTCATATTAGGCTTTTTATCAGGATTGCTTAGCGGAAATCCTGGAGAATATTACTATTCTTTACAACTTCCGCCATTTGCACCACCTAGTTGGATATTTGGACCAATGTGGACCTTATTGTATATTTTGATGGGTATTTCTCTTTATTTGTTGCTTAATCACAACAACAAAAAACAGCGAAACAACCTTGTAGGTCTTTTTGTGATTCAGTTCATTTTTAATTTCATATGGACTGCTCTATTTTTTAATTTAAGAAATATCTTCGTTGCGGCAATCGATATTACACTTTTGGTTATTTTCTTGTCAGTGCTTATGTATCAATTATGGCTACATCATCGCCTAGTCATGTGGCTCATGATTCCTTATTATTTATGGGTACTATTCGCAACTTTACTGAATTATTCGATTTATTTTTTAAACTAAGTGCTAAAAACTGAAAACTTATTAAAAAGTATATTTAACACATAGAAAGAGTGCCACCTAAGTTAGATTGTTTTGTCTAATTTAGGTGGCACTCTTTATTAACCAAACTATTTTTTTCTAGTACCCACTTGTTGTTCCATACTCATTATTCTGGTCATAACCATAACCATTTTGTTCCTGTCCAGCATAAGGATCATAACTTTGAGTATCTTGACTTGGTGTATAGTACTGACTTGTATCTTCTGTTTGCTGATAATAGGTATTCGGATCTTGGTACTGATCATAGGTGTTTTCTGAATAGGAAGAATAATCAGTGTATCCTTCACTATTCGACCCATCACCGGTTGTCGAATCGGCATCTTCCGAATCATCAAAGAACATCATTGAAGCATTCTCATTTTTCAAATTAGGTAATGTGTCGCTGGTTTTGATATTTAATTGTTTCTTCAGTTCATTTTGAATCGAAAGAAGATCGTTTTGTCCTAAAATCTGATAGTAGATATCATTGATCATTTGACCTTCACCTTGCAACTGGTCTTGTTTAATCGTTTCGAACGCCGGCGTGTAATTCGTTGCTACATCAAGCATGTCATCCCAATTCAAGTCCGTTGTCACATTGTTTTCGACTGCTTTTAAAATTTTTCTATAATTGCTTACGCCATCTAAACTTAAAACTTTATTGACGATTTTCGTCACTACTTCCCGCTGACGACGTTGTCGCCCGATATCTCCTTCTGGATCTTCGTGTCGCATTCGGGAATAGGCTAATCCTTTTTCTCCATCCAATGTTTGTTCACCTACTGGTACATGGACACCATCCAACGTAAAGTCGATTTTATTATTCACTTTGATGCCGCCGACCGCATTGATCAAATCTTCCATACCGTCCAAATTGATGGTTACATAATGATCAATAGGAATATCAAGCAGTTGTTCAATTGAATCCATGGCCATTTCAACGCCACCAAATGCATAGGCGTGATTTAATTTATCTACCGTTCCATACCCTACGATATTCGTATAAATATCTCGGTCCAAACTGATAATCGTTGATTTTTTTTGTTTCGGATTAACTGTTACTACCATCATCGTATCAGAACGCCCTTGTTCTGTTCTTCCTAATCCACCGGTATCTAAACCTAATAGCAAAACCGAAAACGGTTCTTTGTCATCAATGCTTACTTTCTCAGAACGTTTGGAAGATATTCGATTAGAGTTTTTAGATATTTTGTTTACTGTTTGGCTCGCTTCTCCCATAAATCTGATACCGTATGCTGATAATCCGGCTATCAGCAAAACGAGTATACCTAATAAGGTTAATAGAACTTTTTGCCATTGCTTCATAGTACACCTCTGTCTCACATTTTCTAAAATATTGTCTCATACAACTGTTCAATCAGCAAATTCACTTTTTAATCATAAGAAAACTTTAAAAAATAATTCTTGTATAATAACCATTCTTTTAAAAATTTTCTCAAAATTCTTAACTATCATACCACACCACGAAAAAGTTCGAAAGCCCGAATATACGCAGTTTACAACCATTTTATCTTTTTTTATGCATTTTTTTCTAGAAAAATTGAACAACCAGGTAGTTCACAAAAATAGGAGTGTGACATCGACCTGCCACACTCCTTTCCCGTCATTTTAACGATTCCTCTCCACTCTGTTCAGACTCACATGGCGTTTCCCTAATACCTTCTATAAAGTCTGACTTTTCATATTATGCTTGTTTCCGATCTGATGCACATATTTACCGATTTCATGAAAATCACTTCCAGTAACTGATCCTTTTGCTAAAACTAAACTGTCTTCTATTAGTTTTGTTTCCAGATCATTGCATAATTCCTGAAGTGAATCGAACCATTGAAGCCGATTATCTGTTTTCTGTCCTTCTTCAAAAAGCAATTTAAAATGTTCCCCATAACCATAAATATGCGTGGCAACCGATTGGTTTAACTCCTCTTGTACAAAGCGGTGGATTTGCTTTGCTGAATCGCCTAAATCAGCGATTTGTCCAAGTATCAAGACTTTATTTCCTTTATAAAATGGTTGTATCCCATCAAAGTAATTGATTGCATTTTTCATGGAAGGCAATGAAGCGTTATGCGTATCATCAATAAAGGTGAAGTCTGTCCCTGTTTCTGATGTATAAATCGTACGTTCCAATATTTTAGGTAGTGGTTTGAATGTCTCAAATTTTTTTATATATGGAGAAATATCTTTTTTCAGTTCTTTTGCTACAATCAACGCAGCCAATGAATTAGCGATCATCCCTTCTGAAGAAACTGCAAGTTTCAATAAAATATCTTCTCCGAAAAAAGAAACTAGGACTTCGCAATATTCTCTTTTTTGTGAGATTTATTTCACAAAAACATCTCTTGAAGCATCATGTAATGAATAGACCACTATTTTGCTGGTTCTTTTCTCAGCAGCGCTTACTAAAATTGAAAATTCTTCTTTTCCTATATCTCCATTGATGATGGCGATTCCATCTTGTTTCAGGCCTTCGAAAATTTTTGCTTTATGCACTGCTACTCCTTTTGTATCTTTTAAAGAACTAAGATGTGCTTCTCCAATTGAAGTCACAATAGCAATATCTGGTTGTATCAAATTAGACATCGAGCCTGTATCATATGAATTCAAAGCATTGACAGAAACTTCAAGATTCAAGACATCAGGATTAGAAAGTAATTTACTCATGTATAAAGGAACAGCAAACCGAACGTTGTGGTTTCCCCTGTTTTCCAAAACTTTCTCTTCTTGAAGCAAATGAGTGATCATCATTCGCGTAGAAGTCTTCCCTGCTGACCCGGTAATCGCAACAACCGGATTTACAAAACAGGAACGCAATTTCGCGGATAATTCCAATAAAAATTTCCAACTATCTTCTACGATGAACTGTGGTGTCGTCACTGACGGATCCATGATTGGTTTTTCAGTAACAATCACCCCAAACCAATTTTCTTTTCCGATGATTTGTTCATTTCCATCTCGCCATTTCACGACCTTTCGATTGACGTAACTCCTTCTTTCTGGCGAAACACAAACAAACATCGTATCAGAATAATCCATGTTTCGTTTTAAGTGGCCTGAGAAATATTCAACATCTTGGATATTTCTATCTAAATCTCTATATTTCTTTAAATAATGGCCATCCATATCAACTAATAATGAATGTATCGAAGTCATAACTCTCCTCCTGTTTTTCTTGTTTTTTTCTAGACGCCTTACCACCTGCCTCTTCTTGGCCTTGCCTGGTTTACATATCTGGAGGCATTCGGTTCGATCCTTTTCGGAGAATCATCTTGATCCACTTCCCAAGGATACAACCCTTCTTCATTTTTCTTATATTGACTTAAATCTGATTCTTTCAGATTATTTTTTTGATCATTTTTCCGACGTATTTTAAGACCTAAATAGAAAACACCAAATGCAGCTAATGTAACAAAGCGAATGAATCCAACCATTCTTCTCACTCCTTCTTTTGATCATACATTCGATAGTTAATCAATCCTGATAAAAAGTGCTCTGCATCATCGATCCTCATACGAAAACGATCATGACGTGCAAAAAAGCCATATTTTATTGTTTCTGGTTCTTTGAAGAATTGAGCAAATTCAGGGAACATGACCCCAGTAGTAATCTCATGTCTCACCCTTTTTTTCATTACTGTATTTATTCTTTCTTTTACCTTATAGAAGTCAGTTTCTTCAGCAAAAATCGTTTTTCTCCACGTGCTGAACTCCAATTTTCTCATCATTTTTGAAGCAGCGACAAGCAATTCCAGCATCGTAGGATAAGCAGTATCTCTTTTATCAATAAAGTCGATATTATCTAACGCATTTTTTATACCGAAGCGATAATATTCTTCTGTCTGGCTATGTTTCAGCATTTCATTGGTCGCATAACTTAACCAATGATCATGATATTTTTGATAGTCGTTCGCTACGAACTGGTCCATCAAACCTTGACATATAGCAAAAACTTCTTTATTGCCTAAAATCTCATATGCTCGAAGCAAAGAGAATAAAATTTCACCATCATAATAAATGATCCGAAATTTTTCTTTCGTTTCTAGTTGTGCATTAAGTACATGAATCGTTCGATGCTCATTTGTTAAAAATTTAGCGGAAACAGTTTCTATCAGACGATTTAGGATTGGAACGTATTGTTCATCACCTGTTTGTTCGATGTATTTTGAAAAAGCTAAGATTGCTGTAGCCTGTGCTCCTAGCTTATATTCGATCTCTGTGTTTAAATAATCCTTGATTAAAAAATAACCGTCAGTCTCCGAAGTCAGATTTTCAATCCCCCAATCTAAACCCTTTTCAACCTCTGAGAGCATTTTTTCATCCGAAAAGTATTCTGCTGCTTCGGCTAGCGCATATAAAGACAAAAAGTGTCTCACGGAATTGTAACCTTTAAGCAGTTGATTATAACAAGGATAATATCCGTAAATAAATTTTCCTGTAGCAGTTAGCTGGTTTTGTAGATATATACTTCCTTTTTCGATCACTAGATCTGTTATTTCTGATAAATTTTCATATGAAACTTCCCGTAAGCAATTTCCATTACCGTAATCTTGCAAAGGATAAATATGACCGCCTTCAAAATAAAAAGATTTTGTTTTAAAGTAATAGAACGCAGAACGCTCCAAGTAGCTGAGATCTGTCTCTTCACGACCATACTTGCGTTTCACATAACTGCGGTAATTTTGAGCGTCGATTCTTAAATCAGGAAGATTCTTCCCAACTTTATGTGTTTTACTAGGTTTGATGATCGCATTTGCTACCAGTTCTTCTTTTAAGAAACTTCTTTTTCTTAGCCCATCAATTCTTACATTGAAATCAATGTAATTATTTCTTCTGATTTTTTTAAGTGCTGTATAAACTGCTCATAGTTGTTTTTTTCTTCTTCAATAACAATATCAATTCTTAAATAAGTCGCCTGATCCAGCTTATTGACATGGTATGCTGTCAAAAAATTCCGCCAAATCGTATCAAAATTACTGCCGTAGAATTCAAAGATCTTTCCTCTATTCGTAAAATCTCCTGTAGAGACGATCATCAATTGTTTTGATATATTTGTTTCAATTGTTTCTATCATTTCTTTGATTGCTGGCAAATAGCTTTCTTTTGTCTTAACTAGCACTCAATCACCTCATATTAAAAAGAAGTTGCGGCAAACAAAATCTGAACATCCGTTTTTATCAAAAAATCATAGATACGGAACTGCTTGCCGCAACGGCTTCTTTCTTAATTATTTATTGTTATCTGTTTTTTTATTTTTTTTGATTTTCCAAATTCCTAAACCAGATAGTGTAGACAGAGCTGCTCCTAACCAAGAAAGTGAACTATGAAATGTCTCAGCAGTTTTTGGCAAGGATTTCGGTGTAGAGCCACCTGTAGTACTTGGTTTTGGAGTATTTGAATGACCATGTCTTATTGGCATCTGCACTGAATCTTGATCATGAGAATGCATGTCTCCCATTGGATGATTAGCATCCGCGTCGGCATCGGCATCGGCATCAGCGTCAGAATCCGCATCGGCATCAGCGTCCGCATCGGCATCTGCATCAGCATCGGCATCAGCATCAGCGTCGGCATCGGCATCGGCATCGGCGTCCGCATCGGCATCAGCGTCGGCATCGGCATCGGCATCAGCGTCCGCATCAGCATCAGCATCGGCATCAGCGTCGGCGTCCGCATCCGCATCGGCGTCCGCATCAGCATCAGCGTCCGCATCAGCATCAGCATCGGCATCAGCGTCCGCGTCAGCATCGGCGTCAGCATCGGCATCGGCGTCAGCATCGGCATCAGCGTCCGCATCGGCATCAGCGTCCGCATCAGCATCAGCGTCGGCATCAGCATCAGCGTCAGCATCGGCATCGGCATCAGCGTCCGCATCGGCATCAGCGTCCGCATCGGCATCAGCATCTCCTTCATCATCATCTGGAATAATTGCTGCTGTTGGCGCACTTGCTACACCATTTTCATCATAAGCAATCAATTGGATCTGTTCTAAGGGCACAACATCTTCTGCCGAGACTGGAATAGCAAAATTACCATTTTCATCTGCTTGTCCCTCTGCAATCATATTTCCTTCATCATCATAAATACGAACTGTGGCATTGGGATCTGCCATCCCAGTCACCTCATAACCATCAGTAAAATTACCTGTAACTTCTACGTTATAAGGAGCAGTGACTTCTTCAGCTGCATAAAACACTGGAGAATAGCCATCAACATTCGAAGCAATAGAGATCGATAGAATGTCTGATTTAAGAATGGTACCGATAAATCCTGCTTCATAAGGAACAGTCATGTCGACACCTGCATTTGTTAAGTCTGCATAAGTAGGATCTTGGATCGTTGTCGGTATAGTAACAGTCGTTTCACCCAAAATACTTGCATCAGCAAGATTACCAAGGAAAGAAGAACCGACATTCACCAATGCCAAAGCGGTATTAAACGTAAGATTGAACGCTGGCTTGACTGTAACTGCTAAAGCAGTATTGATTGTTCCGGCCGCTGCATCTCCAAGAAGCCCTCCAGTTGAAGTTGCCTCGATTGCTTGAACTGCATTATTGATTCCGCTCAATATATTACTTAAATTTTCTCGTATCACGGTTTCCAAGGCACCGTCTAGCTCTCCGTAGATGTATTCATCCCCTTGCATTTGAAGCTGCAATTCTACTTCAGCAGAAGTCAGTGTACTTAGATTATTCAATAAAGCAAGTTGTTCATAAACTTCCGAAAGATTCACTGTAGCTAAAGGATTCAAATTAATCAAACCTTCTACTGCTCCTACCAAAGTAGTCACCGCTCCATCTACAATATTTAATAGAGGTGCTAAACTATTTCCTGGAAGCAAAATATCTGTGTAGAAAGTACCAGTTCCATTCGGAGTGACCAATCCTTGCATTTCTTCTGGAATAGCTAAGACAGCACGACGCGTTCCATTAATCACGCTAACATCAATACCACTATTCGCTGATATAACAAAATCAACATCCCGACTCGCCCCCTGAAGAAGAAATGGGGCAGCAGCTGTAGTCCCACTAGTATTCGTTGTACTTAAATTGTTAAACAGTTGCCCACTGATTACATCTGCATGTACTTGTTGAGAACCAATAGTAAATAATGGCGTAGCCATTGAGATTGGTGTGATCCCTAACATCACACCAGCTGCAATGGATGTACCGGCAAGCAAGATTTTTTTCGATCTACTTTTTGCCCGTGCCTTCTGGTTCATACTTTTTTTATAATCCTTTTTCATTTTTTCCTCCTGTCACCCTTCTATCGTTCATCCCCAAATTTTTGATCGTTATAAAAAAGAAAAGATTACAACACCCCTTAGCTATCATTTTTTAATCAAAAAGATATCTTTTTGTGCAGATTTTGTTTTCAACTTAAGTCAGAGGAAGTTTAACAACATCTCAATGATAAATCTATTATTAAGTTTTAATCTTTTTTTAAATAACTATCCAGTTTTCACGAAAATAAAGTACAAAATAATCGATTTT
>CXSP01000034.1_pt1 | contig 36939 bp, 24 predicted proteins | sample 591501 | NCBI WGS metagenome assembly CXSP01 (sample SAMEA3491350, study PRJEB9169) | human gut metagenome | biome: ENVO:mammalia-associated habitat; material: ENVO:feces | place: Bangladesh | collected 2010-04-07 | reverse complement strand
GTTCCAGAAGTAACTTCTTCGGAAATAAGCCGAAATTTCACAAAAATTTGAAAAGCAATTTTCGTAAACTCCTTCTTATTTCTTGAAGCTGACCACTTCTGTCACAACCTCTTCAAATCGTTAAATGGATTGCACAATGATCGTTAGTAATAGACCCAATACATAGCTAGCATTGAACAAGACCATATTTTTGATGGAATAGCTGAAACTGATATGTTGGGGTAATGTTTGCTTGAATTGATCTAAATGCTTCTTCACAACTGGCAAAGTCAAGAAGGTGACTAAGATTGGCCATTCATAGATACCACTCAACAAGCCCATCAAGATCACAAAATAGCAAGCATACATCAATAGCTGGAATAAGACTGTTCCTGCTGGGCGTCCGATATAAAAAACCAGTGTATAGCGATGATTTTCAATATCGCGGTCAAGATCTCGCAAATTATTAGCTAACATGATATTGGCAATCGTAAACACCAAGGGTAAGGAAGCCAATACAATGGCTGCTATAGCCCAAAGGTTTCCTACCAAAGCAAATTGCCCGGATGAAAAATCGATTGTCAGATCATAGACATCCGAACCGAATGTATTAACATAAACGACCATTGCAAAAATCCCAAGTCCCATAGTCACCCCGCTGAAGATTTCCCCTAAAGGCATTCGAGACAAGGGAATGGGACCGAATGTATAGAATACTCCGATAAAACAACAGATAAATCCCATCAAAAGCAAAAGCCAACCCGTATTGATTGTTAAAATAACGCCAATAACAAAAACAAATGCGATCATCGCTAAAATCATGTTTCGGATCAATACAGGGGATAGATTTCGGCGACCAATGACGTTTTCTTCATACTTATATACTTCAGAATGCGCCTTTTCATAATCCATGTAATTATTGATCGCGGTTGTCGCTAAATCAAAAACTAGCATCCCAACAAAAAATAAAAAAGTGTTCAACCAATGTATCTCGTTAAAAAAAGCGATAGAGAATAATACCCCTACCGCAAAAGGAAATACACTAGCCACCTTTGTTCGTATTTCAACTACTTCTAAAAAGATTTTTAGTGTCATGGTTCGTGCTCCTTATTTTAGTTCAGAACGGTCACCCATCGTGTAATGGGAGTCCTCAGATAATTTGAAAGTGTCTTTGATCGGATCGGTCACATATACTTTATCGTCTTTTGTCACGAAGATTGCTTCCGTCCCATTGTTCAATTCACTTTCAACATATTCCAGACCTTTTTTCACACCCATTGAAAAGACTGCTGTAGACAGACCGTCACCATCAATGGATTTATCTGTTATGATCGTGACACTTGCGATATCGTTGTCGAATGGATAACCTGTTTTTGGATCAAACAAATGATGGTATTTTTTGCCATCTACTTCTAGATAGCGCTCATAAATTCCAGAAGTAACTAATGTTTTGTTCCGTTCTTTGATAGAACCTAAAACAGAGCCACGAGCCATATTTGGATCTTGGATGCCGACTGTCCAGTCTTGGTTTTCGCCTCTTGGGCTGTGTCCTAAGACATAGACATTCCCACCTAAATCAACGATAGCAGTAGTCACACCTTGTTTTTTCAAGACTTTCACTACTTCGTCTGTAATGTAGCCTTTGGCGATCGCCCCTAAGTCGATGATCATTCCTTTTTCTTTTAGATAGACCGTTTTTTCTTGGTCATTTAGTTCAATTTTATGATAATCCACTAATTTCAATGCCTGATCGATTTCTTCTTGTGAAGGTTTTCTGGCGTCATCAAATCCGATTCGCCATAATTGAGTGATTGCACCGATTGCCATATCGAATCCGCCTTGAGAATCTTGGCTGTATTCATAGGCTCGTTTGACTAATGTGTAGACGTCGTCAGAAACTTTTACGGGTTTGATTCCAGCCTGTTCATTCACTTCATCAATCTCGGAACCTTTTTGGTTGATCGTGATTTTATCACCAAGCTCTTTTACTCGATCAAAGGCAGGTTTCAATGCTGCTTCTTTGCCTTCATCATACACACGGATACGAACGTAAGTCCCTAACAAGAACTGTTCATCAGAGTACGGATCTTTCAAGATCTTGGTAGAAGCTGAACTTTCAGTGGTTGTTTTTTTTGCTGAATTAGTACAGCCAGTTAGCACCATAAAAGAGATGCCCAGTGTGATTAAGGAAAATAGTAGTTTTTTCCGCATTGTTTTCCTCTCTTCATTTTGAAAGGTGAGACGACTGCCTAATCTGGCTATCGTCCCACCCTCCAACTTTTATTAATATGGTTATATGATATTACTCTGTTACGATATTGTCTACTTCGATTGTTTGAGTGTCGCCTTTTTCAGCTGCATTCACTAATTGTTGTGCGTACATGATGAATGAATGTGAGCTGTGTGTAGCACCTGTAACAACTTCTACATCAGCAGGTGAGCCATCTTCTTCACCCATTGCTTTGACGAATTCATCGTTAAGAGTAGGGATGTAAGTTTTTGGTTCTGTTCCGCTTTTGGCTTTCATGTTTTCATTGTATTCTGTATCATCTTGTTTTGATTTACCGTCTTTGTCGATATAATCAAAGTTTGATTCAGTTACTTTGCCGCCAGCAACTGTCATTTCGAATTGCACACGGTAGCCGTTAGAGTAGTTCTTTTCTTCTAGCTTGTAAGTGCCGTCTTTCAAATCAGCACCATTGTCGATTTCGATTGTATCTGTGTTCCCAGCTTGAGCAGCTTGGATCAATTGTTGTGCGTAGTTTTGGAAGCTTTCAGATGAGTGAGTAGCTCCAGTTACGACTTCCACACCGCTTGCGCTTTGTGCTTTTAAGAATTGGTCGTTCAACTCAGGAATATATTTTTCTGGATTTGTGCCAGATTTTGCTTCCATGTTTTTGTTGTATTCTGCATCTTTTGTTTTTGATTCGCCGTTTTCATTGATGTTATCATATTTTGATTCAGTAATTTTACCGTCTTTTACAACCATTTCAAAAACTGCGCGGTAACCATTTGAATAATTTTTTTCTTCTAATTTATATGTGCCGTCTTGCAAGTCTCCGCCAGCAACAACTTTTGTAGATGATTCTGTTGTGCTTTTTGCAGTTGAAGATTGTGCTGTAGATGATTCAGAAGAAGAATTTGAACTTCCGTTATCATCTGCGCCGCAAGCGCCTAACACTAGAGCTGAAAATGCTAACACGGCAAATCCAGTTACAAAACGTTTTTTCTTCATTTTAATACCCCACCATTCCATTTTTAGTCCACAATTTTTCTTTGTGATTCATTATACATTCTAATCTTTTTAGCCTATAAGTCAACTATTTTTGATAAATAACCCGCGTAATATTTCAAACGTTTTCTTTCAGCAAATTTCGTGAAAAAACGCTTTATTTTAAAATTTGAAAAAAATCCAAAAGGAGTTAGACAAAAGAACAGAACATCTATATAATATATGGAGATTGTGTAATAAGTATCAAACTAAAAGAATTATCATATATTCATTATATAGATAGTCTATAAGGAGCGGATGATCAATGGCAAAGCAAAATATTGTCGTTGTAGGAGCAGGATATGCCGGTGTTTCAGCTACAAAATACTTGGCAAAAAAACTGAAAAAAGAAGATGTAGCAATTACTCTGATCGATCGTCATTCGTACCATACTATGATGACCGAGTTGCATGAAGTAGCTGGCGGACGTGTAGAACCAGAAGCAATCCAATACGATCTGCAGCATTTGTTTGCTCGTCAAAAGAATGTGCAACTTGTCACAGATACAGTTGTCGGTATCGATAAAGAACAGAAAATCGTCAAGACCAAATTGGGTTCCTATCCTTTTGATCAGCTGATCCTTGGAATGGGCGGAGAGCCGAATGACTTTGGTACACCTGGTGTCAAAGCTCACGGATTCACCCTTTGGTCATTTGAAGATTCTGTAAGGATTCGTGAACATATTGAGAAAACAGTAGCAAAAGCTGCGTTGGAACCAAATGATGAGTTGCGTAAAGCCATGCTGACTTTCGTTGTCTGTGGTTCTGGGTTTACCGGTATTGAAATGATTGGGGAACTGATTGACTGGAAAAATCGCTTAGCCAAAGATTACAAGTTGGATCCAAACGAGATCACACTGATGGTCGTAGAGGCAATGCCGACAATCTTGAATATGTTAGACCGAAGTGATGCTGCAAAAGCTGAACGCTATTTGCGTAAGCACAATGTAGAATTATTATTGAATGCACCAATCGTAGAAGTGGCTGCGGATCATATCAAGCTGAAGGACGGACGCAACATTCCGACCCACACACTGATTTGGACAGCTGGTGTTAAAGGAACTTCTGATGCTGCTGATTTTGGATTAGAAGCAGCACGCGGACAGCGGTTGATCGCCAATGAATACATGCAGGCAAAAGGCTATGAAGATAAAAACATCTATATCATCGGTGATTTAGTCTTTTATGAAGAGTTTCCAGGAACACCGACACCGCAGATCGTCCAAGCTGCTGAACAAACAGGACACACAGCCGCAGCGAATATCGTGGCTTCGATCAAAGGCGGAGAAAAGCATAAATTTAAAGGAAACTATCAAGGATTTATGGTTTCTATTGGTGCTAAATGGGGGGTAGCTAACCTATTTGACAAGATCCATTTAAGCGGATTTTTAGCTATCGTAATGAAACATATCGTGAATTTGAAATACTTCTTTGATATTCGTTCTGGTTATTATATGTTCCAATATTTAATGCATGAGTTTTTCCATATCAAAGACGATCGCAACGTGACTCGAGGACATTCTTCTCGTTACGGCAACGTTTTATGGAGTGTGCCACTTCGTATTTTCTATGGTTTAGTTTGGTTCGTTGAAGCTTCCAAAAAAATCATTGGTAATGGTGAAGTGTTCAGACCAAGTACTTGGTTTGGTGAAGGATCATGGTTCACTGGAAACAGTGTATTTCCTTGGACGTGGGAATATAATGTAACAGATGTTGCCAGTGGTGCTTCGGCTGCTGGAGATGCAACCACAGCTGCCAGCGGAGCAGGGGCAAGTGCCGGAGAAGCAGCGACTCATGCTGCACATTTCGGTTTGAGTTATGCATACGGAGAAGAACCAATGGCTGTGATCGAGAAGTCACCAGACTGGTTCACGAAGATTATGCAAGTAATCATGCCAAATAATGATGTAGCAATGTTCTTCCAAAAATTTATGGTATTCTTTGAAATCGCCTTGGCATTAGCATTGATTGCTGGATTATTCACATGGCTATGCAGTGCGACAACGATCGTATTAGTGATCACATTCTGTTTATCAGGAATGTTTTATTGGGTAAACATTTGGTTCATTTTTGTTGCTTTCGCATTGATGAACGGCTCTGGTCGTGCGATTGGTTTGGATCGTTGGGTGATTCCGTGGCTACAACGTACACTAGGCAATTGGTGGTACGGTAGACCAAGTGCCCAATACGGCAAGAAATAAATAGATAAAAATAAATGAACAACGTTATTTGAATGCAAGATTTTCAATAGAAAGGGGCTGAGGCAAACCGTCGCAGCCTCCTTTTTATGTAAAACAAAGGAATAAGATGCCCGAGATAAACCTCCATGAGCAAGACACAGGTGTCATAACCTCTGATAAACGGTATTCCAGAAGTAGCTTCTTCGGAAATAAGACGAAATTTCACAAAAATTTGAGAAGCAATTTTCATAAATTCCTTCTTATTTCTTGAAGCTGCCCACTTCTGTCACAACCTCTTGATATAAACGGTGCTCCACCTGCTGCTTCTCGGTAATAAGCCCAGAGAATTAGAAAACATGGAAAGCTGCTTTCTATTCTTCGTTCTTATTACTCAAAGCAAGGCACAGGTGTCACAACCTCTTGTTTTTATGCTAAAATTGGGTGAGTTAATCTGGAAAAAGGAGAACAAAAATGAGCCTTAAAGAATTTGCTGAAAAAAGTCTGCTCAAACCTTGGGATGTTTTTATTATTTTGCTTTTGACTGTTCTTTCTTTTTTACCAGTCATGATTTTTGGTCTTCAGCAAAATACCGCAACAGCAGAAAAAGAAGCGGTACTGCGTGTGGATGGCACAGAAATCAAAACATTCCCTTTGATGGCTGGAGAAAAGAGCTACACATATACTTACAAAGATAAACACGGAGATTATAACTTGATTGAGATAGATGGCGATCGAGTACGGATAAAAGAAGCAGACTGCGATGACCAGATCTGCGTACGTCGAGGCTGGGCAACGAAAAATGGTGAAACCATTGTTTGTTTACCACATAAATTAGTGATCGAGGTCCGATCTACAGATGGGGGTGACGAAGACAGTCTGATTTATTAGACCTTCACACACCATGAGCAAATTACAAAAAATGATTTATATTTCGCTACTTGTTGCACAAGGAGTGATCATTAGCTTATTGGAAAATATGATTCCTTATCCTTTTGCTTTTGCGCCTGGAGCAAAATTGGGCTTAGCCAACCTGATCACGATCGTTGCGATTTTTACCATGAAAAAACGGGACAGCTTCTTGCTATTGTGGCTGCGACTATTTCTGACTACCTTGCTAGGTGGAACGATTTCCACGTTCCTTTACAGCATGAGCGGTGCTCTGCTTAGTTATTTTGGGATGTTATTGGTCAAGCAATTAGGACCCAAACGTATCAGTATCATCGGGATCAGTGCGGCCGGTGGGTTCATGCATAATGTCGGTCAGCTTTTGATGGCCTCTTTCATTGCGCAATCATGGACAGTCATGCTGTACTTGCCAGTCCTCTCCGTTTTAGGAATATTGTCAGGAATCGCTATCGGAATCGCGGCGAATTATCTTTTACGACATGTGCAGACACTGCAACGATTCCAAAAAGATTATGAGCAGGGAACCAAACAACAATGGAGCCCGATGTTTACCAAAAAATAATCGTCACACAAGGAGTTTTTTTATGAAGCTACATCCAATGTGGGAAAACTATCCTGCTTTAAGTAAAGAATTGACAGAAACACTAAAACGGATGGAAGAAACTGTCCGTCTGAAAAACAAACCTGTCGAACAAGCAATCAAAGAAACGATCCATGCTGGCGGAAAACTGTTGCGACCTGCCTATCAGCTACTGTTCTCACAATTTGGACCAGAGCAAGACCGGGACAAAGCCATCGCTTTGGCAGCTTCCATCGAAATGCTCCATACGGCCACACTGATTCATGATGATATCGTTGATGAAGCAGATCTGCGGCGTGGTCAGCCTAATATCCGTAGTCAGTTTGGGAATGTCGTTTCTGTTTATGCAGGAGATTATTTATTCGTCTGCTGTTTTAAACTATTGTCTGATTACTCGACTTCCCTGAAAAGTCTTCAATTGAATTCTCGCAGTATGGAAAAAGTATTGAATGGCGAATTAGGGCAGATGGATGATCGCTATAATTATGAACTTTCTGTAAAAGAATATTTGGAGAATATCTCAGGTAAGACAGCTGAATTGTTCCAACTAAGTTGTTCTGTTGGCGCTTTTGAAAGTGGAACAAGCGAGCGTTTCGCAAAAAAAGCAGGAGATATCGGACTCTCTATCGGGATGGCCTTCCAAATTATCGATGATATTTTGGATTATACAAAAGAGAGTCAGGAAATCGGGAAACCTGTACTAGAAGACATGCGTCAAGGAGTCTATTCTTTGCCATTGATCTATTCTTTGCAAAAAAACAAACAGAGTTTACTGCCTTATTTAGAGAAGAAAACGAAAATGACAGAAGAAGATATTGAAGCTGTACGCAAAATCGTTGAACGTACAGGAGGTGTGGGAGAAGCCAAGAAATTAGCAGCAGCCTACACAGAAAAGGCGTTGAAAGAAATCAAGAAATTACCTGATACCTCTCTTCGAACGAGAGAAAATCTTTTTTCCCTTACTCAATTGATTCTAGACCGCAAAGACTGAACAGAAATTGGTGCAACACGTGGATAAATTCCTAAGGATGAAATCTACATGTTTTTGGATCACTTGAAATGGATTTTTTGATGTTAACAAGCAAAAATAAAGAGCAATGTCACTAACTGACGTTGCTCTTTATTTTTTATCTCGGTTCATTTTTTTATCTTTTCGACTTCTTATTACTCATGAAAGTGATTCTTAAACCGATTACAAGTAATATAACGCCTGCGATTGTTATCCAATTATTTGATTGACTTCCAGTTTTAGGAAGTACTTTTTTCGATTTATTTAAACGATCATCGCTTGTTTTATTAGCTAAGTTAACGTTCGTCTTGTTATCCGAACTTGTTCTTGGGAAAGAGACACTTGCATGACGACTATCACTTGTGATAAATGTTGTATCTGCCGTATCGATACTGTCACTTGAAGTGGTAGTAGAATCCGAGCTATCGCTTGAAGTCGTTGTGTCAGTACTATCACTTGTGGACGTTGTATCCGAGCTATCGCTTGAAGTCGTTGTGTCGGTACTATCGCTTGTGGTAGTAGTATCTGTGCTATCGCTTGTAGCAGTTGTGTCAGTACTATCACTTGTGGTAGTAGAATCCGAGCTATCGCTTGAAGTCGTTGTGTCGGTACTATCACTTGTGGACGTTGTATCTGTACCGCCTGTACCATTGTCGCTGATAAATATTTCGTTAGGATCCCAACGATTGGTAGCCGCATCTAAAATCACATTTGTCCCTATAATCGTTCCATCTTGGTTTTGAGTAATGTGAATAGTGGCATTAGGCGCAAGGATTGTTCCTTGAAAAGGAGCACTGATTGTCAAATCAGTCATCTCATTTCCGAAATTCCAAGAGATATTCGCATCCGAAAAATCTTCTGTTTCATGATTTGAGCGATCGTTGTATTTGATTGGTGACTGTACGTTCAATGCAGAAGAACTGTTGATGACATTGAATACGACTACTTGATCACTTGGATTGATGATTTGAAGTGGCGTATTCATCGTTAACACTTCTGCGTCGATATTTACCAATAAAAATCCAGAATCTGATAGACCAGTCAAATCAATTGTTCGATTATTCATGTCTGGAAAATCCGCAGCAGTATATGTTTTACCTGGGGTGGCAGTTGCAAGGTCATTTGCTGCTACATTCAATCTAGCAAACTCTTGCTCGAAATCAATATATTCGTTTCCATCACGGTCTTTATAAAAATCATCCGGAGTTAAGTGATCAAGCCTTGATCACTTAACCGTAGGATGTCCATCTTGTAATGCTACATCCACATCACTACCAACGACAAATTTATTTACTCTTGTGTCGCCAGTAGGGATACCTGAAGAATTAATGAAAGAATCAGTTTTTTGTATATAATTGATCTCTTGGTTCAATAAGCCTTCATGAAGCTCTGTCCCAAAATTATTATTTGCATCCAGTTCATGTGTTGCTATATTTCCGTCTGTATGGGCATTAACTGTTGTCTTGTTTTTGGCAAATACATGGAATTGACCAGCAATTCCCAGCAAACCATAGTTACCAGTTAAATCATTATAAACATTCCCAGGATCTTTAGGAAATGTCTCCGCTGAAACAGCCACACCATACGAAAAGATGTTGAACAATAAAGTAACTAATATTAATAAACTTACCCTTTTTTTCATCTTTTCCCTTCCTTTCATTTCAAACATTTTCCTGTTATACTCTTTTTTTTCTAGGCTTAAACTGTTCGTTTAAAAAATCATTGTTTATTTAAACAATATTAATGAATCATTCATTTTATTGATTTTTGTTCAAATGGAAAATAGAGAACATCTTTCTCTTTCAATCTCCAAACGATTCATACTAGTGACTGGAAAGTGTAAAAAATGAGGGGGTGTAGTAACATATAAGTAGAAATTCTAGAGTTAGGAAAAAGCAAGTAGGATAAATAAAAAGGAGGAAAATAGATGAATTATTTAGATATGTTATGCGAGAGCATAGACCGAGCATACGAGCGATTTGAACGTTTGTTTGAAGGTGTCTCTATTGAGGAGGCCAACCGTTTTCCAGTGGAAGACAGAGCCCCACAAATCAAATCAATGACTTGGCTGGCTTGGCATACCGCTCGAGAATTGGATTTCCAGATTGCTGATTTAGCCAGTACCTCTCCAATTTGGCACAGCCAAGATTGGGAAAGCCGATTTCCGATGAGAATAGCAGATGACGAACAAGATTGGAAGCACAGTCTGGAACGAGCAAAACAAATCCAAACTAATCAAGTAGAAGACTTGCTAGGGTACTTGCGGGCTGCTTCTGATTCTGCTCTTTCCTATTTAAGAGGGTTAGAACCTTCCGAGCTAGATGAAGTAATTGACGAAAACTGGACACCACCAGTCACGCGAGGGATGCGTCTTGTTTCTATTATTGATGATGCTGCCATGCACTCTGGTCAGGTGATCTATGCGAGACGTTTATTGGGATTGAAAGACTAAGACACTAAATAAAAAAGAACTTACGACAAAAACAAGTCGTAAGTTCTTTTTTGATTTTAGTTGATTGGCATCCATGATCTATATATAAGATCGAAAGCAGGATCTGATTTTCTCCTGCTGTTAGAAACGGCAATGATCGTGATTGGGTATTGTCCATGATGACGAATGTCCTCAGCTATGAATTCGGGTTCCGTTGTTGTAGCAATTAGAAAGTCCCATAGATAGAATTCGTAGTGACTGATACCGTAATGATCTACTGAAGGCTCCCAAGTAACTGTCGTGCTTCTTGGATTGAATGTATAGCGAATTCTTCCAGGCTGAGACGGTCGGTAATCAGGAATCGCTTGTTGGATGACGGTACCACTAAATTCAATTGAAGCACCGCCTGTGGTGTACCAGTGAAGATTGTTCGTACCAGCTTCATGCCAAATCACATTCTCTCCGTCATAGGTACCGGGATGATCAAAGACGATTTCAGGTAACTGCCCAAAACGATCTCTGATACGTAATGGAAATGGTGTATAGACAGTGGCGACAGATGGGCTGACTAATTGGTCTCTGGCGTTAAGAAAGCTTATTTCAGGCATGTTTTTCAAAGTGTCAATTGATGTCAATTTATTAGCAGTTAAAAAGACACTTCTCAAATTCACTAAACTTTCTAAAGGTTCGATCGTAGAAAGATTATTGTTTGAAAGACCTAAGGCTTCCAGTGTGGTGAATTGTGCGATCTTATTCAAGAATTGGAGTTGCGCCTCATTATTTAAGTAAGGGAAATCATTGTACCCTAACTCTAAGAGGGACAATTTTGGAAACTGTAATTGGTCATCCAATAGGCGGATTTGATTATGTGCTCCGTAAATTCTTTCTAGATTGACATGGTTCTTCAATGGTGAGATGTCTGCGACAAGATTATAGTTGAACTCGATCATCTCCAAATTATGTAGATTGTATAGCTCTGTTAATGTAGGCACCTGATTTCTTGAAATCCATAGATGAGTTAAGGAGGTACAGATGGCTATTCTTCTTAGTGTAGTCAAACCGTTATTTACCAAGGACAACAGTTCAAGTGAAGGGACATCTTTTAGTGTCTCCAAACTGCTGATCTGGTTAGAATCTGCTCCGATAATTTTTATATTAAGAAGTTCTCCTAAAGGGGACAAATCAGACACACGGTTATTGTTGAAACGAAAGTTTTCTATATTCTTTGCATGTTCCATGCCTGACAAGTCTGCAATTTCCTGATTAGAGACATCTAATACGATCAAACTCTCCATATGTTTATCGGTAATCGGTTCGTTTTCACTTAAACCAAAGTGCTCCTTCAAACAACGTTCCAAGTTCCTATCTTTGATTTGGATCGCTGTTTGGTTTTCAGGCTCGACCACTCGCGTAATGAAAGTAGATACAAGTGGGTCTATTTCTGAGGTGAGTATATTTTCTAGTTCTGTATTCATTTCTCTATGTACTGTTGCAACACTCGGTTGTCTTTCTGGTAAAGAGGTTCCTTCTACTTGTAGAGTAGGAATAGTAGTAAGGAATGTACTAACATAATAGTGAAGCCGTCAGTAAACGTGATTTTCTATTTTTCATTTCAAATCCCTCCATTTTCCATTGTAATCGGTTACTATTTCATCCTAATAAATAATCCAATAAGAAGGAAGTTCATTTAACTTTTCTGGTCATCCACATATTTCTGTAAAAGGAAAAAACTGTTCTAAGAGACCGTTCGGCATCTGATAAAGTAGTAACAGGTAGGCGGTTTTAACGAGAAAAACAAATAGAAAAATCAGATACCATTCGTTTGTTTTTGTAGATAAAACCATAATAGCTCTATCGATAAAAAAACGACAAAGGAGGGAGGCATTCTGATAAAGCGACATAAAAAAAAGCTTATCGCTGCTCTAGCGATCGTGACAACTATGCTTATTGGCTTTTTTATCTATGATCATTTTTGGAGAGAACCCGAAGTGATCATGAACTTAAACAGTGGAGACCAGTCATTTATCAAAGACATGTCAGAAGAAGAACTGCGCAATTTTCTACAGGACCAAGCAGACGGTGATTACGTACGATTGAAGTTAGATACAACGATGCGTTTTGATACCTCTGACGATCCGGGATCAGTGAATATCCAAAACCCGCCCAGCAATGAATATGCGATCAAAGTCACAACTTATATAGAAGGGGAAGACGAAGAGATTTATATCTCGGGTGTAATCCAGCCAGAACAATATGTGACGGAAGGAAAACTACTGCGAAAAGTTGAAGAAGGCACATACAAGACAGTTAGTACCGTCCAGTTTTTAGATGATGAATCAAACGTAGTCGGAACGTCTTCTGTCGTAGGGAAGTTAACAGTTGAAAGTTAACTGATAGCAAACATATATTTTTAGAGGAAAAGAAATGAAATTATCTGCAAAAGTGATGGTGCCGGCACTTGCTTTATTAAGCACGGCGGCGATTGGGCAAACAGTAAGCGCTTATACATGGGTCGGAGGAGAACCTGATCCAAATACGGTGTATGATTCTGTCCAAAAACAAGACAATGCCACGATCCCAGCAGAAGGTACCTTCAAAGAATGGGACCCGACAGATCCGGGACCAGGACCAGAACCAACTGATCCAGTGGATTGGATCGATGTATCGATTCCGACAAAAGTGTTATTCGGACAAACAGATGCAACAGAAGGAAAGATCGTAGCGCCAATCTACCAAATCAGAAACAACTCGGTAAAAGGCGTGAAAGTCTCTGTTGGAAACTTCGTAAAAGGGCAAGATGCAGACAAAGTGCCGGAATTAGTGTTGAACATGGATAGTGTAAGTAGTAGTACATCCATCCCTTTAGTCAATCCAACAACTGCGCCGCAATTTCCACGTGAGTTAGTGACATTGCCGAACAAGGACGATGTCTCAGAGTTTACTTTCTCTGGTAGTGTCGGAGCAAATTTCCAATTTGGGGAAGCAATTAATCCTCAATACGAACTTGTCTTACAATTTGAAGCTATAGGGGTATAAAAAAATGAAAAAAACAGGGATCATTCCACTGGTTTTCCTTCTGGGATTTTTCTGCTTATCAATGAACAGTTTGGCAGATGCAGCAGAAAAAGAAAGCACGATCGAAGTCAGCGGTCTGATCTATTCAGAAAAACCAACGGAACCTGGAACAGATCCAAGCACAGATCCTGGAACAGGATCAAGTGCTGGGCCTGATACAGGCTCAACTGCAGATTCCGCAACTGATTCTGGAAAAAGTACCGGTGGAGATACGTCAGGAACATCCGGTTCTAGCGACACTAAGGGCAATTTGCCTCAAACGAATGCTGTAGAAACAAGTAGATGGGTAACGGCAGCAGGTGTGCTGCTTCTCCTCGGTTCTCTTTCTTTATTGAGTAAAAAAGCCTTGTCTGGAGACACATATGTTTAGACAGGCGAACAAATACAAAAGAGAGAGGAGAGAAAAATGAAACTATTCAAAATACTAGCAGTTTTTACGTTGATGATTTCTAGCATCAGTCCAACTACCCTCGTCTATGCAGTTTCAACCTTGACGTCTGAAAGTAGCGAGGTCGCAAGTGAAGAAACACCAACAGCCGAACCACAAGTGGCGGAGGAAGCTGTAGCAGAGCCTACAGAAGAACCTGTAGCAGAAGAACAATCAACGGAACCAACGTCCGTCGAACCACAGACAGACTCAGCTATTCCCGTACCGGAACTAGCTGTGCCAAGTCCGCAGATTCCCCTTCCCAATCTTCCCCAATATCGTGAAGACCTGAGAAGAAACGGGGAAAGTTCTTATCGAGCAGCAGTCCAATCTGGATTTAATACGGGAGTCAGTAACTTGTCAGAATTGGGACCTAATGTAGGAGACAGTATTTCCTACAGCTTTACGTTCCCGACCCATTCTCTCGTATATGGGAACGGCAGTGACTGGATCTCATTTATCGTTGGTAATGGTAATATCGGTGTTGCTTTTGTCAACAGGATGCACTATGGCCGAAATTCTTATGCAAATAATTATCAGATCGGACGCACGGAAGTCGTCGAAGTTGGGGGGCCTTCTGGTGATCTTAGTATTACTTCGAATCACACGATAAACAATAATAATTTCACGATGACGATGTCAGGGACGATCACTAGAACAAGAGTCAGCAACCGTACTAACTACCAATTAACAGCTGGGATTCATAATCTTGTATTAGGCTCTACTGCCGTAGCTTCAGGTGGTGAGGTGCCTGCTACGCCTATAGAAGATGTACCGATCTCTTATCTGTCGATCGGGAACTTTACGGTCAGTAGTAATCCATATACACTCCAGGTCAATGATCCCGGATCATTTCCTTTAGGCCAACACACTGCTGTAAGTTCAACGTACCCAGGTAACACAAATGGGATAAATTATAAGCAGTTTATAAATGTATTGCTAGATGGTGTTCCTATCGGTCAGGATGACTATAGTATATCTGCGCCAGATAGGAAACTTACAACGATTGGTACACATCAACTACCAATAACTGTTCGGATATCCAATGGTACGGTAATAAGTCAGGATATTCCTATAGAGGTGAGTTATACGGATAGGGATACGATCGTCTTTGGAAACAACTACAGATGGGCACCAGTTGGAGGAGCCTATCGAATGATGTCTAGTAGGATAGAGGCATTTGCAGCTGAAGGAAATGATGTCCTAGATATAATAGGTGAGGGCATGAACAGTTCTAACGCTTACTACAGCCTTGGTATATTTGGGGTCAACTCTACTATTTTGTTAAATAATCTTTCCGGTGGAACCACTAAAATAACCCACCGAGTAATGGGAAGCAGTTTTAAACTACAAGCTCTGGACAGGTGGAATAATAGCAGTTACACTCCTACTCCTGGGGATCTTGCCGTTGCCTACCATGCAGAGGGGAAGATCTGGTTATCAAAGCAAGGTCAGATGCCAGATTATACCGGGAGCGCGCAAACAGAATATTTTGAGATTCTTTCGCATGGTCAGTATCGTCAACTTGAACTCCATAAGTTATCGGTCTCCGAACATGAGATTTTTAATGGGATGACCAGAGAAGAACTAGATCAAAATGTTGCTAATTATATAAATGTGGGGACTTCTGGTAGAGTGAAAGTAAAAGGTTTTGTTACCTACCCAGACACGGCTACTAATGGAAGGAAAAACGGGGTCATCCAAGTCGAAGAGATACTCGATTCTGGAAAGACAGCTACTTACAACTACACAGTACCATTTGTTGTTAGTTCTAAACTTGAAGTAACGGCTAAGTCTGATAGTAAAGTATTGCTAGGAACAGACATGAACACAGTGGATCTTCGTCAGTTTGTAGATGTCGTGGTGGATGGAGAAAAGCTTGATGAAGATCGATATGAAGTGGAAATGACTTCTGCGCCTATCGCTACAGATACCGTGAGTGCTAGAAGAGTACAATCGTTACGGATTACTGTAAATGAAACAGCTCTCTCTCAAGAGATACCTGTCGCTATAGAAATCATATGGGGAGACAGTATCGTCTTTGGACGATTCCCACTCGTTAGTAGGACAGCTGCTGCTTTTACTTTACATCATCGTGAAAATCATCCGTTGATCACTGCAAGTAAAGGATGGAGATCTACTGGTACGTCTGAAAGTATAGCTCCAAATTATGCTGGAAGAGATTACTATAACTTTTCTTGGTACGACTTGAGTCAAAAAAACAGTGTGGATCTAAAGAATGACTCTGCCGGTCAAACAGTAACTGCGCAAGGCGAAGAACAAGAGGATGATGTTTTAAGCCGCTGGACTACACAATCAGTTAACTATGGTGATGTCGTGCGTTCATGGGTAGCAGTACCAGCGGGGAATGCAGTGACAGAAAACGAGCAATTTGTCTATAACGGCGGTGAAGTCTACTATGAAATCACAGCAGGCGGTTATCGAGCACTGAATATCAGTAAACTTACTCCATCAAGTCATATGATCCTACAAGGAACGACGAAAAGTGAGTTAGATAGCCGATTAGCTGAGTTTCTAGATGTATCAAGTGTAGAAGGTGTCAGCTTGGATAAATTCATCCAGTACCCAGACACTTCTGTAGTCGGTACGGCAAGTGGGACGATCCGTGTAAAAGAAACCTTATCTACAGGGAAAATAGTTTCCTATGATTATGAGATTTCATTCACAGTTGAGGCAGAGAACACCCCTCCAACAGCTGACCCAATTGCGCAAGAATTATATTTAGGAGAAGCATTGCCGGATTCGCCGATGGATCTACTAGAAAATATATCAGATGACAGAGACGATCCGTCAGCTCTGAAAGCAACTTATCAAAATCGACCAGATATAAATCTCGTTGGAGAGATGACAGCTAGTATTCAACTAGAAGATTCAGAAGGAGCTGTTTCAATCATCGAGGTACCGATCACCATCAAGTGGGGAAGTACGATTTCCTTAAGAGGGCTTAGTGATCGTACAGTTGGCGCCTATAGTTTAACGAGAAGCACCGATGGCACACTGCGTCTTCATTCGACATTTGGTGACAATAGAACGAATCAAGGTTCGCAAGTCCATTCCTATTATGGAGGCAGTGTCTACTATTCGATCGAAGTATTTGATGGAGAAACAAGCACCTATCAATATGAAGTCACAGGTAATGCGATTATCAGAAATGCAGTCAATGGATTCAATCAAGGCAATCCATTGGAAGTATCTTCGGGGAATGTCGTCAAAGTTTATCACGCAGAATCTAACAGCCGAAGCAGACTGATGGTAAATGAAGTCGCGGAAAACTACTCCTTCGGTACACCTTTTTCTTACTACCGAGTAACGGACAATGGCTTAGTTCCGATCAAACACTTGGAAGCTGAAGCAGTTCCTCAGACATTCTACTTAGGTGAAAACACGGACGGACGTGACCTAAAAGACTTCGTTACGGATGTGCAGGTAAATGGTGTAGCAGTGGATGCAAGTGAATATGAAATCTCGTTACGTTCCGAAGTCAATACGACATTGATCGATACGCGTGAAGTAGAAGTCGAAATACGCACGACGGATGGATTAGGCATCCTGAGAACAACTGTGCCGTATGAGGTCAAATGGGGAAGTACGATTTCCTTGAGAGGACTTGGTGGAAATACAGTCGGATCCTACAGTTTGATAAAAGATAGGAACGGAAAGCTACAACTTCATTCGACATTTGGTGATAACAGTACTCGTCAATATTTAAACGTTCACCCCTATTACGCAAATCTCGTGTATTATTCAATCGAAGTATTAGACGGAGAAACAAGTACCTATCAATATGAAGTCACGGGTAATGCAGTTATCAGGGATGCAATCAATGGGTTCAATCAAGGCCAGCCATTAGAGGTCTCTTCGGGGAATATCATCAAAGTCTACCATGCAGAATCTCGGTCTCGAAGCAGACTGATGGTAAATGAAGTTGCGGAGAACTACTCCTTCGGCACACTTTTCTCTTATTATCGAGTGACTGACAATGGATTAGTTCCGATCAAACAGTTGGAAGCCGAAGCAGTTCCTCAGACATTTAACTTAGGTGAAAGTGTCGATGGACGCAATCTAAAGGAATTGATTAGAAATGTACGAGTAAATGGCACAGTCGTAGACGCAAGTGAGTATGAAGTAGTCTTACACTCAGATCTTAATACGACATTGGTCGGTACCCGTGAAGTGGAAGCCGAAGTACGTACTACGGACGGGTTAGGTGTGACACAGATAACTATACCTTATGAAGTAAAATGGGGAAGTACGCTTAAATTAAAAGGTTATGGTTACGGAACAGTCGGTGTGTACAGTCTAAACAAAAATGCGAATGGGGCTATGCAGATCGTTACAACGAAAGGTGAGATCTACTCACTTACCAGTCAAGTCCATCAGTTGTTCCCAGACACGGTTTACTATTCCATCGAAGTATTATCTGATGGATCAAGGAAATTCATGCATGAAGTAACAGGGGGAATGATCGTAGAAGATTCGATCAATCAATTCAACAATGGATCTCCACTAGCTGTAGCTGTCGGAGATGTCGTGAAAGTCTATCACATCGAAGAAGAGGAATCAAATAACTATAAAAATAAAAACTTATTGATGGAAAACGAACAAGAGAAAAATTACACTTATGGTACGAACTATGCTTACTATAAAGTGACAGAAGATGGATTTGAGCCAATGGCTATGCTTGAAGCGAAACCAGTAGCTCAAGAATTTATACTGGGAGAAGATACGGGTAAGTTAGACCTTCATGATTTGCTAGAAGATGTCACACTAAATGGTTTAGAGATTCCTTCAGATCAACGAAGTAGAGTTACTCGCCAATTTTGATACTGCCTCAGTAGGTACTCGCAATGCAAAAGTCAAAGTAACTTCTATTAGATCCACTGCATCTTTAGAATTAGAAATCCCATACGAAGTGACATGGGGGCATTCGATCGTTTCTAAAACACAATCTATGAATGAAACGCTCAGCGCTGTTTCTTTACTTGATAACAACGGTGTTCCTAAATTGGTAGCTACTAAAGGAAGTGGATTTAGTGATTGGGTTCAGTTAACAGCAAGACCGACGATACAGCTATTCACTACTCCAGATTTAACTGTTTCATCTCATACTGTTTCTTATGTTACGGTGGATCAAACACCGGAAGAGTTGATGGATAGATGGAATTCTCAGTTGAATGGAATCAATAATAGTTTAAGTTATGGAGATGTTCTTTCGCATTCAGTGAAAAAATTAGATAATCTCACTAACTATAATGGAGCTAATACATGGGTTTCAAGAGATAATCAATTAGTTACAGAAACAGTAGGATTTGACACAGCCTATTATGAACTAACTCAGTCTGGATTAAATCTACTCCATATCAACCAATTGAAGGTAGAAACGCAAACCATTGAAAGTGGATTGACAGAAGAGGAATTAAGTCAAAATATCGAATCCTATCTGTCGACTGACGGATTCGATACGATCAATGTGACAAAGTTCATCCAATATCCTGACACAAGCAAGGCTGGAACAAGTAACGGGATCATCGAAGTAGAAGAAACATTAGCGACAGGTGGCACAGCGAAGTATAACTATACGGTGCCATTTATCGTGGAGAACTCGACGGAATGGATCGATGTCAAGATTCCTAAGAAACTACTTTTCGGTACATCTGATGTGAATAAAGGAGTCGTTTCTTCTCCGCTTTACTATATTGAAAATGCAGGAACGAGAAATCTGAAAGTCAGCGTGGAAGAAATCAACATCACGAACAATACGAATAACTTGGAGCTGTTACGCACAGCTGATGCAGATCCATCTGCAGAGAGGGCAGCAGCAAAACTTCGTATGAATTACAAGACGAGCAATATCCTTGTTGATCTTTATGAAAGTACACCAAATCAGGCAGTTGCTGAGCTAGCACCGAATGAACAAACCCAGTTTATGATTGAAGGTCAATACTTCGGAAACTATCAGCAAGAAGTCAACATTGGATTGGACATCCGCTATCGATTTGAGGTTGCTTCGTAAGTTAGAAAGCTGATGATTTGAAAAAAATGATGTACGAATACAAAAGCCCATCAATCGATTGAAATCGGTTGATGGGCTTCTTGAGTATTATTTTCCAAGTGTGTGGTTAGGTTTCTGCAGCGATGGACTTGATGGATTTGAATTACTGCTTCTTTCATTAGCGAGTTGAGTTATTTCATCCAATTTTAATTTTTCGTGGGTGTGTGTGGATTTTCGTTTGGTTTTTACGTCATAAGAGGTTGGGCTTTTAGAAAGGCTCTGTGTGTATTCCTCAACTGCTTTTTGTAAGTTTTTAGGTGGATTTTCTAGCTTTGCCCTCTCTTCTCTAGTATTCAAAAGCAACGATTGATCAGCTTTGGATCTCTCATTAATTTCTACTTGAGTAAGTACGTATTTTTTCTTTGCAAGCGCGATTTTATTTTTGTTATAACGTCTATTCCAGAATGTATTCACTTTCTTATATTTTTTTATATTTTTTTGTTGTTGACCTAGCAAATTCTTAAACTGTTTTAATTTATCAAGTTGTATTGCATCTTGTTTTGCATATAATTGATTCTTTTGCTGTCGTTGTGCCCGTTCTTCCTGCGTTTTTTCTCTAGCATCATCAAATTTACTTAATATTTCTGGGGCTTGTTTGTTCAGTACTGCTCGGATGTTTGACACTTCTTTTTGTGCCCGGTTATATGCCTTATTATCCTTTTCTATTGTGTGATCAGGTGTGTAGTTAGTGTATCTGTGCGCGTTTATGCTTTCCATAACGTTTATTTGATCTCTTAGCTGTATTGCAAGATCTTTTGTTTGAGGGTTTTGAATATTACTGATCATTTTATCTAACGGCGTTTTTTGCCTATAATCTGGTGAATTTGCAATATCTTCTTTTGGCATGTCAATTCCTCTTTTCTTTTTGTTTATATCTTTATATTCACTTTATCATGCTTTCTTTTTGTTTTTGTTCCGTCTTTTTCTAAGGTGGAAAATATCTGGTACGGTTTTCTGATATTTCCCATAAAAAATAAACCAAGGGGATTATTTATGAAAAAAGATTCGTACCGATTTTTTTCAATCCACTTTTATCCTTGTTGTCAAAGGATTTTTTTCTTCGTATCATTCTTTTTTATTTTTAGAAATTATGGTCCCAAGGCATGAAAAAAACATGTTATAGTAAAAACATAAGTGAAATTGGCAGAGCAATCAGCCAATTCTTACTGTTTACCTAAGAGAAAAACAGCTGTCCGCAAAAATCAAATCGAGGAGGATGCATTTGAAAAAACTCATCACTAATTTAACACGTACAGATGTCCCGCCCCTGATCCTTCGGCTAAAAGGAGAGAAACAGGCATTTACATTTGAAGACATCGAAAAAGAAAGCGGGATAAAATTGACGAGCGCAGACAAATTTTTGATCCGTTCTGTCGCAGAGAAAAAATTCAAAATGCAAGTGGTGTGTGAAGCACCTGAGAACCAGCTGAAGTTCTTTCCAAAAGCAAAAGAACTTTCTTGATCACTCTATTTATTATTCTATCTATGTAGCAAACAGGAAAAAATAACAAATATGTTATTAAAAGTGTTGCAATCGCATACAAAAAGATTAAAAAACAAAATAGTCCTTTATCATAGGAGATGGAAACACGAGAATGTCAGATAGGGGGGATGAGATGCGTTGATTTTTTAGTTGTAAGTTGGTTGCTACATAGATAATAAAAGGGGAGTAATTTGATTGAAAAAAAAAATCATTGGTAGTCTATTACTATCAACGCTAGTGTTGACGAGTATGATAAATATGTTCATCAATGAAGACTTGCAAGCGGAAAATCACGTGCTCAATATCAGTCGCACGCTTCAAGAAGAAAAGGTGAACTATCTCAATCCTAGGGGAGAAGATGGTATCAGCAATGCCTGCCACTGATAGTCATCGAAAACTATCGCGCAGGTTCTATCGGCTCTATTGACATCGTTCCTCAATGATCTTTTGATCAAAAGACGATGAAAAATAGATAAGAATCAAAGCACATAACCTATGATTTTCATAGGTACGTTCACAAAGGACTAGCAAATAGTCCTTTGTGGGTATCATAAAAACTGAATAGTAAAAGAAAACATAATAGCTTTATCACCATTGATAGAAAAGCGATAGATGTATCCAGTTCAAGGAGCATCTATCGCTTTTTGCTTTACGGTACGCCAATGAAGAGAGAGCAGGCGGATAAAAATCCTGTGCTAGAGTTCGTGAGTGGTTGGGCATCCTTTCTTTGGATTTACTTCCTGTCTGTTGGTGTCATTGGATACAGTGGTATTTAACTCTTTGAGCTCATTGGCAGGTATATTTACATTAAGGATCTTTGTTTCACTTCGCTTTCTGTCTGCTGATAAATGGTTAAAATTATTTTCTTCTGGTCTTTTTGATAAAAGAGTATTTAACTCTTTGAGCTCATTGGCAGGTATATTCATATTAAGGATCTTTGTTTCGCTTCGCTTTCTGTCTGCTAGTAAATGGTTAAAATTATTTTCTTCTGGTATTTCTGATAAAGGAGTAGATAGTATTTCTTCAATGGTTTTTTTATTAGAATTACTAGCTAAAGAATGTTCCGAATCAATATCACTAGCAGTAATGTTCTCTGTCAGTTCATGGAAATTATTGACATGGATCATATCTGTCCTTCCGTTGTTATCTTTGCTTAGTATGGAATCTAATTTGTTATCTACCGAAATATTTTTAATAAACGTCAAATTTATATTAAAAGAATCTAGGGTGTCTGTTATTTGAACAAATGATTTTTCTGGAGTTGTTGTTATATGTTTATTTTGAGGCAACATTGTTCGTGATAGATTATTACTATCTAGATTAGCATTTATTTGAGTATTATCGCTAGTTGAGTCTTGCATTTCTTTATTTTCATTTGTTGACTGTACAGCAGATGAAGTAGGAGTTTTTTGTGATAGATTATTACTATCTAGATTAGCGTCTATTTGAGAATTATTGCTAGTTGAGCCTTGCATTTCTTTATTTTCATTTGTTGTCTGTATAGCAGATGAAGTAAGTGTTTTTTCTTTTAGAAGCCGGACATTTCTAGCTTCTACCGGTTGGTTAGTTAGTTGGCTTCTTTCTAGCGCGTTCTCGATCAGTTTTTTAGCTGCAGGGAAATTAGTATATATCAATTGATCGACATACTCAATAGATGAGAACATCTTAGAGAAAGCGTCTATTTTTTCCTCTATTTCTTCAGAGGTAGTTTTTCCTATTACATATTGGTCCAGAACGTGGTTAAAATAAGGAAGATTTTTCTTATATTCCATTTGGACTACATCTTTAGCTTCTAGACTGTCTTTTTCTTTTTCTAACGTTTTTTTTATGTAGCCTATGACAGTAGGCATAGGCGTAGTGGAGGACAACAGGTCGAGTTGTTGATACGAGGGAATTATATTGATTTCTGTTAAAATTTTTCGGTTCTTTTCGTTAAGTTTTTGTTTTGAAACCCAAAAATAGCGTTTTGGATGCTCCATTTTCTTTTGATTTTTATTTAACTTCGATAAGCGTTTTTCTAAGAAGCTAATCCTCGAATTTACTGTCTGCTTACTTGTGTTTACTTCTAATGCGTTCTTATTAAATTTTTCTATGATTTCAGAAAGTTTTTTGACATTGGAGTCGTTAGATAGGTTTATCAGAAGATTTTGACGCGTGTCTTGTGCGTTTTCTATTTTTTTTTGCAAAGTCTTTATTTTTGTTGCTTTAATTCTCATCTCTTTACTATTCTTAGGTTTCGTCTTTTGTAGTACATTTAAAGTGTTCATATATGTTTCGATTGTACAGATATGTTTTTTAAATTCTTCTATCTGATTTTCATTCGGCATATGCGTACTCCCTCTCTATTTTACAGTTAGATATACATATGAAGGGTAGCATGATTTATCGGTGTGGGCGAAACGTCTTTTTCTGGTTAATGGAAAAAGTGTAGAGGGGCAGCGTGAGGGAAAATGGTATACGGAGGAAAGCGCAAAAGGACACTGCATAGAAATCGGTGTCCTCTTCAGAGCGCTATTCTTCTCAGGAACCGATAGAGGTAAGGCTGATTTCACCAGAAGATAGGCTCATTTCCTGTTCATTTGTTTGGACGATCAGTTCGCCATGATCGCCGATTTCTTTTGCAAGACCGACATAAGTCGTTCCTTTCTGATTGAACGACACGTTTTTTCCCAATACGAATGATTTTTCTTTATAAAAGGCCAATGCTTTTTTCGGTTGAGAAAGATAGGTGAACAATTCTTGCCAGATTTTGCTGATTAGCTGATTCCTTGTGATACTCGCTTGTCCATCAGGAAAGACAGAGGTGGCTTTTTCTTGGAGATCAGCTGGAAAATGATTTTGAGGAACAGAAAAATTCAGCCCAATCCCGATAATGATATGACTGATCCTGCCACTTTCCATATCACTGACTGCTTCAGATAAAATCCCACAGACTTTTTTTCCATCCATGTAGATGTCATTGACCCATTTGATCGAAGCAGAGCGACCGGCAACCGATTCAATGGCTTTCACACAGGCACTAGCTGCGATGATCGTATATTGAGGCAGTTCATCAAAACGTTTGTCTGGATGGAGCAAGAGACTCATGTAGATTCCTCGTCCAGGTTCGGCAAAAAAAGGTCGTCCAAAACGCCCACGAGCTTGTTCTTGTGTATCAGCAACAAATAACTTCGAAACAGAATCTCCGTGAACTGCTGCCAGTTTGGCATCTTTCATCGTAGATTCAGAAGTCAACATCGTTTGTACCTTCAAATCGGGAATAAAAGACCGTAGCTCTTGCTGGATTTCTTTTGCATCTAGTACGTCAGAGGGCAGGTAACGATACCCTGTAGGCCCGTGCTCAAAACGATAGCCTGCCTTTTCCAATTCTTTGATGGCTTTCCAAATACTTGTCCGGGAAACTTCCAGTTGCTGTGCTAACTTTTCTCCGGAAAGAAAATCTGGTGTCTCCTTCAATAAATGAAGTACTTTGTCTTTTGTTGTCATGGCACCAAGCTCCTTTCCCATCCATTCTATCAGGAAGAAGGAGAGAACAAAATAGTTTTCGAAGAAACAACGGTTGATACATAAAACAAAAACGAAAGAAGGAAAGAGAAAAAAGAAGAGGGTGGGCGTTCATTTTTCTCCCAGCCTCTTTCTGATTATGAAGATAAAAGTACTTGATCGTCTTTCAACGTCGTGCCGCTGTTTTGTTTGAACAACGCCAATAGTTGAGGTACTGTGAGTTGCTGTTTTTCCTCTTGCTGGATATCAACGACGATTCTTCCTTGATGCAACATGATCAGTCGATTTCCATAGAGGATCGCGTCTTCCATATCATGTGTGACCATGAAAGCAGTAAGATTCTGCTCGGTGATCAGCTTTTCTGTCAATTCCATCACCGTTTTGGAAGTAGCCGGGTCAAGCGCTGCGGTGTGCTCATCTAATAAGATTAGTTCTGGACGCTGCAATGTAGCCATTAACAGCGTGATGGCTTGACGTTGTCCCCCAGACAGCAAACCGATTTCTGAGGATAAACGATTTTCCAAACCCAAATTCAGCCGAGCCAGCTGTTCTTTGAAAAACGTTCGATCTTGCGGTTTGACACCACGAAAGAAGCCGCGCTTTTTTCCTCGTTTCATAGCAAGAGCGAGATTTTCTTCTACCGTTAAACGCACGGCTGTCCCTAGTTTAGGATCTTGGAATACGCGACTGATGGATTTCGAACGTTCAACAACGGATTTTTTCGTGATATTTTTTTCATTCAATAAAATCTGTCCCTGATCGACAGAAAATGTACCGGCGATGCTGTTCAGCAAAGTAGATTTACCTGCACCATTTCCGCCGATGATCGTCACGAAGTCACCGGGTTTCAGGGAAAGATTGATACCTTTCAGGACATGGTTTTCGTTGATCGTTCCTTTTTCAAAGGTATGATGGAGATTTTCCAATGTTAAGACGTCATTCATTTGACACTACCGCCTTTCTTTTTTTGAGATAAATGGAATTTTTGCTGAATCTGCGGGAAAGAAAGACAGATTACTAGCACGAAAGCAGAAGCAAGTTTCGAATCACTTGGCTCAACATTCAGTTCGAAGACTAACGCCAAAATAAAGCGGTAAATGACCGCACCTAAAACGACAGTCAAGAGACGGAGAAATAGCGGTTGGTTACGTAACAAAACTTCTGCAATGATGATGGAGGCAAGTCCGATCACAATTGTTCCAATACCAGAATTCAAATCAGCAAAGCCGTTGTTTTGCGCAAGCAAGGAGCCAGAAAGAGCAATGCATCCATTAGAGATCATATAACCGATGATCTTCATATTATCTGTATTGATCCCGTTTGCTTCGCTCATTGCCAGATTATCGCCAGTTGCACGAATGGCAAGACCTGTTTCAGTACGTAAGAACAAAACAAGTAAACATACAACGATCAAAGCAAAAAGCAGACCGACGATCAGTACAGCGTTGTCTTTTGTTATGCCGAATGACTCGACCCAATGAAAGATCGTTGGCTGACCCAATAAAGAGATGTTCGGCGCACCCATCACACGGGATGTGACAGAGTATAAACCAGTCATGGTGATGATCCCTGCAAGAAGGGCGGGAATTTTTAATTTTGTGTGAAGCAGTCCGGAAACAAGTCCCGCTGCTGCACCTCCTAAAAATCCTAGGAGACAAGCTGTCAATGGATGATAGCCATTTGTAATACTTACTGCCGCAATCCCTGCACCTAAAGGAAAGCTTCCTTCAGCAGTCAAGTCGGCAATGTCCAAGATACGGAAAGTGACATACACACCAATCGCAAGTAGGGCCCATAAGACCCCTTGCGATGCAGATGATAAGAAAAGAGAGAGCAGATTTGTCATGAGAATCCTCCTGTGTTTTATTCAGCTTCTTTGATGCTGTCTGGATTGATGCCTAATGCTTTGGCCATGTCTTTATTGACATACAGTTCCAAATCATTCGCTGTTTCGACAGGAAGTTCACTTGGCTTCTTGCCGTCTAAGATTTTTGCTGCCATGATCCCCGTTTGTTTGCCCAAGCTTTCGTAATCGATTCCTACTGTTGCTAGACCGCCGTCTTTGACTTGATCAACTGCGCCAGCAACGACAGGTGTTTTTGTTTCTTTTGCGACTTCACCGACAACACTTGCCGCACTTGCGAACGTGTTATCAGTAGGAATATAGATTCCATCTACATCTTTAGCTAGACTTTTCGTCACTTGTTGGACATCATTTGTGGAATTTGCTGTCAGTACTTTGACTTTTACGCCCGCTTTTTTCAAATCTTTTTCTGCCAAATCAGCTTGGATCTTAGAGTTGGCTTCACCGTTGTTATACATGATGCCGATTGTTTTGGCGTCTGGCACGATATTTAACAGTAAGCTGATTTGTTTTTCGATTGGCACCATATCTGTCGTGCCAGTCACATTGCCGCCAGGTTTTTCATTGGATGTGACTAAATGAGCTTGTTCCAAGTCTGTGACCGCTGTGACAGTCATCGGGATAGTGGTTGTTTCATTTAATAAAGATTGTGCTGCTGGAGTGGCGATCCCAAGTAGCAAATCAGGATCTTCTTTGACGAGTTTCTCACTCATGCTTTTCAGGTTGTCTTGGTTGTTTTGGGCATTTTGATAATCGATTGTTAGATTATCGCCTTCTTTATACCCTTCTTCTGCTAATCCTTCTTTGAATCCTTTATAGGCAGCGTCTAACGAGTTATGCTGTACAAGTTGCAATACGCCAATTGTTTTTTGTCCATCTGATGCCTCTGCGGAATTATCTTTTTGTGCGCAACCTCCTAAAGCTAGTAGCAGGGCAGCGCCTAATCCAATTAATATATTTTTTTTCATTTCTTTTTCCTCCTTAATTTTGGGAAACAAAAAATCCATTCAGACAAAATGTCCAAATGGATTGAAAAGTCGGAAAATAAATTGAAAAGTAGAATGCTTGATACTTTTACTTTGTATTTTCACTGCTCAGCCACTTAGCATTTTGTCTACGTGGCTTTTTGCTGCAATACAAAGTTCTTTAGCCATCATAGATACAAACTGTCGTTTAACGTTTGTATCCATCATGATGAATACAAACCTATCTAAAGTAGCTAAAGAAAAAGTTATTCAGTTGTGTTGGTACGATTTGCTTGATGTTGGTTCGCATAGAAGTTCCTCCACAAAATGAATTTTCTAAAGTATAACCGAGAAAAAACGGTCTGTCAATTAAGAATTGTCAGATAATTGAAAACATAAAATTGAAAACATTAAGAAAACATTGCGAAAAAGCAGAAGAAACGCCAGGAAGTGTTGACTTTTATAGAAAATAAGTGTAGTATATGAAGTTGCAAAAACTATCTGATGAAGAAAAGGCAGAAACGAAATATTGTCCGTTTCGGCTTTAATATAAGGAAACAAAAGTAGAAGCTCACGAAGTAAGGTTTCAAGAGAATGTTCTATTTTTGGTTTTTTTTTGCCTAAAAGCCGCAAAAAATGTCTGTTGTTACCTAGAAATAATATTTGAAATATTATTGTAACAATTGATCGGGTAGTCTTTTTGAATGACATTTTAGAGGGGTGAAGAGCTTGGCTGGACACGTAGTAAAATACGGAAAACATCGCGAACGTAGAAGTTTCGCAAGAATCAGTGAAGTGTTGGAATTACCAAATTTGATCGAAATTCAAACAGACTCTTACCAATGGTTCTTAGATGAGGGACTTAGAGAAATGTTTGAAGACATTTTGCCAATCGATGACTTCAATGGCAATCTATCTTTGGAATTTGTAGATTATGAATTGAAAGAACCAAAGTATACAGTAGCAGAAGCTCGTGCGCATGATGCAAACTACTCTGCACCATTACATGTAACATTGCGTTTGACAAACCGCGAGACTGGCGAAATCAAAGCACAAGAAGTATTCTTTGGTGATTTCCCATTAATGACAGAACAAGGAACATTCATCATCAACGGGGCAGAGCGAGTAATCGTTTCTCAGTTAGTCCGTTCACCAGGTGTCTATTTCCATGGAAAAGTCGACAAAAACGGAAAAGAAGGATTCGGTTCTACTGTTATCCCTAACCGTGGCGCTTGGTTAGAAATGGAAACTGATGCAAAAGACATCTCTTATGTACGTATCGACCGTACACGTAAGATTCCTTTAACCGTATTAGTTCGTGCGTTAGGATTTGGTTCCGATGATACGATCTTTGAAATCTTCGGCGACAGCGAAACATTACGCAATACAGTCGAAAAAGACTTGCATAAAAACGCAAGCGACTCAAGAACAGAAGAAGGTTTGAAAGACGTTTACGAACGTTTGCGTCCAGGCGAACCAAAAACAGCAGACAGCTCACGTAACTTGCTGAATGCTCGTTTCTTCGATCCAAAACGTTACGACTTAGCAAACGTTGGTCGTTACAAAGTAAACAAAAAATTAGATTTAAAAACACGTCTATTGAATCTGACATTAGCTGAAACATTAGTTGATCCAGAAACAGGCGAGATCATCGTTGAAAAAGGAACAGTCTTGACTCACCAAGTCATGGAAACATTAGCTCCTTTCATTGATAACGGTCTAAATTCAGTGACTTACTATCCATCAGAAGATGGTGTGGTCACAGATCCAATGACTGTCCAAGTCATCAAAGTATTTTCACCAAGAGATCCTGAACGTGAAGTGAACGTGATTGGAAACGGCTATCCAGAAGCAGCTGTAAAAACAGTTCGTCCAGCCGACATCATTGCTTCAATGAGCTATTTCTTGAACTTGATGGAAGGTATCGGCAATGTTGATGATATCGACCACTTAGGAAATCGTCGTATCCGTTCAGTCGGCGAACTTTTACAAAACCAATTCCGTATCGGGCTAGCACGTATGGAACGTGTGGTTCGTGAAAGAATGTCGATCCAAGATACTGAAACATTGACACCTCAACAATTGATCAATATCCGTCCAGTTGTGGCAAGTATCAAAGAATTCTTTGGTTCTTCTCAGTTGTCACAGTTCATGGATCAAACAAACCCTCTTGGCGAATTGACACACAAACGTCGTCTTTCAGCCTTAGGACCTGGCGGATTGACTCGTGACCGTGCCGGTTATGAAGTTCGTGACGTTCACTACTCCCACTATGGCCGTATGTGTCCGATCGAAACTCCTGAAGGCCCAAACATCGGGTTGATCAATAGTTTGTCCAGTTATGCGAAAGTAAATAAATTCGGATTTATCGAAACACCTTATCGTCGTGTAGACCGCGAAACTGGTCGTGTTACTGACCAAATCGACTACTTGACAGCAGATATCGAAGACCATTACATCGTAGCCCAAGCAAACAGCCCATTGAATGAAGATGGAACATTTGCTCAAGACGTTGTTATGGCTCGTGCTCAAAGTGAAAACTTAGAAGTATCTATTGATAAAGTAGACTACATGGACGTATCACCTAAACAAGTAGTTGCCGTTGCGACAGCATGTATTCCTTTCTTGGAAAACGATGACTCCAATCGTGCCTTGATGGGTGCCAACATGCAGCGTCAAGCAGTGCCGTTGATCAATCCTCAAGCACCATGGGTTGGTACTGGTATGGAATACAAATCAGCGCATGACTCAGGAGCTGCTTTGTTATGTAAACATGACGGTGTCGTTGAATACGTTGATGCTTCTGAAATCCGCGTACGCCGCGACAACGGTGCATTAGATAAATATGATGTAACAAAATTCCGTCGTTCAAACTCCGGAACAAGCTACAACCAACGTCCAATCGTTCATTTGGGTGAGAAAGTCGAAAAAGGGGATACTCTGGCAGACGGACCATCTATGGAACAAGGCGAAATGGCTCTAGGTCAAAACGTTTTAGTTGGTTTCATGACTTGGGAAGGGTACAACTATGAAGATGCGATCATCATGAGCCGTCGTTTGGTAAAAGATGACGTATACACTTCTATTCATATTGAAGAATATGAATCAGAAGCCCGCGATACAAAATTAGGACCTGAAGAAATCACACGCGAAATCCCTAATGTTGGGGAAGACGCATTGAAAGATTTAGACGAAATGGGTATTATCCGTATCGGTGCAGAAGTCCAAGATGGCGATTTGCTTGTAGGGAAAGTCACGCCAAAAGGGGTAACAGAATTATCTGCAGAAGAACGTCTATTGCATGCGATCTTTGGCGAAAAAGCTCGTGAAGTCCGCGATACATCATTACGTGTACCGCATGGCGGCGGCGGGATCGTTCACGATGTGAAAATCTTTACTCGTGAAGCTGGAGATGAATTGTCACCAGGCGTAAACATGTTAGTTCGTGTTTATATCGTTCAAAAACGTAAAATCCATGAAGGGGATAAAATGGCCGGTCGTCACGGAAATAAAGGGGTTGTATCCCGTATTATGCCGGAAGAAGATATGCCATTCCTACCTGATGGAACACCAATCGATATCATGCTGAATCCTTTAGGGGTGCCTTCACGTATGAACATCGGACAAGTATTGGAATTACACTTGGGTATGGCTGCACGTCAGTTGGGTATCCACGTAGCAACGCCAGTATTCGATGGTGCAAGTGATGAAGACGTATGGGAAACAGTTCGTGAAGCCGGTATGGCCAGCGATGCGAAAACTGTTCTGTACGACGGACGTACAGGTGAACCATTTGACGGACGTGTGTCTGTCGGTGTAATGTACATGATCAAACTTGCTCACATGGTCGATGACAAATTGCATGCACGTTCAATCGGACCTTACTCATTGGTTACACAACAACCATTGGGAGGTAAAGCTCAATTTGGTGGACAACGTTTTGGTGAAATGGAAGTATGGGCACTGGAAGCTTACGGTGCGGCTTATACTTTACAAGAAATCTTGACATACAAATCAGATGACGTAGTCGGACGTGTGAAAACATACGAAGCAATCGTCAAAGGTGAACCAATTCCAAAACCAGGTGTACCGGAATCCTTCCGCGTATTGGTGAAAGAATTGCAATCACTAGGTCTGGACATGCGTGTCTTGGATATCGAAGAGACAGAAATCGAACTTCGCGACATGGACGATGAAGACGACGATTTGATCACTGTTGATGCTTTGACAAAATTTGCCGAACAGCAAACTGCCAAAGAATTAGAAAAGAAAGCTGCTGAACAAGTGGAAGATGAAAGAGACGATGTCATCCAAAACTTTGAAACCGCAGAAGATAATTTAGACTAATCCGGTCTATGAGCTGCAAGGCGGTCGAAGATCAGCCGTCTTGCGGTTTGCCATTAAATGAAATGGAGGGAACCCCTTTTGATCGATGTAAATAAATTCGAAAGTATGCAAATAGGTTTGGCTTCTCCCGAAAAAATCAGAAGCTGGTCTTACGGTGAAGTAAAAAAACCTGAGACGATTAACTATCGTACCTTAAAACCTGAACGCGAAGGGTTGTTCTGTGAGCGGATTTTTGGTCCTACAAAAGACTGGGAATGTGCCTGCGGAAAATACAAACGTATCCGTTATAAAGGAATCGTTTGTGATCGATGCGGAGTGGAAGTTACTCGTTCGAAAGTTCGCCGTGAACGCATGGGACATATTGAATTAGCAGCTCCTGTTTCACATATCTGGTACTTTAAAGGGATTCCTTCACGTATGGGTCTTGTATTAGACATGAGCCCACGCGCTTTGGAAGAAATCATTTATTTTGCTTCATATGTGGTTATCGAACCAGGAAACACGAATTTAGAGAAAAAACAATTGTTAACAGAACGCGAATATCGCGAAAAACGTGAACAATATGGACAAGAATTCCAAGCTGCTATGGGTGCAGAAGCGATCAAACAATTACTTGATAATGTTGATCTAGATGCAGAAGCAGCCGAATTGAAAGAAGAATTGAAATCTGCACAAGGACAAAAACGTACACGTGCAATCCGCCGGTTGGATATTTTAGAAGCATTCCGCGCTTCAGGAAATCAACCAAGCTGGATGGTTATGGATGTTATCCCTGTTATTCCACCAGATTTGCGCCCAATGGTTCAATTAGAAGGTGGACGTTTTGCAACAAGTGACTTGAATGATCTTTACCGTCGTGTCATCAACCGTAATAACCGTTTGAAACGTTTATTAGACTTGAACGCACCTGGAATCATCGTTCAAAACGAAAAACGCATGTTGCAAGAAGCAGTAGATGCATTGATCGATAACGGTCGTCGCGGACGTCCAGTAACTGGACCAGGTAACCGCCCATTGAAATCTCTTTCTCATATGTTGAAAGGGAAACAAGGTCGTTTCCGTCAAAACTTGCTAGGTAAACGTGTGGACTACTCCGGTCGTTCCGTTATCGTTGTTGGACCTTTCTTGAAGATGTACCAATGTGGACTTCCAAAAGAAATGGCCATTGAATTATTCAAACCATTCGTGATGCGTGAGCTTGTTCAACGTGAACTAGCTTCAAACATCAAAAACGCTAAGCGTAAAATCGAACGTCAAGAAGACGAAGTATGGGATGTTTTAGAAGACGTAATCAAGGAACACCCAGTATTGCTGAACCGGGCACCTACGCTTCACCGACTTGGTATCCAAGCATTCGAACCAGTTTTAGTACAAGGACGCGCAATCCGTTTGCATCCACTTGTATGTGAAGCTTATAATGCCGATTTCGATGGAGACCAAATGGCTGTCCACGTGCCATTGAATGAAGAAGCACAAGCAGAAGCACGTATGTTGATGTTAGCTGCTCAAAACATCTTGAACCCTAAAGATGGTAAACCAGTTGTTACTCCTTCTCAAGATATGGTTCTAGGTAACTACTACTTGACAATGGAAGAAGAAGGACGCGAAGGCGAAGGAATGGTCTTCAGAGATCAAAACGAAGCCGTTATCGCATGGCGCAACGGATACGTTCATTTACATTCACGTATCGGTGTGAACCCTAACTCATTAGGAGAAAAACCATTTACTGAATGGCAAAAAGAACGTACGATGATCACAACAGTTGGTAAGATCATCTTCAACGAGATCATGCCTCCTGAATTCCCTTATCTGAATGAACCAACAGACTTCAACTTGACTGTCCAAACACCGGACAAATACTTCGTTGAAGCTGGTACGGATATTCCTGCACATATCAAAGAGCAAGAATTAGTGTTACCGTTCAAGAAGAAAAACTTAGGGAACATCATCGCAGAAGTCTTCAAACGATTCAAAGTAACAGAAACTTCTAAGATGCTTGACCGTATGAAAGACTTAGGGTACAAACATTCAACACATGCCGGTATCACAGTAGGGATCGCTGACATCAGTGTACTGAATGAAAAACAAGAAATCATTGAAAATGCCCATAAACAAGTTGAAACTATTACAAAACAATTCCGTCGTGGTCTGATTACAGATGACGAACGTTATGAACGTGTCATTGCTGTTTGGAACGCTGCAAAAGACAGCATCCAACAAAAACTGATGGAAGGTTTGGAAGCGAAAAACCCAATCTTCATGATGTCTGATTCTGGAGCTCGTGGGAACATTTCCAACTTTACACAGCTTGCCGGAATGCGTGGTTTGATGGCCGCTCCTAATGGTCGAATCATGGAATTGCCAATCATTTCAAACTTCCGTGAAGGACTATCTGTCTTGGAAATGTTTATCTCAACTCACGGGGCTCGTAAAGGGATGACCGATACAGCCTTGAAGACTGCCGATTCAGGTTACTTGACTCGTCGTCTGGTTGATGTGGCTCAAGATGTAATCATTCGTGAAGAAGATTGCGGGACTGACCGAGGTCTTGAGATCCAAGCAATCCGTGAAGGAAATGAAATCATCGAATCATTAGAAGATCGTTTGGTGGGACGTTACACTCGTAAAGAAGTACGTCATCCTGAAACAAATGAATTGATTATCGCAGGAAACCAATTGATTTCCGAAGACATTGCAAAACAAATTGTTGATGCAGGTGTCGAAACAGTGACGATCCGTTCTGTCTTCACATGTAATACAAAACATGGTGTCTGCAAACATTGTTACGGACGCAACCTTGCAACTGGCTCTGACGTTGAAGTCGGAGAAGCAGTTGGTACGATCGCCGCTCAATCAATCGGTGAACCTGGTACTCAGTTGACGATGCGTACATTCCATACGGGTGGGGTTGCCGGAGACGATATCACTCAAGGTCTTCCTCGTGTCCAAGAAATCTTTGAAGCACGTAATCCGAAAGGGCAAGCAGTAATTACAGAAGTAACAGGGGATGTCATCGATATCTCAGAAGATCCTGCAACACGTACCAAAGAAGTAACAATCAAAGGAAAAACAGATACACGTACGTATACTGTTCCTTATACAGCACGTATGAAAGTAGCAGAAGGCGATATGATCCACCGTGGCGCACCATTGACAGAAGGATCAATCGATCCAAAACAATTGTTGCAAGTCCGCGATGTATTATCTGTTGAAAACTACTTGCTTCGTGAAGTACAACGCGTTTACCGTATGCAAGGGGTAGAAATCGGCGACAAGCATATCGAAGTAATGGTTCGTCAAATGCTGCGTAAAGTTCGTGTAATGGATCCAGGTGATACAGATATCTTACCAGGTACATTATTAGACATCGCAGACTTTAAAGATCAAAACTACAATACGCTAGTCTCAGGAGGCGTTCCTGCAACTTCTCGACCTGTCTTGCTAGGTATCACAAAAGCATCATTAGAAACAAATAGTTTCTTATCTGCTGCATCATTCCAAGAAACAACTCGTGTCTTGACGGATGCTGCGATCCGCGGTAAGAAAGATCCTCTTCTTGGTTTGAAAGAAAATGTTATTATCGGTAAGATCATCCCAGCTGGTACTGGTATGCAACGTTACCGTGACATGGAACCAAAAGAAGTCGGTGTAGCAAGCGAAAATGTCTACAGTATTTCAGATATTGAAGCGCAAATGGCTGCAGAAGATGCAATGAACAATTAAACAAAATAGAGGTTGTGACAGAAGTGGTCAGCTTCAAGAAATAAGAAAAAATTTACGAAAATTGCTTCTCAAATTTTTGTGAAATTTCGGCTTATTTCCGAAGAAGTTACTTCTGGAACACCGTGTATAAGAGGTTGTGAAATCAGCGTTTTGACCTGAGTATTAGAGAAATAAACGGAAAAATAGTTCCTCATATTTTGCCGTTTGTTGAACTAATACCGAGGGTCAGCTGATTGAACACCGTTTATTCGGAAAAAGGGATTGTGACAAAATCTTGTCACAATCCCTTTTTTTGCTTATACGAAGTAGCTTACCTCTCATTTGTTTGGTTAGAAGAAAGAGTGGGAGATGATTTTGAAGCTACAGGTTTTGCTATATCAGCTGACTGTTCATTACCTATCATTTCTTGATATATATAAGAAATTGCGGATCTGGATAGACCGAAAAACGATGCAATATGTCTTTGTTTGATATCAGGTATTGTTAAGGCTTGTTGGACTTGATTACGTAATTCTTGTGATATAAATCGCCCTTGTTTGTTGGAAACTTCGCCAATTCTCTCACGCAAAAGCTGATGAGTATATCGTTTATCAATGATATCATACTCTTTTTCAAATTTTTTTTGGGACATAGTATTTACTGTAGACTTGGATACGCCAAAAAATAAGGCAATCTGACTTTGATTAAGATCAGGCAATGTTAAGGCTTGTTGGATTTGATCGTACACTTCTTGCGGTATTCGTTTTTCTCTTCCTTTTTGAAAAGAAACATTGCCAAATATCTCATATAGACGCTGCTGAGCACTATTTGCAACATTTCCTTCTACTGAACTGTCCATTTTTTGCTTATCCGCAACAAAGGCTGACTCTGAACCAGCAGAAGTAGATGGGGTTGGTTCTTCGACTGCTTGTTGATGGAGGATCGAATCGGGCAATATTTCCGCTAGTTCATTGATGACTTGCCTCTCGTTTTCGCTGAGCGTTAGAGAATCATCCTTTGAAGAAAAATCAAATTCGTGTGAAGGAAAATCAAATTCGTGTGAAGGAAAATCAAATTCATGTGAAAGAAAATCAAATTCGTGGGGTGGTGTTGGAGGCGTTTTTATTTTTTTGTTCGCTTTAGT
>CXSP01000021.1_pt1 | contig 37595 bp, 40 predicted proteins | sample 591501 | NCBI WGS metagenome assembly CXSP01 (sample SAMEA3491350, study PRJEB9169) | human gut metagenome | biome: ENVO:mammalia-associated habitat; material: ENVO:feces | place: Bangladesh | collected 2010-04-07 | reverse complement strand
AAGCGTTCCATTATTTTACTTCCAGCCTTTTTAGCAAAAGGTCTGGAGTTTGACCGAGNTNTCTTTCGCTGTGTCAGCTTCTGATGCAGATAATAATCTTGCAAATAAAGATGTAGATGTACTGTTATTAGGACCTCAAGTTCGCTTTATGAAAGCTGATTTTGAAAAACGTCTGGAACCAAAAGGCATTCCTTTAGACGTCATCAATATGGCTGATTATGGAATGATGAATGGCGAAAAAGTATTAGACCAAGCAATTACATTGATTGGTGAATAAATAGATTATATAGAACTATCAAACAAGCAATCAAAAAAAAGATTGCTTGTTTTTTCGTATATTTTTTTAGGGCGAATGATATGAATCATTTTTGGGGCAGAAGGCTTCTTACGAGAGAGATTGAAGCAATGGATTGTGAGGAGGGAAACTTACCAAATTATAAGAAGATCGCAGCTGTAGAACGTTTAGGTAACAGGATTCTTTGTCATCGTTGTGGAGTGAAAACGCCTTTCTTTGAGGGATAGCTTGCAGACTATGGCTATTTTTGCATACATTGCCTGTCTTTAGGGCGATGCGACAGTCAACAAGAGTTATATTTATTTGATCAGCCAAAAGCAGAATCTCGAGAAGTCGTCTTTTCTTGGACAGGACAGCTTACTGAAAAACAAACGGAAATCGCAGATAGGATACTTTATCATTCAGAAAAAAGACACCATCTTATTTGGGCAGTAACAGGTGCAGGAAAAACAGAAATGCTTTATCCGATTTTAGTGAAAACGTTAAAAGCTGGAGGAAGAGTAGCCATTTGTACACCGCGAATCGACGTTTGTAATGAATTGTTTTTACGTTATCGTCCTGTTTTTCCAGAAGAAACAATCATGTTACTCCATGGGAATACAACAACAGCTTATACCTTTAGTTCTTTTGTTATCTGTACGATTCATCAACTATATCGTTTTTATCAATCCTTTGACTTATTAGTAATTGATGAGATTGATGCTTTTCCTTATAGCGGGGATGCTGGGCTAGCTCACGCTGTGCAAACAGCAATCAAATCAGACGGTCGATTCATCTACTTAAGCGCCACGCCTGATGAAAAGTTACTAAAGGAAATCAAGCAGACATTTGAGATCCACAAACTTGCCTTGCGCTTTCATCGGCGCTTGCTTCCTGAACCCGTACTTGTTTTCATGAATAATTGGCGACAAAAATGTGGGAACAAAAAGAAAATCAACTCTTTGGTGCGGATCATTCAGCAACTAATCAAAGAAAACCATATCCTTTTATTTTGTCCAAGTATTACGATGATGCATCGTTTAAAAGTCACACTGCAAGAAGCTTTTCCAGAATATGAGATAACAGATGTTTCTTCACAAGACGATCAACGGGCAAAGAAAGTTCAGAAAATGCGAGAAGCAACATACGAGATACTGTTAACCACGATGATCCTAGAACGAGGAGTCACATTTGAAAGAATCTCTGTCATCGTTTTAGGAGCAGATCATCCAGTTTTTACTAAATCCTCTTTGGTGCAAATCGCAGGAAGAGCCGATCGTAAAGGTCCTTATACGAACAGTCGAGTCTATTTTTTCTATGAAGAAAAAACTTCAGCTATTCGAAAAGCCTGTCAGGAAATCAAAGAAATGAACGAAGAAGGGAAGAAGATGCTGTGAGATGTAGTTGCTGCAGTAAAGACATCATCCAAAATTTAACATTCAGCGAGATCATCGGTGTGTCGAAATATAGACTTCCTCAGACCTGTTCAGTTTGCCGCGCACAATTCCATTTATTGGAAGCAAAAGGTTGTGCAGGTTGTCAAAAACCAATCCATTTGACATACGAGGAGACGAAAAAGAAAGCAAAGACTAGTTTCGTTTTCTGCAACGACTGTCAAGAATGGAAGACCATTTAATGCGACTGCATTAGAGTAGTTGTTTTCTCGGATGATGAAAGGATAGATTTCTGCTCCTTTTTTAGTCGGATAGAGTTTCTTGATTTTTTTATTTTCTTTATCTTCCAAACGTTCGATCATCCCATTGGATTCTAATTTCTTGATTGCTCGTGCAGTCGTTGTACGATCTACTTTGATCATTTCTGCTAGTTTTTCTTGGATGATTCCTGGATTTTCGCAAATACGTACTAAATAAAGATACTGCCCTCTTGTTAAATCAACTTCTTTGAATTCGATATTGCTGATAGAATCCAGCGCTCGGGCAATCATTCCGATGTCTCGAAGAATTTCAGCCATTTCACCCCACCTTTATTTTGTTTGTAAGACTAGTTTACCTCTTTTTGTTGCAAATGCAACTATTTTTTAATAAAAGAACGAGTTCTTTTTAGAGAACTCGCAGAGTAAATAGCTTTCTTCTTTTACGAAAAAACTCAATCGCAATAAAGCTGGTTTTTGTTTTCTAAAATGAGCAACTGCTTCTTTGTTGTTCGTTTTTCTGATAGCTTTGGCAACTCTTCTATGCTAAAAAACCCCATGTCGGAAGTTTAGTTGTTCTCAATAAATTTTGCATCTTCATCGTGGATCGTACAAGCAAAAACAAGCTTATAATACTGAAAAAGCTGCGGAATATCTTTTTGTTTATTCGTATCAAAAACCGCTCGCAGCTGTGTAGATTCTACTGTTAAACCCGTTTCTTCATAGACTTCTTTCCGCACGTTTTCTTCAGGAGATAAACCTATTTCGGCAAATCCGCCTGGCAGTGACCATTCTTTCGTCCGTTTATCTTCGATTAGTAGGATCTTGCCGTCTTTTTTGATATAGGCACGAACATCAACTTTTGGTGTGGGATGACCTTCTTCAATAACTGTAAGTGCTTTTATTTCTTCGAAAGTTTCTTTTCCTATTTCACTGATCAATTCCAATGAGATCGTCCGAATCTCCTCAAATCGTTCTTTATCGAATACATCTTTTCCATAATACAGACCAGCTTGAGAAAGTGCGAGTAGTCTTTTGTATTGAGCCAACTTGTTATTCATTCTCTTCCCTTCTTTTCATCGAATGTATGACTATGTAATCAAGTATAGAAGACTGACCTAATTACGGCAAATAAACACAAGGAAATCGGCAATAAATAAAACAATATTAAAAAAACATTTTAGAACAAAAAGACATTTGGCTCCTCTGGGAACCAAATGTCTTTATTCTTATCTGTTACTATCAAACCATTTCTTCGTTATTTATTGTCATTGATTTCTTTTTCTAATTTATCTAATAGCGAGGTGTAATCCACTTGAGCATAGTCTGTTACATCAAATTCATATAGTGTTCCTAACTGGAATTCATCATATTTTCGGTCAGTGATGATCTTTTTGAATGCTTCTTTCGTAATATGGTTCGTCCCTTTCGATCGATCTTCCAATATGTCGCCATAGTGATAATGATCCATGATATAGCTCAAATGACGATCTGGTTCACGATCACGTTTGTACCGACGTTGCCATAACACTTCAAAATCTGCTGTCAGGCGAATCGTGATCACCTGATATCCGTATCTTTCTGCTAATTCTTGGAGTCGAGTTTTTTGCTTATCACTAAAAGGATACTCGGACACAATCACTTTCTTTCCTGCTTCCATATACAGATCAAGTGCTTTGTAATAGAAAGGATAAACTTTCGTCCTTTCTTGTTCCGCCCGTTCTTCCAAGTTGTTAAAACCGATGGATTCTGCATAATATTCCTTGATTTCATCGAGCGTGATGGCATACATATCTAGAAATCGTTCCCGTAGTTTATTCATAAGATATGTTTTTCCTGTACCAGGACTACCAGCTAGAAGAATGAAATACTTTTTCATCTCATTTGTTTCCTAAGTTAATTGGACTTTCCAAGTTCATAAACAGTCCAATCTTATGCTTGACAATTTCTTTTACTGCTTCATTTGCTGGAATCACATTATGGCGAAGAGACTTGTTGATTTCTGTTTCACTAAAGGTTCCTTTAGCCACTTTTGTCCAGTTGACTAAAAGCTCCGTTCCAACATTGAATTTGCGGATCCCGCTATTGATCAATTCAGGATAATCTTCTTCTTTCACACCTGTTCCGCCATGGATAACGAGGGGGACATCGACTACTGCATCGATTTCTTTCAGCAAGGGAATGTTCACTTCTGTTTTTGATTTGAATTGTCCATGATTCGTACCAATAGCAATAGCTAATGCATCCACACCTGTAGCTTCTACAAATTTCACTGCATCTTCCGGTCTTGTATATACCTTGTCATTTTCAGCGACATGGATCCCTTCTTCTGTACCGCCGATCGTTCCAAGTTCTCCTTCTACGGAAACACCGTGTGCATGGGCATATTCTACCACTGCTTTCGTTTTCAAGATATTTTCCTTGAAAGGCAGATGGGACCCGTCATACATGACAGAAGTATATCCGCTATCGATTGCTTCTTTGATATCATCAAAGTCTCGGGCGTGGTCTAAGTGCAAGACTGCATCAACCATTTCTTCTTCTGCAATAGCTGTCATTACATTGACTAACACATGCATGCCGATATATTTTGCGGTGTCGACACTTGTTTGAATAATGATCGGCGAGCCCATTTCTTTTGCTGCGCCTAGCATGGCAGGAAGCATTTCTAGGTTATGTGTATTAAAAGCTCCAACTGTAAAATTCAATTCTTCTGCTGTTTTTGTTACTTCTTTCAATGTTGTATACATCTTTTATTGCCACCTTATCTTTTTATTTATTTCCTTTGATCGTTACTTGTTTTGCAATTTGTCGCATCTCATCCATTTTGCCCATGTAGTAATCGATTCCTTGATCATCCCCAGCACGAGCAGCATCTGCACGCTTCTGGTTATAGAGGCTCATCAGTTTTTTATACCCATCTCCGATCGTCTGTTTATTTTCCAAGCTCTTTTCTAAATATTGGATGGCTTGATCGTTCTCATACAATTCAGAAAATTTAAGTCCAATTTGTTCATAAAGTTCCGCTAATTCGTGCTTCTCTTGGGTCGTTGAAATCTCTTGATTTAATTGTGTAATCTCTGATTGAATCTTTTCGATCGCTTCTGGCGAGAGGATTTTTTCCTCTTTTATCAATCTTTTTTTTGGTTCATTTTCTTTTTTCTTAAAAAATCCGAACATCATTTTCCCTACTTTCAATTAAAATGCTTTCAAAATTGGGCTTAAAATCCAGGCATATAAGAGTGCGGCGGCTACTGTATCTACATCGGTTGCTGTAGCATTGATGAACCCCATCGAATTAAAGATCGTTACTAGCAAAGCAGGCAATAATGTAATAAAGAAGCCATGAGCAATACCGCCAATGATCGCTCCTCGACGTCCGCCAACTGCGTTACCAAATATCCCCGCTGTTCCTCCGGCAAAGAAATTCGTTAGCATACCTGGTAAAATCATCGCTAAGCCGAACATCGGCAAAGTGAACATGGCAATAATCGTACCGATCGTTGTCGTAATGAAACCTAAAATAACAGCATTTGGGCTATAGGGAAAGAAAACTGGACAATCTAAGGCAGGAATCGCATCAGGAACTAATTTCATAGCTATCCCTCGAAATGCCGGCACGATTTCACCTAACAGTAGACGTACACCAGCTAGCAATACATACACACCCACTACGAATTGGATGGCTTGTAAAAAGGCAAACATGATATAGTTTTGATCTCCTGATAATTCAGAAGCGAATGGTTCACCTGCAAATAAAACTGTGATGATATATAGTGGAACCATCACGACCATGACAGACAGATAAGTATCTTGCAAAAACTCGAAATGTGTAGGCAGCTTGATATCTTCGATCGATTTTTTATTTTCGCCTTTCTCACCAAAAAGTTTAGCCACACCGGCTTCAAATAAGTACCCAATCGTACAAAAATGCCCTAAAGCAATATCATTTGATCCTGTGATTTTACGAATGATTGGTTGTGCTACTGCCGGCATAGCAATGGCGAAACAAGCTCCGATAAAACCACCGACTAAGATCAATACGATTCCTCGCAGACCGGCGAAATAACCAAAGACTGTCGTCATCGTCGCCATCCATAAAATGGCTTGACCAGTTAGAAAAATGTACTTCCATTTTGTGAACCGTGCTAAAAGAATATTGAATACAAAAATGGCTAAGAACGTCAGCGCAATATCTCTGCCTAAACCTAAATCATTCATTGCTTGACCATTGATAGATTCAATCGAAGGGATGATCCCTTGCATATGGAATCCTTCAGTAAAAATTTTCCCGAAATAAGTTAAACTCCCAACGATGATACTCGAACCAGCACTCAACACTTGGAATCCTAGGAGTGTCTTTAACGTGCCAGAAATGACTTGTCCTGCTGATTTCTTCTGCAGCAGTAGACCCAACATAGCAATCAATGCAATGGTGATCGATGCCTGAGTCAAAATATTTTCGATGATAAAATTGATAACGCCCATGTTTTTATCCTCTTTTCTTTTTTATTTAGATAACTCCCTTATCTTGTAAAACTGGGGTGATTTTTTCTTCAATTTCATTTTTCGAGACAATATTTTTCAAATAGATCATCGCTGTTTTAGGATCGACTGAGAATTTTTCGAACTGCGAGCGAAAATTTTCTGCTGTGATGATCACATCTGGTTTCATGGACACTGCAGAAGAAATATCACAATGGTCCAGTTTGGCTTCTACTCCTAATTTGTTCAAAACATCCTCAGCAGACATCTGTGCTGCAAAACTACTTCCTAAACCTGCGCCGCATACGAATAAAATGTTCAATTTGTTCATCTTTGTTCTCCCCCGTATCATTTATTATTTCTCAACTACTGAAAAAGCAGTTGTTTGAAATCTTCCACATTGGTGCATTCGATCAATCGATCCAACTTCTCTTCGTTGTTGATCAGTTCGATCAGTTCTTTCATGATGTTCAGATGCGAGTAGGAATCTACTGCTGCTAAACAAAAAATGATCTTTACTGGATCCATTTCAGGATTACCGAAATCGATTGGTTGCTCAATCGTAGCTACGCTGACTCCTAACTTATTGACCCCATCTTCTGGTCGAGCATGGGCTAGCACCATGTGTTTACCAATCACGATATATGGCCCGTATTCATTCACTGCACGAATCATCGCTTCGACATAGCGTTCTTCAACAATGTTTTCTTTGACCAATGGTTTAGCAGCTCGTTCAATCGATTCCTCCCAAGTAACGGCTTTTTCTTTAATTATGATATTGCTGTCCGTCAAAATATCTTTTAACATAGGCTGGACCTCCCTTTTGTTGATTTCTAAATTGTTTGTTTCGAATAATTTTTCCAACTTGCCATAGATGATGCGGTCCACTCGGCCACCACTTTCTTCCATGACACCGATTATTTGAGTGAATAACTGCGTCGATTCATGACTGTTAGGTTTTAACCGCTGCAGTTCTTCATTTCTTTTCAAAAAATCTTCTATAACTAAAATATTCGTCTCAGTCAGAATTGGATCGACAACTAAAAGCGGCTTGTTTCGATAATTCAATTGAAAGGTGCTGAAAACCAAATCGACATCCAGTTTATCCACTAATTCGATTTCTTTTGAACTTAAAACTGCAGTAATCTCGATCTGAGGAAATTTTTCTTTCAGATTTTCTGCTAACAGATTCCCGGTAGCCATGCCGTGATTACAGACAACAACTGATTGATAAACATAATTCAGGTCTCGCTTGATCACACTGGCAATCGTCGAAAAGTGGATGACAAGAAAAGCTATCTCGTCCTCCAGTATCTTGCCGCCAATTACTTCTTCGATCGTAGGAACAAAATGAGTGACTGCGCGGTGGATTGGAAAATAATTTGTTCGGATGTTTTCTTTCAATGGATTCATGACTTGGATAGCATGCTTGATTCTTATGATCAGTGCAGCCATGTGTTTATAGAGATTTTCGAATAAAGCTTCTTCTTTTAGATGAAAAGGTATGTGTGTCTCGTTCTCTACAAATTGGATCAATTGGATCGTTAGTAGTTGAGCTTGTACCCACTCAATCGAATTGGAGATATCTCTAGCATTGAACGTCTCGATAGTGAAACGAAGATAATTTCTTTCTACTTGTGGGACATTATTCAACTGAAATTCCGTGATCATGTAGTCGATAAATGCAGAGAAGCTGCTGTCTTTTATTTCTGTATTTTTCCAATTAATGGCGGAGATGAATTCATGTTTCCTGATTCGCTGGATCCAGATCAATGTAAAAAGCAGAATTTGCTTTTTATAAATATCATCCTCTTGTTTTAACAACTTATTGGAATAGATCTCCTCTATTTTTTTGATTTCCACCAAAGGAAAATAATGGAAAAAGATTTTTTGAGCCGGTGTTAGTTGCGCGTCTTGATTCATAAAGAAGTCGGTCATCCCCAGATTCTGATTGATAAAATCATAGATCATCGTACGGATAGATCGTTCTGAACCTTTATAAACCAGTCCCTGCTTTCCATAACTGACGATCTCGATTCCATAACTGACCAGTGTTGCTCGTAATCGTCGCATATCTTCATCTAACGTACTTTTAGAGATTTGAAATTCTTCTTCTTTTTTGTTAGATGGATCGGGTTTCGGCTGTAAGCAATGGCTAAAACTAAATCAAAAATACGTTCCCGCCGATTCAAAAAGCCGTCTTTCACCTCTTTTATTTCAGTTTCTAATCGAACTTGCTTGTCATTCTCCAGTTTCAACAAAAAACCTTTGTTGCGAATTGTTCTGATTTCCGGAAGCTTTTTACTGCTCAACCAGATATTCGCTTCAAGAACTTCCTGTCGGATCGTCCGCTGACTGACATGGAAATCAGCTGCTAGATGTTCCGCTTTTACTGGATATTGGGCTGTCATGATTCTGTGAAGTATTTCAATTGTTCTTGTTTTCATAGAAATGATCTCCTTCTGATTCCAAGTATATGATTCCGCTTACATAATAAAAAGTAGATATTTCTGCCACTTGAAGTGGAAAGAAAGTAAGCATAGCAAACAAAAAATAAGCCGTATGCTTTTTCAACTTCTCAACGAAAAAGACATACGCCTATTATTACAAAAATTTTGCCCATCTATACAAAAAAGAGGTCGTGAAAAAGCTGTCCTGCATCAAGTAATGAGAACAGCCAAACAAAAATAGTACTTCCTATTTTTCATTTGGTTGGGCTTATTATCGTAGATGCAAGCTTTTGAACACCATTTAGTGGAGAGGTTGTGACAGAGATGTTCAGCCTTGAGCGACAAGAAGCGATTTTGAAAAATAGCTTCCCATATTTTACAAAATCGTGCCTTATTGCCGATAGGCTATCTCTGGAACACCGTTTATTCAGAAAAAGGAGCTACGACAAAATTTTTGTCACAGTTCCGTTCATAAGTATTTTCTGTCAATCCAACATAATCGGCTGGATAAAATCTGCTTGCCATCTTTTTTCTTTCTCAGAAAAATCAAAATACCATATCTGAGAAAAAAACTGTCGTTGTGTCTTACTTCCTGAGATCACTCGCCCATCTTTTCGATCGACTGAATAATCACAGCATCTGAAATCAATTCGGATGGCAAAACTATTTTCGTGGATCTGTCGATAATTCCCTACTTCCTGAATAGTTATTTTTTTAGTATGATTTCTTACACCGTCTGCTTTGTTTTTTTGCAGAACTTTCTGATGTTCGGCAAACAGCTTGTCTGTATAACAGCTTCTGGCTTTTTCAGGAGTTTCTTCTTCCCAAGCAGATTGGATCTTCATGAATATCTTTTGGATTTCCAGAAACTGTGCTTTCTTTTCTTTAGCCGTTCCTGACATGCGGGACAATATCTCCGCTTTCAGCCTTTTCTTTTGTCTTTTATTCTTGACGATAGAAAAAGCAGAAACCCCTCCTACTGACAAAACAGCTAATGCAAGAAATCCCGTTTGCTCATAACTAGAAGGACCTGTACTTGGACCATAATACCCATAAGAATCTCTGCCGTAAGAACGACTGCTAAAATAACTGCCCCCATATGAACGACCGCCAAATGAACCTCTGCCCGAACTTCGACCGCTAGATGTACCTCCACCATGACCACCCGCGATAGCGAATCCTTGGGTCGGCAGAGCAAACAAACATAGGCCCACTAACAAAATGATTGCTAAATAATTGATTTTTTTCATTGCCTTCCTCGTTATCTTTTATTACAAAAAACTATTGTTATCATAGCCTTGCTAAAAGGAAGAGTCAATAACCAGATGCATAAACTGTTTTTTTAGCAGCTTTGTCTTAATTTAATCATTAAGTGACATCGGACAGACATAGGTGTTGGCAGTCCATATTTCCTCTATCTTCAGCATGAACAAGCTGGCAGACAAAAGATCTGCGCTTCCTCCAGGAGAGATTTGGTTTTCCTGACAAAAGTGCAACAGTGCTATAAATGGACGATTTGGTAAAGCACTTTGACTAGCAGCATGAGCAAGTTTCTGCATTTCCACTAACGTTTTCTGATCACTGCGATGCAAGACACAGGTGTCATCTAAGGAACTCATCAAAACTAACAACATATGCATTTGTTTCTGTACATCAGAATCATTATCTAGCTCCTTAGCAGCTTGGATTGCAAGCCTTATATGCGGATAACCCAACACTGCTTCTTCATATGCACCATTTATGCCGTATTTTTGCTTCACCGTATGCCCATGAGTGTTTTTTTTATGACGATATTTTGTATCAGGAAAAGCAGCAAGTTTACTGACATCATCAAGTATTTTGGATAAAGAAAAAGGCTGCTCCGTACTGATTTTTTGCGCAGTGACACTGATCAATAGCCCCATTGCCCAAATCGATCCTTTATGGGTATTGATGCCATCTGTAGCAATCAACATTGCCTTTTCCGCTTTCCGTCCAATCTCAGCAATCTTTTCTCTTAACTCTTGATCGATAGCATGTTGCCATGCTATTTGAGCCATTTCTTCAAAAAAAGGAGTCAGCGTCTTCGCAGACTTAAGAAATAAAGCATAGTCCATATCGGAATGTGCACCCGCATCCAGTGCATCCACTAATCCAGGTTTTGGGCTTAATGTTACTTCTGCGATCAATGCTTCCTCTACCAACGCAGCGAGTTGCTGAGTCACTGCTTTTTTTCGTTCGTCATTTATCATGACACTCACTCCTTCTTTCTATTACTTGTTGAACCCTTTTTTGATGGCTACCCAAATGATGTGAAGCAACCAGCTTAAAGCAAATGCACAACTTGCCGTCATTAGATACGCTACAAGAATCATGAATCCTGAAGGTAACTGCAGCCAATTATCTTTAAATAATAACAACAGTACTTGGAAAACAAAGACATTTGCTAAATACGTACGGTAAGCATAAACAGACAACCATTTGAACAATGGTAATTTTGGCGAATCGTTTACAATCATTTTTGAAGCGCCCATGAAGACAGCAAAGATGATGACTAAACTGTACAAACTTTGGATCGTATTCAAGTAAGGCGCATTCGCAAAGCTCAAGTCTCCTGGATGTGCGAGCAATGAACGGACAGAAAAGAACGCGATAACTAAGCCAACAGGTAAGAAAAGATAACGTACTCTGTCCAAATATTGATAGACTTTTTCGTGATAAACAAATGCGGCTACCCCATAAATCCCGTAAATCATAAAACTAGCAACAAACCGATCTAACAAGTACCAGCTGTCATGATAAGGACCAGTCAATACTTGTGTTTGATAGAACAGATACCATGCAACATATAAAATCGTTGAGCCAATTAATACTGGCCATACATAATTTTTATTAGCAAATACTTTGTAACCGAGCCAAACAAAAAACGGCATGAACAATTGGATCTGCAGCATCATCACGGTATACCATAAATGAGGTGCTCCATCACCTGTGACATATTTCAGTAAAAAGCTTGCAGTATCCGTATACGGAGTTTGTTGTTGGACTGCTGGGAATAGCCAAAGATAAGCCGTCGTCCATAGAAGATACGGAACGACTAGTTCAAAAAACTTTTCCTTCAAAAATTCCCAATAAGACAAATGCTGACTTGTTTTTACCATATTATAGACAATTGCAAAAATAAACATTGGTGCTGTGTATTTAACGATGACGTAAAAGGTACCAAGAAAAGCTGTATTTGTTGCGCTGTGGCTGTTTGCCAAAGCAAAGCTCAATATCGTTTGCATCATAACAGCCGTTACAGCTGATACTTTCTGGAAGTCACTTACGTTGATTTTGATTTTTTTGTTTTCAAACATCGCTTTCTCTCACTTTTAGTTTATTACCAAATCTCTTTGGTTAGTTTTGGCCCTGTTGTTGTTTTCAACAGGAGTTTTTTCTCTGGTGTCCGCAAGTATTCTTTTAGCGAAAATCCGCCTTTTGATGTAATGACTTGGGTATCGAATTGCTCAAAAAAAGCAGGATGCGATTGAATTGCCTGAATTGGCAATTCAATCGGTGAATCTGCGTACAGCAGCAAATCAAAATCGCTGGTTTCTTTTACTGCCGGAATCCCAGTTGATAATTCAAATCCTAAGCTGCCGCCGATCCCCCATTTGCACCCTGATAATATGTTTCTAGCCGCATGAAATTGCTGATAAACAGGAAAGGAGGCAACTTCCTTTTCTCGAAAAGATTCTCGATCAATGATTGTCCATGGATAGATCACTTTTTGAACAGAGTCACTTGGAATCTCAAGAGCCAAGCGCTGATTTCGTGCCGTACCTCGCAGACCAATCGGCAAAAACCCCCGATCAGCAGGTTCAGCACGCCGAACGACACCATACACTTGTTGAGAAAGCTTCAACCATTCTGGCAACTCTTTCTTGATTTCCTTTTTATCAAAAACAACAATATCATGTGCTTGAATCATTTTTTATGCATCCCATTCTTCGTCCATTTTGGCACGGACTTTATTTGTTTCGACACGTCCGAATGTTTTGGCTGTTTCATTCGTGTATCGATTTGTCAGCATCGTATCATTTGTATTGCGGACATCTTGAATGGCTTCATTGATTGCTTCGATGACTTTGCTGACATTTTGTTCTGAAGCAGCTTGGTCGGTGATATCTTCTAGGAAATGATAGATTGCTCCTAGTTTTGTATAATTATTGATATCGTAAGCGATAGCTGGAACTTTTTCAGCAGCTGCTTCGATTTCAGCAACCGAACGTTTTGTCACACGTGCAGCACTTTCTTTAGACATCGCTTGGACAGTGATTTCTTTATTATTTAAAGCAATCAAGCGGCTTGATTGTAATCCATGTGCTAAAAACGCACCTGAAATAGCATTTCCTGCAATCAATCCAATAACTGGATGTCCAGCTTGACGGAGTTTTGCATAAGCAGCAGCACTATTAGCCAAAGCCACATGGATACCGATCAATTCTTCGTTATAACCGTATGCTTGGCTTGGTACATCGATCACAACGACGATTGGCCGTTTCACTTTTTTATCTTTATCTTCTTCGTAAACATGAGTTAAAATTTGTCCCATGCGGAAACCTTCAACTAAACCAACTTCACCGTTTCGTACACGGTACATCGGGTTTTTAGGATCAGGTACGATCGATGTCACGATGGCTTCTTCTACGAATTTACTTGATTTGCCATAATACACAGTACTAATAGAAGAAGCTGGATTTTTCATGCCAGTTAGTGCCGCAAACCAATCGTAACCAACACTTGTTGCAGCTGGTTCATTTCCTTCTGTTACTTCTGGTAAGTCCATTGATTTTGCTTGATGGTTAGCAATTGCTTCATTGTAATCGTCAATGCTCATTGGTTTTGAAAGATCCAAAGAATCAAGTAATGATAAATAAAATGCTGAGCTTTCACTGCGATGCGTGTCTTTTCGTTCGTCCGTTGCTGCGATGACAGCAGTTTTGATTGCTTCTACACTATCAGTCACTAGTTCATCAATGATTTTTGATTCTACCCGTTGACGAGATCCTAATGTATTCCAAATCAAGTCTTTGTCACTAGAATCAAATTCTCGAACACCTGCTTCTTGCTCAATAACTTCTGGACCATTCAAACCGATTCTCGCTTTTTTTGTTGCGATCAAATAACTCATCAATGCTGAAGTAATCGACATACCGCCAAATGATCCTACACGTCCTGGAATCAAACCGATGACTGGTACATATTGTTTCAAAGCAATGATTACATTTCCGATTTCTGAAATAGATAACAGTCCGTAGTTCGCTTCTTGCAGACGAACACCGCCTGTATCTAGTACGATGACTGGAAAAATTTCATTTCCTTTTTTGTTTTCTTCTAATACATGTTCGAGTGCAGCAACGATTTTTGCACCGGAAACTTCACCGATACCGCCACCTTGGAATTTTCCTTCCATAGCGATTACTACTGCTTGTTTGCCATTGATCGTGCCACGGCTGACAACAATCCCGTCATCACTTTCAGGGACGATTCCTTGTGCCGGCAAACTTGGCGCGATGATTTGATCGAATGGATCAATCAATTCACGTCCATTGTCAAGTAGAGCGTTCACTCGTTCTCTGGCGTTTAATTCTACAAAACTATTTTTCATCTGAAAGTTCCTCCATTGCTTGCGTCAATCGTAGGTACACAACTCCTGGTGTAGCACCGAAGTCATTGATCACGATATCTGCTGAAATTGGATAACGATCAAAAAATCTCGTTAATACGTTGTTCCATACTTCGCCGAAGCCATCGCTTCCTGTACAGATTTTTACAGTAGATTCTTTTTTTTCTGTTGGAAACATCAAGATTTCCAAATCACCTGAACCGACCACTCCTACATGGATTTTCTTATTGATCGGCTGTTTCGTTGGATATTTATAAGCTAATTGTTCCATGGATCTCTCCCCTTTTTGTAAAACAGAGCATACACGTTCTGCTTATTCGTCTTTCTTCTTCCACCTGGGTAAATGGCGACAAAAGGTTTTTCTCGCCAATTTTATGACCAAGTTCTGAATTTCATTGGCGGCTCATACAGGCCATCTGACCATTCGATCAAATCATCGATGGTTTGTGCAGCTAATAATGAACGTTTCGCTTCACTACGTTTGATGCCTAGATCTTCTGGCAATTTCACGATGCCGGCATCGCGCAAACGGTCTAGTGATTCTTTCGTACTTGTCATTCCAAGAGGTGTAACACCGCCGATTGCTGCAATTGCTGCTTGGCGTTCTTCTTTTGTTTTTGCTTTGTACAAATAAGCAATTCCTTCTTCTGTCACGATATGTGTGGTGTCTTCACTGTAGATCATCACTGGTGCATTGGCTAAGCCTGCTTGTTTTTGAACAGCTAGTGCATCTAATTCTTCGACAAAGACTGGTTTTTTATTTGAACCATATGTTTCCACCATTTGAACAACTAATTTTTGTCCTTTCCCTAATGGATCATAATTGTTGCGAAGTGATTGCCATGCTGGTGTAGAATGACGACGACCGCCAGGATTATGTCCCATGTTAGGCGCACCGCCAAAGCCAGATAGACGTCCTTTTGTTACGGTCGAAGAATTTCCTTCATAGTCTAGTTGCAAGGTTGAACCGATAAACATATCGATGGCATATTGTCCTGCAGCTTGTGATAATGTTCGGTTACTACGCATCGTGCCGTCTTTTCCGACAAAGAATACATCTGGACGAGCAGCAATATATTTTTCCATACCGACTTCGCCACCGAAACTATGGATGCTTTCAACCCAACCTGATTCGATAGCTGGAATCATCGTTGGATGTGGGTTCAATACCCAGTTCTTTGCGATTTTCCCTTTCAACCCTAGTGATTCGCCATAAGTTGGCAATAACAATTCGATAGCTGCTGTATTGAATCCAATACCATGATTCAAAGATTGTACGCCGTGTTCTGCGTAGATTCCTTTGATTGCCATCATCGCCATTAGGATTTGCAATTCTGTGATGTTTTGAGGATCGCGCGTAAATAGTGCTTCTAATTGATAAGGTTGATCTGCTTTTACAACAACATCTACCCAGTCTCCAGGAATATCGACACGAGGAAGTTTATCAACGACTTCATTGACTTGAACGATCACGATACCATCTTTGAAAGCTGCAGCTTCGACGATTGTTGGTGTTTCTTCTGTATTGAAACCTGTATACAAGTTGCCGTCTTTGTCTGCTTTATCTGCAGCTACTAAAACGACATTTGGAATCAAATCGATGAATAAGCGTCCATAAAGTTCCAAATAAGTATGGATATCTCCTAATTTCATTGTGCCGTCTTCAATCATTTGGGCGACACGCAAGCTTTGGGCACCTGCATAAGAGAAATCGATCTTGCTTGCGATTCCTTTTTCAAAAATATTCAAATGTTCTGGTCGCGAGATACTAGACATGATCAAATGCAGATCATTTACTTTTTCTGCATCGACTTTTTCAAGACTTTCTGAAAGAAAACTTGCTTGTTTTTGATTGTCGCCTTCTAATACAACTTTGTCGCCGGGAGCAATCAGTTTTTCCATCACTTCTACGATTTTTTCAGTTTCTACATACTTGCCATTGAGCAAGTTGCTGATTTTTTCCAATCGCTGCGCTTTTTTTTCGCGTTTAGAAGCCCAGTTGCGGTTTGGTTTTTCCATAATTAGTCATCTCCATTTTTGATATAGAAACGTGGCGTCATCAATACCATGTTGGTCTAGATTGATCGTACGGATCCCTTTATCTACACCAAATTTTGTATGAATCAGCTTTGTCAAAGTATTGCCGGGGGGAAATTCAATCGTCAGATCCATTCCTAATTCTTTTGCCAAGTCCATCATTTGGTTCCATTGCACAGGGAAAGCTAGGTTTTCCAACAAATCTTTACGAATCTCTTCTGCGTCCTGAGTGGCTCTTCCATCCGTATTTTTTATATACAAACATCTAGCATCAAATAGATGGACAGACTGCATATACGGCTTGAATTTCTTGACCGTATCATTCATCAAGAAACAGTGAGATGGCACAGGAACTTTCAGCAGCTTCGCTGTTTGCGCTTGGTGCCGTTTGGCTTCTGCCAACGTAACGGATAAACCTTCGATACTCCCAGATAACGTATGTTGCATGGGACAATTTTCATTTGACAAATAAACTGGGTGGTCAGGATCAAATGTTTTTGCTACAATTTATAAAAATTATGCGGCTAAGAAGATTCGAACTTCCACGAGGTCGCCCTCACTAGCGCCTGAAGCTAGCGCGTCTGCCAATTCCGCCATAGCCGCATATATTGTTGCATGTAGTAATTCGTTAAGGTAAAGAAGCGAAATCGTTCCAATTGTTCAGGCATAATATACGGCGCATTAATTAACGCAATTGCTAGAAACACTGAAAGTAGTAGCAAACTCATGATAACACCGGTTATTTTTAACCCCTTATTCATTTTCCACCTCCTATAAACTTATTTTTACCCTGTAAATAACTCTACCGACAATCACAGTATAGAGAGCGAACAGTTAGTTTAGCACCAATAAATAAAGCGATACCAAACGATATTGGATTATAACGGCATTTTATTGTCATTCTGATACTGAAATAACAACTACTCACTTATTCTCTATTTCTTTTTGATTGCTGGCTATACTTAAAGGATATTATTCAAGATTAAAAATTGCAAAGATTATGCTCAGTTATTATTACAAAATTCTATTTATTTGTTAAAATTTTTCAGTGAAGAAAAAAACGCAATAAAATAACTTAAGTTACTTTATTGCGTTTTTACTTTATTTTTCTATTATCATTTTTCTTATTCTCTTCTTTGGTTTATACTATTCTTATAAAGAAAAACGAGGTATGTCCTATGATGAAAAGATTGTATTATTCATTGATCATAACGATTGGCTATTTGATTGTATCGAATCTTGGAAATATGGTATTTGGTATCAGTAAAGAATTCAGTTGGACTACTACTCTATGGGAATCTTTATTCTTTTTCATCTTTGTATTTTTGTTACAAAACTATCGAAAAAAATAAAACTGTGTCAACGATCTGTTGGCACAGTTTTTAGGACTTACGGTACTTTTTATTCGGTAATCCATTTTATTTTTACTTATTTTTCTACTTCTTTTTTTAATGCTTCTGGTACTTTTGGTTCATAAACTAAACCAATACAGGTACTTCCGCTTATTACAGCCTTTTCGGCAACGCTGATAGCAATTGTTGTGATTGCATGTGAGAGACTAAATTTAGTTTGTGTGTGTTTCATTTGATGATCTTCCTTTCTTTTTTTGGAATGAATACAAGTAAGATTGCGGTCAACATACCCAGTAATATCATGACTCTTGAATCATTTGCTGGAATCACTGAACCGATCAGCGTGAGGCTTATTCCTGTTATAACTAGTTTGTTTCTTACGCTTCTTCTTTTTTGTTGGTCTTGTGCGATAAAGGAACCAATGATTCCTAAAACCATACTAAGAATAGCTGCTCCGATGAAATATTCGTAGCGTGTAAGTTCCAAATTGTAATGATTAGCCAAAACAGGTAGCGCCACCAATAATCCCATACTATAGAGCGTGCAGGCCATGCTTCGGCTTGCATGATATCCTTTTGCATATCTTCGTACAGCAATAAAAGACAAATGAGTGGTGATCACAGCAAGAATGCTATGTAAGAAAAACGCTGATACGTAAATAAGCATGAACTTGAAAAGATTAATGAACAGGATCGCTAATCCATAGTTGACTTTTGCTTCCTCCAGTTCTGTTAACCCATATTTCTCTCCGAGTTTTCTGCTCATCTTGCTTGACAGGTTCTCTTCAAGAGACAGATATTCATTTGGCATATCGTTCACCCCTTTCTCACTTTTGATTATACTAAAAATAAGGATGCATATATTAAAAAGTAAAAAGTGCGCGTTTTTTTTACATAACTGCAGTGTTTTCTTTCTTAATAAAGCCCTTATATTCTTTATATCTAAATTATTCTATAAAAAAAGAACGTGACATTCGTCACGCTCCTTTGCTAAATGCAATCAATAATTTTTTTAAACTTCGGGTGGAAACAAGACACTTTTCTCCGTTAGACATAAGGATCGTTCTTTCCTTCTTGTTGATGGAACAAATATTATCCACATTTACAACAAACGATTGATGGCAACGGTAAAAGCTCGGGCTAAACGATTCGATCTCTTTGATTTTTCCATTATATTCTAGCATTCGATTTTCAAGATGAACGATCACTTTGTGAGGAACAGGACTGGATTCAAAAAACAAGATTTCGTCTACGAACAATTTTGTATTGATTGGTCCACTCTTAATACGAATCTGTTCTCTTGTAGGTAAAATTGTATCAAGATATCTTTGGTTAGCCACATCGATACATTTTGTCACGCTTTCTTGCAGCAGTGTATCGTTCCCCTTCACAATATAATCCATTGCTTCTACTTTATACAAAAAAGTGAGATAAGCTAAATCCGTATAACTGGTCACAAAAATAATTTTTGCTAGTGGATCGTATTCTCTAATCGTAGCGGCTAGATTGATTCCGTTCATATTGGAACTTAAGTCAATATCTAAAAAATAGATGCCTTCTGTTTTATTTGAACGTATATATGAAAGCAACACTTCAGGGTCCGAGGTATCCATTTGAAATTTGATGTCATAATCTTGCATCATTAAATAATTTTGAATCATCTTTGCTAATTTTAATCTAAATGTTCCGTCATCTTCGCAAACAAAAATTTTCAACATAAAGATTCTACCCCTCCCAAATGGTCAGTATTTGAATAAACTGTCCTTCTTCGATTTTAGTATCTAAGTACACATTTTTATTCAACTGAACTAATTCATCAAGATTGCTTAGACCAATCCCACGTTCTTTCCCTTTTGATGAATAAGATTTTTTCTTTAATACATGTAAATCAGGTATATCAGAACGACATTTATTGGCAATAATAAAGGTTATCGCTTCTTCTTGTCTCAATCCGGCAAACAAGATTTTCGGCTTATCTATAAAGATTCTTCAACTGCATTATCTAGTATGATCCCCAGCATCCGAACTAGCATGATAGAAGGAACGGGGAAAGAATCCAATTTTTGTGGCACATTTACGTCTATTTCTATTCCTTTTTCATGAGCTAGATACAACTTGCTCAAAACGATGCTTTTTATTTCCTTGGCTTCAAGATTTCTTATCGGTGACATTTCTAATAATTCCTGATCAAAAAGGGTTCCAGTTTCATTGATGTGGGAGTAAAAAAAATGTTTCAACCCATCTATATCATTACTTTGGATATAATTTTCCATAGAAACTAGTATGTTTTTGTAGTCGTGCTTGAACTTGCGTATTTCCATATAACTTTTTTCGATTTGCTCACTATATTCGATAAGATATTCCATTCGATTCTTTTCTTCTTTACTTTTATATTCTGCCTTTTTTGTATAAACAGCTAAAAAGCTCATAAGAATAGCAAAAAGGCTATATGCCAGCATAAAGATCCCATGAGCACCCTTCATGAAACAGTCTAAATCTGAAAAGCGTTCAATCATAAGAAAAATGAAATAAATCAAAAACGTAGCAATAACAGTATACTTACTAATATCATATACCATCGATTCAAGGGGTACTTTTTTTAATATATGATTCCTTAAATAAAATGCGAAACATAAATATAAAATAATTGATAAAAAACATATACCCAAATCATGCATCATTATAGATAATGATTTTAAGATAACGTAAATCAGATAATTAGAAAAAATAAGTAAGATAATAGATAACGAAGCATAGAATAAAGCTGATTGAAGCGTCTCTTCATGATAAATCACGAGAGCACACATGACTAGCCATACCAAACCAGTGGCAATTACATTTATCCATTGATAAAGCACCGATATTAATAGGATAACTAAGATTGATAATAAAACATACTTTTTATTTCTTAGTTTCTTGTTCAAATAGCCCAATCCAACAAACATCGTCATCAGCTGCCCTGATATGAGTAGAGAATAACTTAACTGTAAAATATTCAATTTTAGAACCTCACTTTATGCATGTTTTACATAACAAAATAAACAGCAATTATGAATAAAAAAATTTATTTTTTAAGTTTTTCCCCATAAAAATTGTAACATAGTTTACTAACTATTTGTAAATAACATATTTAAAAGTTTCCTTATAAATCAAAAAGAATCAAAGGCTAACTTCAATTAAAACTCTCAAATACTATAAAACCACATTTGCTAAAAAAGGCAAAAATTTATTGTTTTTCGATAAAAAGTAATTGCTTTTCAATAATTATCCTGCTATATTTTAGCTATCAAAGATAAAAGAGGGATAAAAATGAAATTAAAAACATTATTATTAAAGTTTGTTGTTTTAGGTATAAGTGCCGTATTTATTTTATTCGGTATACTTTTTTATACTCAAATAGCTACAAGCGAAAAAGGATTCACTTTTGATTGGCAGACGACTTTATTCGTTTCTGTCATCTACTTCGCCCTTCTCTTAGGGATTATTATTGCTTATTTCTTATTGAGGCTGTTGAAACAAATCGAAGAAAACCAGGCCTTTTCCAATCAAAGCTTGGTCATTCTAAAAAAAATCGAACGAACGATTTTGATTATTGGCTTCGCCTTTTTCGGCTTGCTTCCTAAATTTTTGAAAGTGGCTGATTTAGATGATGCTCCTGGTTTGATGTTGGTAGGAATTGCTGTCGTATTCATTCCTTTTGCCGTATACACTTTGACAAGCGTGTTGGAAAATTTGCTCGAACACGCGATTTTACTTAAGACAGATCATGATTTGACAGTGTGAGGTGCGACATGGCTATTATCGTTAATCTAGATGTAGTATTGGCTCAAAAAAAGATGAGTGTAACAGAATTGAGTGAAAAAGTGGGTATTACGATGGCAAATATCTCTATTCTAAAAACCGGAAAAGCAAAAGCTATCCGTTTTTCTACCCTCGAAAAAATCTGTGAAGTATTAGAGTGTCAACCGGGGGATTTATTAAGTTACCAAAAAGACCCCGATCCTATACCAAAAAAAGGAATATAAAACATAACAATCAGTAAAAAAATAATCTGAATAATAGATGTACGAGAACTTTAGCGGTCATTACATCTATTACTCAGATATTTTATTTTGATGGAATATCCTGTTGTCTATAGATACGTATTTACACGTAGAGAGACTTTTCTTCTACTACTTGGTACTTCTCCTGATAAAAATGGAGAAGATTTTGGATCTCACGTTGATTTGGAAATAGAGAAATACCGAAGACCGGAATGTTTGTCTCATCATCAATCATTACATTTGTAATAATACAGTCGATATCTAGATGATATGATTTCTTTTCTTTCTGATTAAAGTTTGGCATGACACTAAATTGATAATAGTCTCCCAATTTTTTTTGCAATCTTTTTGCTATGTAATCCGCCTGTTTTTTTCTTGTATTTATGACTATCACTGCTTTTAATTTATTTTCTTTCCCTTCAATGTATGATAGCAATAACGGCCAGTCGAAAAGAATTTCTAAGATAGCATGGCGAACAAATGAATCGAGTTCAGGGATGACGTATCCTTTTTCTCTGCAGTCATCAACCATCCTGCCCTTCAGTTCTTCATATAAACAGGCTAAAATCGGCGGATCGACTATCGTTGTCTGGCTTGGATCATTTAGGATATATTCTGGAAATCGTGGTTGTGTCAGTATCTCTTTACATCGTTGAACGATCAGATCTTTGTTCTCACATTCCAACTGATATTTTTTTTCCAAGCAATCCATCCATGTCATTAAACAATTACTGATACAAAAATGATACTTTCTTTGCTCGCTTGCATTTCTTATTTTCAAAGCAGTATGGATGACTTCTGTATCAAATATCCACTGCCAGATTTTTTCTTCCCATGGCAAAGAAAAATGGCTCAAGTGATTTTTCTCCAAGAATGAAAAGGTGAAACAGCTGATTTTCTTTTGCTCCATTTCCATTTTATTTTTGTTGAATCGTTGTATACGACAAGCAATAAAAAAATGTAAAAAACATAAGGTTTTCGGATCATTTTTTGCTACCTCATACAGCTGATTTTCTTTTAAAAATAGGATAACCACGTCATAAATTGCTTCGCTAAAAGAACGATTAAAAATACTAGCAGGAGAAGGATACTTTTCCATCAGCAAACGAGCTGTAAGACCGTCGATCACCTGACCCTCTCCGACAATCCGAGTCAACCCTTTGATCCTCAAATCGTATTTTTTTAATTTTGATTGGGTTTTCTTTACGATTCTTCGCAATGTACTTTCTGAAATAAACAGATACTCTGCTAATTCTAAATAATTCTCTTTTGGATGTAGCAGTATGGTTTCTAAATATTTATATTCAGTAGATTGGGAGATCACGATCTGATAAATATGATCTTTTGTGAAGGCAGGTGAAAATATAGCTGTCACACCAGCATCTCGATCAGTGACGATTTGGATATCGGAAGAATATGTATTGATTTCTATAAAATCGTTCCGCAATGTTTTTCCAGAACTTGCCAATCTTTTTTCCAATTGACTAAGACGGCAACGTTCCTCCTCGAATAGTATTTCTAACAGATTCAACTGACGTTGTAATTTTTTTGAGAGAAGATTCAACATGTTTCCACCCCTTTCTAACAAAATTCTTTTGATACATCCTGATAGATAAATGTAAAAGCACTCAATGTCGGTTTCCCTTATTGAGTGCCTTTAATTATATTATATCGTTTATCTGTTTTAGGAATAGGAACTTTGAGAACTATTTTTTCTTACTTAAGCAAAAAACGGTTATTGATTTTCAACTTTCTCTTTTGCTTTTCTTCTCATAACAATCGTCCCTATGCCTGCTACTAACGCGATACCAATCAACGTCCATGCAGTATTCCTAGTTGCATTGGTTTGTGGCATATTCAGTGAAGATTCATTATCTGCACTTGTTGTTGGATCATCTTGGATGCTTGGTGTCATTCCTTCATTTCGTTCCGTACTGCCGCTTGTTCCATCATTATTCGTGTTATTATTTTGTGATTCATTCGTACTGGATTCCGTCGTGTGATCACGTACTTCATACGGCATATTCAATTCTGTTGAAAAACCGCCATAAGAACTGTCAGTCGTCACGTTGACTGCGACATTGTTCCGACCAGGAGTCGATGTGTCGATTTCAGAATTTAAAGAGACTGTATAAAGATTTTCTGGAATGACCTTGTCATTTACTTTTACATTTTTGATAAATGATTTAAGATCGAGATCCGTTGCACCTCGTGGGATTTCTACTTTATTAGCTTCTACATCAATTTTCCCGCTTGGTTCGAACCCATATTCTGTGACTTCATAATAAGCATATTGAGAACCGTAAGTGAAGTTCTTCTCCTGCTCATCTTCCATCAACATATTTCGTCTAAACTCTTTCGTATGATAGATCCTGACAATGTCTCCTATGTTGACATTCAATGGCTGTCCACTATTGAATCGAGACAATGCTTGTTCGATCGTTCGGTTTCCTGTTACATCATATGTGAATCTGCTAGTGGTATTATCTTTGTTCATCACATCGAATTGATAATAAATCGAGCGATCGGAATAATCATGCACTACTTTGGACAACTCTGTATTTGCCACACCTTGAGATGCTCGGATCATCATTTGAGTATTCTGATTGTTCGGATTTGTCTGTTTAATTAGACTGAATGCGCCAATCGTTGCGCCGTCATTGTTTTTGACTCGGATCGTACTTCCCCATTTCACTACATAAGGGATCTTCACTTCTGTGAACCCAGTACCATCAGTCGTGCTTACTCTCACACGAACCCCTTTTTCTCCCACTGTTGTCGTATCGAAGTTAGACAATTGTTCCACCGTATAAAGATCACTCGTTAGCGGACGTCCGTTGAATGTCACATTTTGGATCAATTCTGCCGGATTCACTGTATTCGTCTCATGTCCTAACAGCAGTTCTTGTAAAATCGGATCAGCCTTGATATCTGTAAATGGCTCGAATCCTTCTTCCGTTACTCTGTAATAGGCATAATTAGAACCACCTGTGTAATCTCTGACCATTTCATCCATCATCAGAAGATTTCTTCCTTGTGTCTCCGCGTGATAGACTTTGATGGTATCTCCTACACTGACTGCTAACGGCTGCCCGTTGTTGAAGCCGTTTACTGCTTGACGGATCAAGGTATTCCCTGTTATTTCATAGTTGTATTTTCGCGTGTCATTTTCTAGCACTTCGATGGCATAATAGATTCCTCTGCCGAACGGATTGTTCACTGGACGATTCAAGTCCGTGTTGCTTGAACCAGGAGAAGCATGGATTGCTAACTGATCGCCTTCTTTTAATAAACTAAACGCGCCGACGGTCATTTCTTCCAGTCCTCGAAGAACGAATGTACTTCCCCACTGTACTTCATAAGGCACTTCGATTTCGGTTTCAGCTAACCCATCATTCATCGTAATCTTTACTTTTGTCGTTCGTTTTCCAGTTGTACTTGTGTCAATCTCTGACACTTGTTCGATCGTGTAACGATCTTCTGAGATACTTTGATGATTGATCGTGACATCTTTGACTAGTTCTTTGACATCTAATGTGCTGACGTCCTCCCTCAAAGAGAATGTTTGCGAAGTCCCTTCTGCTTCCATCACTGGAATCGGTTCTAGTCCGAATGCAGTCACTCTGTAATAAGCATATTCGGAATCATAAGTGAAATCCCGTTCTTCTTCATCGATCATGACAACTGAGCTGTTCGGTGATCTCTGTGGGTGATAGATCTTGATTACATCATCCAATCGTACATCATAGTAACCATTCCCGTTCCCAAAGTTATTGATCACTTGCCGCAGAGTTCCTCTACCAAGTACCTCATAATTGTAGATTGACTGATTGTTTCTCAGGACTTCCAAAGAATAATACAAGGCGTGCATCGATTCTTCCGTACCGACCCGTTCATCTAATGCTGAAGGCAACCCACTGGTAACGGTTAATCTAGCTGCATTCCCACTTCTTAGATGTAAGGAATAAGCTCCTGCTGAGCCACCTTCGCTTGACTTGATCATGAATGTATCTCCCCAAAGATAATTGACCGATGTTTCGGCTGTTCCTTTGATCGTCTCCCCAGAAATCGGGTGTTTCGCTTGTACCGTGATCCGAACATCTTGTTTGCCAGCAATCGTATTCGTCGGCTCTGTCGATTCTGCTGCGACGAATTCTAAATCCTCGATCGCAACTGATTCCCCTTCAAAAGTGGCTTCTTCGATATAATTTTTAAACGTACTTGCCAGTGACGCAGAAGTTTCTCCTAATGTACGTTCTTCCATTGGCTTCAATTTCAGTTGGATCGCCGGATCAGGGAGTACAGGAAGTGGTTCAAATCCGAAAGCTGTGACACGATAATAGGCGTTATCTGTTCCGTAAGTGAAGTCCTGTTCTTCTTCTTCTACCATCAAGACTGAGCTTCCTGCACTCTTTTGTGGATGGTGAATATTGATGATATCGCCCAACTGTACATCAAGGTATCCATTTCCATTTCCGAATGTCGTGATCACTTGCTGTAGAGTAGCTCTCCCCGGCACCTCATGGTAATAAGCTTGTCGGTCATTTCGTAGCACCTCAATAGAGTAATACAACGAATCTTCAAGACCAATCCGTTCATCGAGAGGAGAATCTAATCCTCGAGTTGCCACGATTCGAGCATTATTCCCATTCCTCAACTGGAAAGCGTATGCTCCAGCTGATCGTCCATCATGGGCTTTCAATAAGAACGTGTCGCCCCAACGAATATTGACTGTTGTTTCAGCTGTTCCTTTGATCATTCGACCTGTAACAGGGTGTCTCGTTTGAACAGTCAGTTTGAGCGCCTGTTCTCCTACGATAGAAGAATCTGGCTCTGTTGATTCAGCGGCGACAAACTCTAAGTCAGCTGTATTAAGCCTTTGCCCTTCCATCGTCGCTTCTTGGATATATTCACGGAATGAAGAGGAAAGTGCAGGATAATTTCCACCGAGATGTCGATCTTCTACATTCTTCAATTTTAGTTCTAACTCTGGTTGAGGAAGAATATCCATCGTGATCGAACCAGTAGCTTCACGTCCATCAGCAGCCGTTGCTTTTGCCCGCCACGTTTTCGTACCAACTGAGCTCGTATCAGCATCGAGCCACTCTAACTGATGGGTCTGTCCAAGAGGGTCTCTCACTTCAAAGTAGTCAGCAGGATTAGGGATTGCTTCGCTCACGTAAATGGAATGCGGACCAGCCTTTCCAGTGATTTGTAGTGCTCTATCCTGAACCGTGATCGGCACAGTTACAGTAGTCGTTCTGCCAGAAGTATCTTCAGTTACTTTGATTCTAGTATTTTGAGTACCAATTGTATCCATTCTAGGTGGAGTTTCCCATTCTGTCTTCAGATCCCATTTGACATTACTCCGATCAATCGTCACATAATCAGAAGGATCTGGTACCGCATCGCCTTCCCATAAATTATGTGTGCCAGATTTGGCTTCGACTCCAAGCTCTCCCATTGATTTTGCTGCAGAGTGGAAATTTATTAATCTGTGTTGTCTATGAGACGCATTAGGTCCGGAAAGATACACTTGAACACGTAGCTCTATACTTTCATTACCTAAGTTTCGTTCGTCGCCTATCCTAGTTAATCTTATCTTATAGGGGTCGCCCCAATTAACCGTCAGCGCCCTAAATCTCCAATTCCCGCTCTTTGTATCTACAAAAGCAGAAAAATCATCTGAAGTAGATCCGATTGCTATACTTGTGCTAGTTATCCCAAGTGAAGAAAGTACATTGGAAGAAAAACTTGGAGAATCAATTTCTGGTACATTATGAACATCCATATATTCGTCATATGTTAGTTCTAAAAATTCCCCACGCGTAAAGGAATGGTCATGATTTGCCATCGCTTCATTGAATCTGTATACAAAATATCGTTCATAAAAATCCATTAATTCTGTTACCACTTCTTCCATTGTCCATCTAGTCAATCGTGTCTCTGGGAACATATAATCAACTTGGTTTGTTTCTTTTTTTTCTTCTATTGGTAATCGTGGCAAGGTAGATGCTCGTGGTTTATTTTCCTCTTTCTTTGTTTCTTCCTGTTCTTTCTCTTCCTGAGGGCGTAATTGCCTTAATACTGGTAATTCGATCGAATGTAAGGCAGAGGCGGCTTCTACTACGGTACCGCCCATATTCCCTAGAGCCAGTCCCAACGATAGTGTACTAGTCAATAACTTTTTTACTTTTTTCAATGAATGTTTTACCTCCTTTATTTTTCCTATACAGATCAATAGCGGTCTGTTTTAAACCGTCAGCAAAGAAGGTATGCTATTTTCTTGTTTTAAACATAAATAAATAGTGTAAAAATAGTTTTGTTTCTAACCTCCGTAGCTTTTGCTCAATTGACACAAGTCTGATCGATCAAATAGTATTTATTTTGCTAAACACCTAACGATCATTTGTTGTGACAAACTTGACGGTCAGCATTGTACGTGAATTGCTTCTGTTCCCCTTCTTACGATCTTTGAATATGTAGTTCTCTCCCCAATAATCGTAACTGGGTGTCTCCCACTCCTTTCTTTTTGTTTTTATGCGGGAGCAAACTCCCACATTTATACTGTAAAGGGGTTCTTTCTATTATGTAATGCCACTTTTTACCATTTAATATGGAGTTTTTGACAGAATGTTTCGAATAACAACGATCCACTACTCATTTTTCTTTTTAACGTTAATTTGATAATAATGATTATTTATTTAAAAATACATTAGATAACATTTGTTACGACACGAAAAAGCTTCACAAACAAATATCGTTATTTTAAAATGAGGACGAATTCACACAATTAGGAGGAATAGTATGCCATTCATCGTTTACTTTTTTCTTTCATTACTCGTGATCTATATTCCATTACCAACATTCTTTCTGCTCGTCAATCGTCTAGCTGAGCAACATGATGCGATTACTGCTCTTACGAAACTTTGTTTACTTCTATTTGTTTGTCTAGATTACTTTACGAGCTATTATTGGCTAAAACAGACAAGAGTAAAAAAGAGATATTATTTCTTCCTTGTCTTTTTCAATCTCTTTGAGTTTCTGATCCATTGCTTTTTACTTCATCAGTATCATACGATTCATTTGTGGATCATCTGGGACTTTCAAGTGGTCGTACTATTTTATATGTTCACCTTCCCTCTCTCAAGAAAATTTAGGGAGACATTGTTTTATTAAAAAAAGGTGGAGAAAGCTTATCTGTATCAATAAAGACACAGTTAAGGAAAAACTGGTCAACATACTGGTTTTTCTTTAAAAAACTTTTAAAAATCTAATTGGGAATTTACCCACACAAACAAGGGGCTATGACAAAATCTTGTCACAGCCCCTTATTTCGAATAAAAAGCTTGCATCTTCGATAATAAGCCCAACCAAACGAAAAATACGAAAAGCTATTTTTGTTTGGTTGTTCTTATTACTTGATGCAGAACAGCTTTTTCACGACCTTTTTATTAAAAGTCTTTTTACAGTTTTCTAGCAAAAAATGAGACAATCAGTACTAAAATGATGGCACCAATCAATGATGGTACGATTGCCATTCCTGCAATACTTGGTCCCCAAGAACCTAATAATGTTTGGCCAAGTGCTGATCCAACTAAACCTGCTACGACATTTGCAATAATCCCCATCGAAGAACCTTTATTCGTGATTGCTCCTGCAATTGCTCCGATAATTCCTCCGACGATAAGTGACCAAATAAATCCCATGTTTCGTTCCTCCTAATGTTTTGCTTCCTTATTACTGAACGCGTGGCTCTGTATTTTCTTTTACTTTTTCAACGCCGCTTCCAGCTGCTGATTTTACTTTATCTGTTTGATTAGAAGCAAATTCACCGGTTTTTTTCGCTGCGTCAGTTACTTTGTCTTGCACTGTTTCTTGATCTTTTTCAAATTCTTCTTTTGTTTTGATGTCCACTACGTTAGCGTTAACTTCGATGACGTCTAAGTGTGTCATATTTTTTACTTCTTTGCCGATTACTTCTTGCATTTCTTCAAAGATTTTTTCGATATCTTTGCCATATTCCACAATGATATCCATGTCAACTGCTACTTGTTTTTTACCGACTTCTGTTTCGATCCCAGCCGTTACATTATCTGTATTCACAAGTTTTCCTGCCACATTAGAGAAGAAACCACCGTTTGCAGATAATAAACCGTCTACTTGTTCAATTGCGATTCCAATGATTTTTTGCACCACTTTGTCTTCATAATTCAACTCACCGCGCATCGAATCTTCCTGCTCAGAGCCATGGTTTTCTTGGTCATTTGTATGTTGTGAACCAAATTTTTCTTGTCCATTTGAGTGTTTAGAACCAAGTTTTTCTTGTGCTTTCGCATGATCAGAAGGGTGCTTTTGTTCCTCTAATGGTTTAGAAGGATCGATTGCATCATGTTGTTCTGGAACTTTAGATTCTGGAGAGCCGGGATGATGAGGCGCATGTTTTTCTGCGTCATGTTTCTTTTCTTTTACACCTTGTTGAACATTTGGCACGACTGGATCTGGATGTGCAGATACTGGTGCTGTTTTGTTCTTTTCATCGTTCACACCATTTGATTGGTTTGGTGTCGTTGGGTCTGGATGTGCAGACACTGGTTTTTGGTTGTTCATTTTATTGTTATTATTATTTTTGTTATTGTTATTCATGGATGTTTCCTCCTAAGATTTAAAATAGTGATCTAAGATTTTCGTTTGTTTCAAATAAAAACCGATAGCGACACCGATAGCGGCCATGATCAAGATCAATAAAGTCTTGAAAAAGCCGACGGTTATCCATAAAACGGCTAATATCAACCCAAGTACCCCAAAGATGATAGGGAGCTTGTATGTCGAAAATAGTTCTTTCATTTTGGTCCCCCCTATTCTACTCGTTTGCGGTCATTACTTTGTTTAGCTGGTTCTTCAAAGCCTGTGTATCTCACGGATACTTTCACTGACTCTTTTGTGCCTAATATGTGTTGTACTTCGTTTTCGATTTCTTTCATCAATGTTCCCGTTTTACCAATGAGTGCTGAAGTTCGTTTCAACTCCCCTTTTACATTGACGGCGATCTTGTTTTTCGTTGCTTTGACATTTACTTTTGGTGAATGGATAAATTCATCTTCATGCAAGTGAGAACGAACCATTCCTTCGATTGCTTTTTTATCCAACGTCAACTCCCCATCACCATGTTTCAGTAAAAAGGTTCCGATCGTTTTTGGATAAAACAAGAAAACAAGCAACGTGATAATCGTCAAAATAGCAAATGCAACAGCAAGCCAGAATACATATTGTTGCACATATGAATTAGTGATGGAAAAGAATCGAAACTTCTCTAATTGAAAAGGCAGTGGATAGGCTGCACTTAATAGTATCGCAAACAAAAGTATAGATAGCAAAAGTAACGTTCCGATCACTCCAAGCGTTTTTACTCCTTTATTCATTTTCGCACCTCCTCATAGGGGTGAAACGATCAACTTTTTATAAGTTGATCGCTTCTCCACCAGTTACTCCGTAGATTTGAGCTGTGACATAACTTGCTTTATTCGATGCTAAGAAGACATAGACCGGTGCTAATTCTCCTGGCTGACCTGCACGTTCTAGTAAACTTTGCTGACCAAATTCAGGAATTGAATCAGAAGGCTGGCCTTCGTCTAGTTGCAGCGGTGTCCAGATTGGACCAGGTGCTACGCCATTTACACGGATTCCCTTAGGAGCAAGTTGTTTTGCTAAGCCAATCGTAAAGTTAGCGATTGAAGCTTTTGTTGCTGCATAATCCAATAAATGTTCACTTGGATTGAAGGCTTGGACAGATGTTGTTGTAACAATCGCTCCTCCTGCTGGGATATGCGGAACTGCTTCTTTCACTAAAGCAAACATAGCGATGATGTTGACCATGAATGTGTCTTTGATTTGTTCAAGTGGCAGTTCAACAATGGACTGGCAAGAAATTTGCTGTCCTGCATTCAATACCATCGTATCTAGCCCACCAAGCTCACTTACTGCTTTTTCAATGATTTCTTTAGGTGCTTGTTCATCACGAAGATCAAATGGTAGTAAGACGATTTTACGTCCTGCATCTTTGACGTATTTAGCTACTTCTTCTGCATCTTTTTCTTCTCCTGGGAAGAATTGAAGAGCGATGTCTGCACCTTCTCTAGCAAATGCAATCGCTGCTGCACGACCGATCCCTGAATCGCCACCAGTGATGAGTACACGTCGGTTTTCCAGCTGATTACTGCCCTCATAGGATTCTTCTCCGCAATCAGGAACAGGAATCATGTTCTGTTGTAAAGCTGGCGTATCCTGATCTTGCTTAGGAAATTTCTCCGTATGGTACAGATTTCGCGGATCGATTAATTTTGGTTCTGTCATTGCTGTATTCCTCCTAGTTTTTCTAAATTGTATTGCCAAAACAAATTTCTTTGTTTGATACCTGTTTTAAATAGTTTGTTTAATTCGTATAATCTTTTCGGTATAGATGGTAGCCTAAAACCGCCGCTGCTATCAAAGAGCCGAATACTACGAGGATAAATCCTAAAGCAGAGCTTTTACCCGGCAACCCTCCTGTATTCATTCCCCAAATCCCTGCAAACAACGCCGGAACGGAGATGATTAGTGCAGCTGAATCTAGATATTTCATGATGTGGTTTAGATTATTGTCCATCATCCCATTGAATAAATCACCAATACTCTCCAATAAGTCTCGATAGATCTCGATCATTTTTTCTGTTTGGCGCTGCCTCAAATGGACATCATAAAGCAACTGTTCATCGTCTAAACGTTTGATAAACGTTTCAGAATTCCATAATTGATCCATCGTTTTCCGCTGATCTCTTAAGGTATGATCGATATACACAATGTCTCTTTCAAGATCTGCCTGTTTATACAGTTCCTCATTCTCCGTCGTTTTACGAGCTGCTTTATCCAAAGCGTCAATTCTATGCTTCATTTCTCTTAGTTCTTTCACGTAATGGGTATAAATATCCAGTAATGTATACGTGATGATCTTTTCAAACGAGTTTAAATGATCTCCATGCTTTGTCAGCAAGCGATCCACGAAATCGGTCTTTCTATCAATACATGTAATCAAGAGATTATCGGAAAGTACAAAAGATATCGGTGTCAATTTTTTTTCGATACGATTATCTGACTGATCCAGATTAATCACAACCAAAGAAAATGGATGCGCTAATTTGGTCTCATAAAGGCGCTCCATCCGAGAAACTTCTTCCGGATATTCCGTGCCTACGAAAATATCATCTGGAAGCTCGAATTCTTTGATTGCCTGCTGAATCTCTTCTGGCTTTGTATTATCGAGAATAAGCCAATTGTATTTGTTTTCATCTGTTTCTGTGACTTTCATTTCATCATCCACAAAGTAGTATCTCAATGTATACCTCCTTTCTGGACTTTTCAAAAACGATTAGCTGAAGAAGCAGTTCTTTAATTTGATATTATAATCGAGTACTGCACTTTCATTTTCTAATGAGAAGCTGTCAAGCTGTTTATTAAAGTCCATGTTTAGTCGTTTACCGAAATAACTTTGTTCTACTTTAGATGTATAGATCTCCAGTAAAGGATGCTCGATTTTTGTTGCATACTCTCCAAATTCCGAAACAAAAGGAATGATTTGGAAAAAGCTGCCTTTTGCAAAAGCACCTTTATCCCTTAAAAATGGATCGGAATCATTGATGAGAGCGAGTGCAATTTTTGTATTTTCCCCCACTTTTTCGATTAACGTCTCTACTGCATTTTTAGACAGTGTAATTTCCATTCCTACTCCCCCTGTTCAGTTGTAGTCTTGTATTATTTAACAACTACGTCTGTTTTTTGTTGAATTTTTGCATATTTTGGATATTTAGGGAATTTAGCCACACAACGGAACGCCGTCATCCCTGCATATTTTTCGTAATATTTCTTCGTTGGTCCTTCAAAATCCTTGCTCCAAGGTTTCACATGTCCTGAGAAATGGATAATGTAAGGATTGTTGCGTGTTTCTTCGTATTCACGTTCACCTGCTGCTGTTGGATGTTTCTTTGCTTTAGCCATGATATAGCCTTGTGCATTCCAACGCGGATGAAGCGGAAGCCAACGATCATGTAAGATTGCATTTAATGCATCTTGGTCATGGAACCTTAATTTTTCTGGATTATGTTCGATGAAGTCTAATACTTTTTGCGTAATATTTTCATCTAACCATTTTTTTACATTGATCAGCATCAATCCTGAGTTGAAGTAACGCATTGATTTAGCTGGAATCTCCATTTTTTCTAATCGTTGATGGAACCCAGCGTCTTCAACAGCTGCTACGATTGAATCACCGAAGTCAAGACGCCATAATTTAGAGATATCTTGTAAAGCAATCATGTCGCAATCCATATATAAGATACGTTCAACTTCCGTGCCGCGGAACAATTCCGGAATCGCTATGCGGTAATAAGCTGTTTCTGGAATACGATCGCTGATTACTACATTTGTAAAGAATTCTTTATTGATTTTCAAAAATTCTACATCTGAATTCATTCGTGCATTTTTCACTGAGAAACGTAAAAGCTGTTTGCTTTCAAAATCGATATCGTCGTCAATCACATAGAACCGAACAAATTTAGACGGGTTGCAATTATCTAATACTGAGACAAATAACGCAGCTAAATGCGGTACGAATTTTGTGTTACAACTTGCGACTACTGCTATTTCTTTTTTATTCATTGATCTCGCCTACTTTCGTTAGAGTACTGTGTGCTAATTTTTTTAAGTATAAATTGGTATACGGATGATCTTTCAACGTATTCCAAGGTTTATCATGTCCTGTAAAATGAACGATTGAAGGTTTTTCATTTCCTTCTTTATACAGACGTTCATATTTTTCATTTGGTGCTGGGTGTCGTTCAAAAATCAAAGAAGTCTGCATGTTCCATTTTGGATGAAGTTGTTCCCAATCTTCATAAAGGACAGCATTCAAAGCATCTTGATCGTGATAAATGATTCGATCACCATTTTCACTTAAATAATGGATAGTTTTTTCTGTAATTTCTTTTTTATTCCATTGATCGATGTCAATCACCATCACCCCTGAATTGAAGTACAAGTCATCGGAATCTATTCCTAATCTTTCCAATGCTTTCACTTGTCCTGGATCGATAATGGCGCCGATCGTTTTTCCATTTAATGGTTCATCATATAGTTTTACGATATCGTCTAGCACTAACACATCTGAATCTAAGTAAAGGACTTTCTTATAATCCTCTTTAGCTAATAAGTTGGGTAAAGAAATTCTTAAGTAAGCGGTAGTTGTGATATGGTCGCTGACTAGGAAGTCTTCGTAGATATCTTTTTCCACTGTCAGGAATTGGATACTTGCATTACTTGAATATTTATTTACCGTTTCTTCCAATCCTTGTTTACTATATTCTGATAGACCATCGTCAATCACATAAAATTTTATGCGTCTTGCTTTATTGCAATTTTCTAATGCAGTTGCGATCATCACGCTCAAGTAAGGAGCATAATTTTCGTCTGAAGCAGTCACCACAGGAACTACGCCGTATCTCTTCTCCATCAAAATCACTCCTTTTTCTAATCTTTTTCTAACCTGTTCTACATCTAGAATATTCCTCATTTGGCTTTAAAGCAAAATATATGCTTTGTTTTCATTGAATATTTTAAAATTTTTTTATTACAAAACGCATTGGTAAGCGCTAACTATTCGTTTTTCATGGCTTTTTATTCAAAGGCATTGACCAAAAACTACTATATATAGCCACCTTTTTCTTAAGAATGTTTTTTGAAAAAATTCATAACGGCAAAGCAAGTTAGTTTCATTTTTTTAATTTCTCATTTAATCTTAAGGTAACAGGAAAATAGATATGTAAAAAGAAAGTAGGAAGATAAAATGAAACTAGCAGCGATTGATTTAGACGGTACCTTGCTTGATCGAAATGGAAAGATACCAGAAGAAAATATCCAGGCACTTCGGAAATTTGATGAAAATGGCGGAATCGTAACAGTAGCTACAGGAAGGAACAGCATTTCTGCTAAAGATATTTTTTCCGAATTAGGGATCGGCGGCTATTTGATTTCTTCCAATGGTTCGCTGATTGCTGAAATGAAGGATGGAAAGATGGCAAAGGTTCTCAGACGTTCGAAAATAGATATCGATACTCTGAAAAAAGCCTTCTTCTATGCTCAAGAAGCAAAAATCTCAATTATTGCCAGCCGAGAAACCCAAGATGATCAGCTGACATTCGATGAGTCAAATCTTGTCAAAGACGACCCCTATTATGAACATTTTAATCTGCAGAATCATTCTTTTGATCAAATTTTAAGTATGTTAGAAGATCCTTCTCTTAGCTATCTTAAATTAGCGTTAACAGATAAGAGTGAAGAAAAACTACAGAAGTTACAAAGAGATCTGCAAGCAGACGGCATCAATTCAGTATTCTCTGATCCGCATTTCTTAGAAATCACGCCTACAGGTATCACTAAAGCTCATTCACTTGTTTTTCTGGCGGATTACCTTGGAATCGAGTCGAGTGATATCATGGCTTTTGGCGATCAAGAAAACGACATTGCTATGTTGAATTATAGTGGGTTGAGTATTGCGATGGGGAATGCACAGCGGCAAGTAAAAGAAATTGCAAACCAAGTAACACTGACGAATGAGGAAGCTGGGGTTGCTTATATTTTAAAAAACTTCTATTGAAAATAAAAAAATGACGTCATGAACGTAGGAGGAAAGAAAATGTTAGTTATTATCGATATGCAAAATCATATTCTTGATCCAAATAGCGAATTTTATATTCCAGAATCAGACCAATTGGCGGAACGCATTGCTAAACGATTAGCTAAAGCACGCAAAAACAAAGAATATATTCTATTCACACGGGATATTCCAGTCGAACTGAAGGACAAAGAAGAGGAACGGGAAGATTTGCAATTGATCCCTCTTCTTTCTCCCCAAGGAAATGAACGAGTGATCAAAAAGTATTACTTTACGATCCCCCCTGAAACTTTAGCTGAAATCAAGGAGACTTTGTTTGAAAGCAAAGAAGAACAAAAAGAGATCGAAGTGGTTGGGATCGAAACAAACTTATGTGTGCTCTCTAATTTGATAGGCTTGCAGAGTGCGTTTCCTGAAGCTGACTTTTTTGTTGATCCAACGTTAGTTTCTAGTAGAAAACATGGAGAATCTGCGTTGGAACTTCTGAAAGATTTCAATGTTTCGATCATTGAACCTAAAAAATAGACAGTCACACGTATGCTACAGTCTATTCTTTATATAAGTTCTATTATCATTTAGCAAGCAAATAAAAAAGAAAAAGCACGAAGAACTGTTTTCAGTCTTACGTGCTTTTTCTACAAAAGTATATTGGCTTTTCCATGACACCTTGGTAAACAGTGTTCTCCTGCCAACTCCTCAGTCACAAGTCACAATATTCAACAAACATGGGAAGCTGTTTTTTGAAATTGCTCCTTGTGACTCAGAGTTAAACGGTAGGCTCACGACCTCTTTCTTAAATGGTGTTCAATCAGCTGACTCTCGGTATTAGCTTAACAAACGGCAAAATATGAGGAACTATTTTTCCGTTTGTTTCTCTAATACTCAGGTCAAAACGCTTATTTCACAACCTCTTCCTTAAACGGTGTTCAAAAGCTTGCATCTGCGGTAATAAG
>CXSP01000087.1_pt1 | contig 37889 bp, 36 predicted proteins | sample 591501 | NCBI WGS metagenome assembly CXSP01 (sample SAMEA3491350, study PRJEB9169) | human gut metagenome | biome: ENVO:mammalia-associated habitat; material: ENVO:feces | place: Bangladesh | collected 2010-04-07 | reverse complement strand
GATTCTAAAATGACAGTAAAGAAGTTCGGTTTTTGATAGGGACTCGTAGTCCTCAAGGCTTTGTTCGAACTTTCTTTCACTCTTCACTATAATCTAAAAATAGAAAATAGAGGAGAACATCATTCGTCAATGATGTTCCCCTCTAATCTTAGTATGTTTTTGTATGAACAGTGTTCAATCAGCTATTCCACGGTATTCGTTCAAGAAACGGCAAAATATGTGAAGCTGTCTTTTTGTTTATTTCTCTAATACTCCGAACTAAACGGCTTTTTCACAACCTCTCGTCAATCACTAGGATTATTAAAGCTTTACTTACCTTTTACCCGAACCATTTCAAATTTAACAAAAAACCAGTATAATAAGGAAGTATCGAAAAAATATCCATAAAAGGAATGTGGAAAATGGACAACCAGCTGACAAAAGAACTAAAAGAAAATTATAACATCGTTTTTCACGATCTAAATTTGCTTGAACAAGCTTTTACCCATTCATCCTATGTGAATGAGCATCGCAATCTGCAATTATCGGATAATGAACGACTTGAATTTTTGGGAGATGCCGTTTTAGAATTGATGGTTTCTCAGTATTTATTCCGTTTATATCCTCATTTGCCAGAAGGAAAATTGACAAAAACACGAGCAGCGATCGTTCGCGAAGACAGCTTATCGAAATTTGCCAAAGAATGTCACTTTGATCAATATGTTCTGTTGGGCAAGGGAGAGGAGAATTCAGGAGGACGTACGCGACCAGCATTGCTTTGCGACCTATTCGAAGCTTTTTTAGGCGCGTTATATCTTGACCAAGGATTCGACACGACCCATGCGTTCATCGAAAAAGTGATTTTTCCTAAAGTCAAAGCAGGTGCTTTTTCACATGAGATGGATCATAAAACAAAATTGCAAGAAGTCTTACAAAAATCAGGTGATGTATCGATCGAATACCGATTGATCAATGAAGAAGGTCCAGCTCATGAACGAGTATTTTGGATCGAAGTTTATGTAGATGATCAATTGATTGGCACTGGACAAGGAAAATCGAAAAAATTAGCAGAACAAGCTGCGGCGGAAAATGCATTAGCAGCACTGTAAAAGTAAGTGAGGGAAAGCTTTGTATTTGAAACGAATTGAAATAGCCGGTTTTAAATCATTTGCAGACAAGACAGTCATTGATTTTGAAAACAGCGTCACAGCAGTGGTTGGACCAAATGGCAGCGGAAAAAGCAATATTACAGAAGCTATCCGCTGGGTATTAGGAGAACAATCTGCTAAAAGTTTGCGAGGCGGAAAAATGCCGGATATCATCTTTGCCGGTTCCGATACCCGAAAGCAGCTGAATATTGCAGAAGTCACAGTGATTTTAGACAATAGTGATCATTATCTGCCATTGGAGTACAATGAGATCAGTGTAACCCGCCGTTATCGACGGACTGGGGAAAGCGAGTTTTTCATCAATAAACAAAGCTGCAGATTAAAAGATATCCAAGAATTGTTCTTAGATTCTGGATTAGGAAAAGAATCATTCTCAATCATTTCTCAAGGAAAAGTAGAAGCGATTTTCAGTAGTAAACCGGAAGACCGTCGTGGGATCTTTGAAGAAGCAGCTGGTGTGTTGAAATACAAGCAGCGGAAAAAGAAAGCAGAACAAAAGCTTTTTGAAACAGAAGACAACCTCAGCCGCGTCCAAGACATCATCCATGAATTGGAAGAACAGTTAACTCCTTTGGCCGCCCAGAGTGAGGCAGCAAAGGAGTTTTTACAGCTAAAAGAAACACTGACTCAAACCGATGTTTCTTTGATGGTTGCTGAAATCAAGACAGCAAAAAAAGATTGGGACAACAAACAAGCACAGCTTGCGAAATTCAATCTAGAATTAGGTAAACTATCTGAGTCGATCCAAGAACAAGAATCCATTTTGGCGAAGCAGCGTAAAGAAAATGCGCAAGCCGACCGTCTGATCGAAAAAAATCAGCAAGTATTATTAGATCTTTCGGAAAAACTGAAGCAGACAGAAGGACAAAAAGATGTTTTGCAGGAGCGGACAAAGCATACACAAAAAAGCTCGCAAGAATATCAAACTTCATTAGCAGAAGCACAAAAAAAGGTTAAACATTTTGAAAAGCTTCAAGAAAGCTTGATGAAAGAAGCAGCAGAAAAAGAAACAGAGATCCAAAAAGCTGAAGCAAATCTCATAAAAACACAGCAAGAATTAGAAAAATACCAAAAATCAACGAAAGAATTATTGGCAGAATTAAGAGATCAATATGTTGATTTAATGCAAGAACAAGCAGCTGTAGGAAACGAACTGAAGTATCTGGAACGTCAATATGTACAAGAAACAGCAAAAAGCAAGCAGACGTTAGCCAAGCAATCGGAAGTAGAAGCATCAGTAGACCGATTGATCTTACAGAAAGAAGAATTTATACAAAAGCAGGCGCAGCTAAAATCATCTTTAACTGAAACAAAAGAGAAGTTAGAAATGATCCAACGAAACGGGAAAAAGTTCCAAGAAGCATTAGCAAAAGAACAGCCTAAAATGTATCAATTGATGAATCAAGTCCAGCAGCTGCGTGCTCGTCAGAAAAGCCTTCAAGAGATCCAAGAAAACTATTTTGGTTTTTACCAAGGCGTTCGATTGGTCTTGCAGCATAAACAGCAGCTTTCCGGTATTGTCGGAGCAGTAGCTGAACTGATCGACGTCCCTGCAGATTTCACGTTAGCCATCGAAACAGCTTTAGGTGGAGCAGCTCAACATGTTATCGTTGAAAATGAAAAAGATGCTCGGCAAGCCATCACGTATTTGAAACAGCAAAGAGGAGGAAGAGCAACATTCCTTCCGCTGACGACAATCAAACCAAGACAGTTACCAGCTCATATATTGACACAAGCGGCAGCTATAGAAGGGTTTATAGGGATTGCCAGTGAACAAGTTGCTTATCCTGATCAAATCCAAACAGTGGTTCAAAACCTGTTAGGAACGATCCTTTTAGCAAAAGACTTAACTAGTGCCAATGCGATCGCACAAACGATCCGCTATCAATACCGAGTGGTTTCCTTAGAAGGTGACGTGATGAATGCCGGAGGATCCATGACAGGTGGAGCGAACAAACGAGGAAACCAAGGCAGTTTGTTTGTACAAAACCAAGAATTGAAACAGTTGACTAGTGAATTCGAAGAAGCAGATAAACAACTTCAAGTGCAAGAAAAGAAAGTTCAGGAGCTGCAACAAGAAACAGCTCGTTTAGCCGAAGAACAAGAAGTTTTGCGTACACGAGGCGAACAATTACGTTTTGAAGAACAAGAAGCGACAAATCAGCTGCAAAACATCATAAACGAACTTGAACGTTTTGAAAAAGAAAAGCAAATCTCAACTTTTGAGACACGTGAGCTACAGCAGTTTATCGAAGATTACGAAAAACAAACGAACGAGTTGAAAGACAAACAAACAGATCTTGAAACGCAACGTCAACAAATCGACGAAGAAATCAAATCTTTAAGTCAAGAAAGTGACCAGATGGAAGCCAGAAGAGCACAAGTGCAAAGTCAAAAAGCACAAGAACAAGCAGATCTTGCTGTCTTGAAAGAGCAGTTTAATCATCTGCAGATCCAGCTCCGCGGTGCCCGAGTCCAAAAAGCAGAGGCAATCGAACGCCAAGAAGCGATAGAAAAACAGTTGGCGACATTGACAGCAGACTTTTCTGATCATGAAGTCACAGAAGAAAGTTTGGAAAAACAAATTAACGAATTATCTGCTCAGCGAGAAACATTAAAAGCCGAGTTGGCAAAAGCCAAAGAGCAGCGAGATAGAAGGCAAAGGGAGATCGATGAGCTTGAAGCAGTCTTGGCAGAGCGTAATCGTGAGCAAAAAGCACGACTGTCGGAACAATCCAAATTAGAAGTCCAAAAAGACCGAGCTGAAATGATTTTAGATAATCATTTGACCTATCTGCAGTCAGAATATCAGCTGACATTTGAGAAAGCTTCCCACGACTATCAAGAAACAACCAATATTGAAGACAGCAGAATAAAGGTTGCCTCCTTAAAAGAACAAATTGAAAAACTGGGGCCAGTAAACTTAAATTCAATCGAACAATACGAACAAGTCAGTGAAAGACATACCTTCTTAGCGACACAGCGAGATGATCTGTTAGCAGCGAAAAACCAGTTGTTTGAAACGATGGATGAGATGGATGATGAAGTGCGGACAAGATTCAAAGAAGTATTTGAAGCTATCCGTCAAGAATTCAAAATTGTCTTTCCCAATATGTTTGGCGGCGGTAAAGCTGAATTAGTACTGACAGAACCAACTGATCTGCTGAAAACAGGTATTGAGATTGAAGTACAACCTCCTGGCAAGAAACTGCAAAGTTTAAGTTTGCTTTCCGGAGGAGAACGAGCACTTACAGCCATTGCGCTGCTCTTTTCTATTATCCGTGTCTGTCCTGTTCCGTTTTGTATCTTAGATGAGGTAGAAGCAGCGTTAGATGAAGCAAATGTAAAACGTTTTGGTCGTTACTTAAGCGACTTCCAAGATGACATACAATTTATCGTAGTCACACACCGCAAAGGAACGATGGTCGCAGCAGATGTACTGTACGGAGTGACGATGCAAGAATCCGGTGTATCAAAAATCGTTTCTGTACGGATGGAAGATATCAATGAAGAGGCGAAAATCAACGAAACGAAAGTGTAGGAACGAAAATGATCAAATTAGTAGCAATCGATTTGGATGGTACATTATTAAATGAACAAAAGCTGATTTCAGATGAGAATAAACAAGCATTAGCACAAGCAAAACAGCAAGGGGTCAAGATCGTTCTATGTACAGGACGCCCCTTAGCGGCGATGGCGCATTATCTGCAAGAATTAGGGCTGGTAGATGAGGGTGATTACAGCATCACTTTCAACGGCGGTTTAGTACAAAAAAACGATACTGGTGAAATCATGGAAAAGAAAGTGATGGAAGTATCAGATATCCAACGCTTATACAAATTGGCTCAGCAATTGGATCTGCCACTAGATGTTTTGTCTGACAATGTGGTTTTACAGCTGCCTAGTGCCCCAAGAAAGCAATCCTTGTACAATGTGTTGAATAAGCTGCTGCAATTCCAACCAGCGGATATAAGCGATATTACAGATGAATTTGTGCTTAATAAGGCAGTAATCGCTTATGACCAAGAAGAATTAGATCCTAAAATCAAAGAAATACCAGTAGAATTCCATGAAATGTATGAGATCATCAAAACGAGAAGTATGCTTTTGGAATTTATGCCAAAAGGTGTCACAAAAGCTTATGGTATTTCTTTATTGGCAAAAGATCTTGGTTTGAAACAAGAAGAAATCATGGCAATCGGTGATGAAGAAAATGATTTACCGATGATCCAATACGCTGGTCTAGGCGTAGCGATGGAGAATGCTGTGCCTTTCGTCAAAGAAGCAGCAGATTTTGTGACAGTCAGCAATGAAGAAAATGGCGTAGCCAAAGTGATCCAAAAATTTGTATTAGATTAGGGGGGAGTCAAATGGGATTTTTTGATAAAATCAAGCGTGCTTTTACTGGCGAAGAGAAAACGGAAGAAGTTGAAGTACAGGAGAAGTATGACAAGGGTTTAGAAAAGACGCGTAAAACATTTGGTGAACGGATGAATGAGCTGTTTGCCAATTTTCGAACAGTCGATGAAGACTTTTTTGAAGAATTAGAAGAAACACTTATCGGGGCAGATGTAGGTTTTGAAACAGCGATACGAATCACCGAAGCGTTACGTCAAGAAGTGAAACTCAGAAATGCGAAAAAATCGGCAGAAGTTCAAAATGCGATCATCGAGAAACTTGTGGATCTCTATGAAGCGGAAGGAATCAATGAAGTAAATGAACTAAATATCCAAGAAGACGGACTAACAGTTATTTTGTTTGTCGGCGTCAATGGTGTAGGGAAAACAACAAGTATTGGTAAACTTGCTCATCAGTTCAAAAACGAAGGTAAAAAAGTATTGATGGCAGCAGCAGATACCTTCCGTGCTGGAGCAATCGACCAATTAGTTGTCTGGGGCGAACGCGCTGGTGTTGAAGTTGTTCGTGGCAATGCAGGCGGCGATCCAGCAGCTGTCGTATTCGATGCTTTGGAAAGAGCAAAGACAGAGCAGGCAGATGTTTTATTAGTTGATACTGCAGGCCGACTGCAAAATAAAGTGAACTTGATGAACGAATTAGAAAAAATAAAACGAGTAATCCAGCGGGAATTACCAGAAGCACCCCAAGAAACACTACTTGTATTAGATGCAACAACTGGTCAAAACGCGATGGTTCAAGCAAAACAATTCAAAGAAACAATAGATGTGACCGGTCTTGTTTTGACAAAATTAGATGGTACAGCAAAGGGCGGTATCGTACTTGCTATCCGTAATGAACTGCATTTACCAGTGAAATTGGTCGGGTTGGGTGAAGGCATCGATGACTTGGAGCCGTTTGATCCAAACGATTTTGTCGTTGGATTATTCAAAGGATTACTAAAAGAAGAATAACCCATGTCTAAAAAGCAGGAGCTGTAACAAAAGTTGCAGCTCCTTGTTTGAATGATTGTTTTTAACATAGCTGTGTTTTTGATGCCTTCATTTTTATACTTATTTGTAAGCGGTTCTCAAACAATTTCGTTCTTTTTCTTAGACTTTTTGATTATAATTAGATTCATATGAATTGGAGGTCACTTAATGATGAATTTTAAGCAATTATTATTGCATGTCAATGCGCGCCCTTTTATCGACCAAGCTCGATTTGGTATAGAACGGGAAGGACAGCGGGTTGATCTTGCAGGAAATCTAGCAAAAACCGATCATCCAGCAATCTTTGGCGATCGATCCTATCACCCCTATATCCAAACAGATTTTAGCGAAACACAAACAGAAATGATCACCCCTGTTACCGATTCTATTCCCGAATTATTTCAGTATCTGGCTGCTGTTTATGATGTGAATGCTCGTTCTATACCGAAAGAAGAGATGATCTGGCCATTAAGTATGCCACCTGCCTTACCGGAAAAAGACGAAGAAATCATTATTGCAAAATTAAAAAATTTCGAAGATGTTTTGTATCGACGTTACTTAGCAAAAGAATACGGGAAGCGAAAACAAATGGTGAGCGGTATCCATTTCAATTTTGAATTTGGCGATGAGTTGCTAAGAACATTGTTCAGCCATCAGGAAGAATTTCAAGATTTTTCTGAATTCAAAACAGAACTTTATTTGAAAACAGCGAGAAACTTTATGCGCTATCGCTGGATGATCACTTATTTATTCGGTGCTTCACCGATGAGTGAGAAGAACTATTTTATAAATGAATCACATCCGCAAGAACCTGTTCGCAGTATTCGCAACAGTGCGCTGGGGTATACGAATCATCCAAATGTGAAAGTTTCCTATGCTTCTATGAAACAGTATTTAGCAGATATTGAGCGAATGATCGAAGAAGGGAAACTTTCAGAGGAGAAAGAATTTTATACACCGCTTCGTTTCCGAGGTGGAAAGAAAGTCGCAGATTTAGCAACAACAGGCGTTCGTTATATTGAATTGCGGAATATCGATCTGAATCCTTATGCAAGGCTGGGAATCAATCCAGAACAAGTTCGTTTCTTACAATTATTCCTGATGTATATGCTATGGACAGAAGAAAAAGAAGACAGTGACCAATGGGTGGCAGAAGGTACGACTCGAAATAACAAAGTAGCACTAGAACAACCATCAGATCAAACAGAATTTCATCAAGAAGGTAGAGAAATTCTTGAAGGGATGAAGCAAATGCTGATTGAATTGGATTGGTTGGATTCTCTTTATTTAGTAGAGGAAGCATTGACTCAAATGGATTATCCTGAACAAACGTTAGCAGCGAAACTCTATCAAGAAGCACAGTTATCGAGTCAGCAAGAAGTTGCTGTGGCATTGGGGCATCAATATTATAAAGAAAGTCATGAACGTCCCTATCAGTTGGCCGGTTTTCGCGAAATGGAACTTTCTACTCAGATATTTATGTTCGATGCCATCCAAAAAGGCGTCCAAGTCAAAGTATTAGATGAGTCGGATCAATTTTTGCGTCTGCAATTCCAAGACCATGTAGAATATGTGAAAAATGCAAACATGACAAGTAAGGACAGCTATATCGTTCCACTTATCATGGAAAACAAAACAGTAACGAAAAAAGTTTTAAAAGAAGCTGGGTTCCGAGTACCAGGAGGCGCAGAATTTTCATCCATGGAAGAAGCCGTAAAAGCTTATCCAAGATTTGCCGATCAGGCATTTGTGATCAAACCTAAGTCCACAAATTACGGATTAGGTATCACGATTTTCAAGGAAGGGGCTGATCTGGAGGATTATCAAGCAGGATTGGCGATTGCTTTTCGTGAAGACAGCTCGGTTTTAGTAGAAGAATTTATGCCGGGAACGGAATATCGTTTCTTTGTAATCGGTGGAGAAGTCCAAGCCATCATGTTGCGAGTCCCTGCTAATGTTATTGGTGACGGTATCCGAACAGTGAAAGAACTTGTTGAAGAAAAAAATAGTGACCCTTTGCGTGGAACGAATCATCGTGCACCGTTGGAATTGATCCAATTAGGCGAATTAGAACAATTGATGTTGAAAGAACAAGGGTTAACGATCGAATCAGTTCCCCAAGCCAATCAAATTGTTTATCTAAGGGAGAACTCAAATATCAGTACGGGCGGTGATTCGATCGATATGACTGATGAATTTTCTGAAGCTTACAAAAAAATCGCCGTTTCTGCGGTAGAAGCACTAGGAGCTAAAATCAGTGGTATTGATTTGATCATACCAGATAAAGAAATCGATCCTACAACCGATAAAAAAGCATACGGGATCATCGAAGCAAATTTCAATCCAGCGATGCATATGCATGTTTATCCTTTTGCAGGAAAAGGCAGAAGATTGACGATGAATGTATTGAAATTGTTATATCCTGAAATATTTTAAACGAAAAAGCTTTTGACAGATTGTCCTATTTGATGTCAATCTGTTCAAAAGCTTTTTTGCATGTAAAAATTTATGTGTTTTTTCGTTTTAAAATAAACGATCCCAGAAGCTTTTTTTCTTTTTTGGTTTTTCTTTTTCAGATGGCGAAGAGTTTTCTTCTGGGTATTTTTTTTCGATATCGATCACAGGTTCATTTACTGCTTCTTTTGCTGTTAAGAGCAATCCGAATTCCTCAGGATTTGCAGTGACGTAATCGTTGACTACAGTAAATCGGCTATTGTTTTTCGTTGCTATCTGGATATATTGGTTTTGGACAGAAAGGGGTAGAGCCCCATTCAAGAGTATGGAAGCATCTGGATGTTTTTTGAGTTCTTTTAAAAAGTTTTCTTTGTTTTTCGGTTGGATCATTTCAGCAACAGTCATACTAAGATAGCAACGTTCCCTGAATGTCCCTAAATATTTATGCTGTTCTTCAGGGTTCACTAAAGGTGTACCATAAAGTCCCTTATCCAAATGGCTTTTTACATCATCTTGTGCCATAAAAAATACCCTCCTTCTTCTCTTTGTCTTTCTTACGATTATAGCATATTCCCAATAATACCTAAAACATATGAAAAAGCGGTTGCTTTTGTTCAACGATTCACTTAAAATAAGAATGAAAATCATTCTCAATTAGAAAGGTGGATTGGATGCGCTACGGACGACTAGTAGCATTATTAGTTATTTTAAGTAGTATTTCATTGTTCATTGGAGTATCAAATGTACAATTGTCAGAATTGCTCCAGTTAAATGGGCAAAGTTTACAAATTTTGCTAGCGACTCGTTTGCCGCGAACGATTTGTTTGATCCTTGTGGGAGCGACTAGTAGTATTTGTGGGTTGATTATGCAACATTTGACCCAAAATAAATTTGTTTCACCAACGACTGCGGGCACGATGGATAGTGCGCGTTTAGGTATTTTAGTGGCCATGATTTTCCTACCTGGTGCATCCTTGATCGTCCGATCCTTGACTGCATTTTGCTTTGCTTTTGCAGGAACATTGCTTTTTTTATCCCTTACGCGATTGTTCCCCCAGAAAAATCAATTGATGCTTCCGTTGATTGGGGTCATGTTAGGGAATATCATTGGTTCAGTTGCTACTTTTTTTGCTTATCAATTCCAGTTGGTACAAAATATGACTTCGTGGCTTCAAGGGAATTTTGCGACTGTGATACGAGGAAATTATGAGTTACTGTATGCTGTTGTTCCATTGCTGCTCTTGGTTTGGCTATTTGCTTACCAATTTACGATTATTGGTCTGGGCGAATCGTTTGCAGTAAATTTGGGAATAGATTACCAGAAGATGCAGTTTTTAGGCATTGGCTTGGTTTCATTGGCTAGTGCAGTCATGTTGATCATGGTGGGAAGCATTCCTTTTATCGGAGTGATTATTCCGAATCTTGTCTCTAGAATATATGGAGATTAAGTGCACAAAACCATTGGCGTAACTGCTTTAGCAGGTAGTTTGTTCTTAGTATTTTGCGATCTTGTCGCTCGTGTGTTGATTTTTCCTTATGAAATACCAGTCAGTGTGATCGTTGGAATCATCGGTGGGGCTATCTTCCTTTGTCTTCTGATAAGGGGGCGACGATATGCTTAAAAAAAAGCCGTCTATTTTTATTGGTATGCTTGTTCTTGTTCTATTTGTTACAGGAGTGTACTTGATGATCCATACATATGGAAACTGGCATTTTGCGTGGGTATTGAGGAGCAAGAAAATTTTTGCATTTATCCTTGTCTCGCTAGCTGTCAGCAGTGCTACGATCAGCTTTCAGACAATTACGCATAACCAGTTTTTGACTCCTTCCGTATTGGGACTTGAGTCGTTATACGTCCTTGTCCAAACGGTCCTTTTCTTCTTTATCGGAGGAGTGACGATGCTTCAGCAGACAGGTACAGGTTTTTTCTTATTGAACGTTGGGCTGATGGTCGGGTTGAGTCTGTTGTTATTTTTCTTTCTTTTGAAAAAAATGAAAGCAAATCTTTTTTTGTTACTGATGTCAGGGATGATTTTAGGCACGCTTTTTGGTAGTGTCAGTACCTTTTTACAAGTCATCATGGATCCAAATGAATATGATTTGCTTCAAGGGAGATTATTTGCAAGTTTTGGCAATATCCAAAGCCAGTATCTTTTGCCTGCTTCTTTGATCATTATCGGCTGCTGGTTCCTGTTATTTCGATATCGACATGTGCTAGACGTTTTCCATCTTGGGAATGAACAAGCTGTAAACCTTGGGATAGACACAGATCGATTTGAATTTTTTATTTTATGTTGTGTCAGTCTTTTGACAGGAACAGCAACGGCTCTTGTAGGTCCAGTTACTTTTTTAGGGTTTATTGTCGCAAATGTCAGTTACCGTATATTTTCTACTTATCGTCATGGTCTGCTATTTATCGGAAGCTTTCTAATAGCTATGCTGTTTCTGACAGGCGGACAGCTCGCAGTAGAGCAGATTTTCGGCTGGAATACAACAGTGAGTGTCGTTGTTGAATTTGTCGGAGGAATTTATTTTGTCACAAAATTGATTCGCGAAAGGAAGAGTATCCTATGATCGATTTACAAAAGGTCAATAAACTGTACCATGGAAAATCAGTGGTCAAAGATGTACAGTTAACGATTCCTGAAAAGAAGTTGACTGCTTTTATCGGTCCAAATGGTGCTGGAAAGTCAACAGTGTTGTCGATGATCAGTCGTTTGATACCAAAAGATACAGGTGAAATCTATTTAGACCATAACGAAGTAAAGGCTTGGAGATCCAATGAATTAACCAAAAAATTGTCGATCCTGCGACAATCGAATGAAATAAATGTCCAAATCACCGTGAAAGAATTAGTAGAATTTGGACGATTTCCTTATACGAAAGGAAAATTGACGACAAAAGATCAGAAAATCGTTCAGGAATCACTGGAACACCTCGGGCTAGAAGAAATAGCAGATCAATCGATTGACACTCTTTCAGGAGGTCAACTCCAACGTGCGTATATTGCAATGGTGCTAGCGCAAGACACGGATTATATTTTACTGGATGAACCTTTGAACAATCTAGATATGAATTTTGCGGTTCAAATCATGCAGATTTTAAAAAATTTAGTACAAAAAATCGGAAAAACGATTGTTATTGTTCTTCATGATATCAACTTTGCTGCAAGTTATGCAGACGAAATTATTGCAATGAAAGATGGGAAGTTATTCACGCAAGGAACGACCCAAGAAATGATAAAAAAAGATGTATTGGATGAATTGTACGAAATGGACATACGGATTTGTGAGATTGAAGGCCGCAGATTCTGTCTTTATTTCTAAAACTAACATTAGGAGAGAAGAGATGAAAAAATTAGTAGTAGGTATCTTGATTCTAGCATCATTTGGTTTAGCAGCATGTGGAAATAGTAACAACACCAGTCAGGCAGACACAAAGAAAAGCAGTACGCAAGCTGAAACGGCATTAACGATAAAAGACAGTAATGGTGATCAAATCGAGGTGCCAAAGAATTCTGAAAAAGTCGTCGTATTCGATAATGGTTCTTTAGATACGATGGATGCTCTTGGTGTTGGAGATAAGGTAGTTGGAGCAGCTACGAGCAGCCTTCCTGAGTATCTTTCCTCCTATAAAAAAGTGGAATCAGCAGGTGGGATCAAAGAACCAGACTTAGAAAAAATCAATCAACTTCAGCCAGATCTGATCATCATTTCTGGTCGGCAAAGAGATTTTCAAAAAGATCTAAGTCAAATCGCTCCGACCATTTTCCTTTCTTTAGATGCGAAAAAGCCATGGGAATCTTTCCAGCAAAATGTCACTACTTTAGGGGAGATCTTTGGCAAGCAAGAAGAAGCCAAAACTCAATTAGAGGAATTATCCAATGCAATCGATCAGACGAAAAAGAAAGCAGAAGCGTCTGACAAAAAAGCACTAGTCACACTTGTGAATGAAGGGCAATTATCAGCCTATGGATCAGGTTCTAGATTTGGTTTCATCCATGATTTATTTGGCTTTGAACAAGCAGATGATCAAATCGAAGCATCCACTCACGGTCAAAGTGTTTCTTATGAATATGTGCTAGAAAAAAATCCGGATATCTTATTTGTGGTAGACCGAACAAAAGCTATCGGTGGAGACGATAGCAAAGATGATATTTCTGCCAATGAACTGGTAGCACAAACGAATGCTGGTAAAAATCAGCAGATCATCTCCCTTGAACCAGATGTCTGGTATTTAAGCGGGGGCGGTTTAGAATCAATGAAACTGATGATTGAAGATGTGGATCAAGCATTTAAGTAGAATCAATAATAATCGAAAAAATTGAACCGACCTCTAAAAGTTAGATTTTCCAGCTAATTTTTAGAGGTCGATTTTTATGTGTTTGGGCAATCTTTTTTCTTTAATACTAAGGTCAGAGCGCTGATTTCATAACCTCTATTCACGCATGTGTCTCAGCAAGCGGTTGATAGTTGATGATCTGCATTTTTCGATAAAAATCGGCGGGAAGCTTACTCCAACGTTTTAATAATTGATAGAAATAACTTTCTTCTGCTTTGATCTTATACTCGCTTAATATCAATCCAAAACTATTCGTTTGTTTTGCAGCTAATTTTTTATAGATATCCAATGCTTTTGTTTTATCTTCATTGACAAAAAGTGTTTTTACTTCAATATAAGAACCCTCGATGTTTTGTGTTTCTTCGATAAAATAGATACTTTTTATATATTCTTTCATAGTGATTCCTCCAAAGAAGTCTTTTTATTTGATAAGTTTACTTTACCGAAGAGTTGCTAATAATCCGTGAACAAAAAGTTATTCTTTTTCCAATAGTTATTAAGGGATGTTTATTTTTTAGAATATATTTTGTTATTTAAGGAATGGATAAGGTTGGACAAATAACAGGTTGCTTTTTGGGGCCTGCTTCGCTATAGTAGAGAAAAAATAACGAAAGAAGCGGATTTAGATGGGAGAAGAAATTAAAACAGACCTTGTACTGGCAGAAAATCAATGGATAGAAACAGAACGACTTATTTTACGACCCGTCACTTTAGCAGATACAGAGGATGTATATGAATATGCAAGTGATGAGGTAACGACACGGTTCCTCTTTCCCGCAAACCAATCATTAGCTGAAACAAGAGCAAATATTGCTACATCCTTTATAAAGGACCCTTTAGGAAAATATGGTATAGAACTAAAAAAATCAGGTAAACTGATCGGAACGACAGATATCCGTGTGAATGACCATAACGGGACTGCCGAAATTGGTTATGCGCTAAATTCTGCCTATTGGGGTAATGGCTATATGCCTGAAGCTACCGCTGCTTTGCTGAAACTAGGTTTCGAACAATTAGATCTTGTAAGGATCTTTGCTACCCATGACGTGAGAAATTCCAATTCGGGACGGGTAATGGAGAAGTTACATATGAAAAAAGAAGGATTGATCTCAGATGCTGAGCGAAGAAATGGTGAAGTGGTTTCTTTAGTGATAAGAGGAATCACAAGATCCGAATGGTTGGCTCTCCAACAAACAGAAAACAGCTAAAACCAGACAAATTAGTTGCATCTGATGAATAAAGTGATTATTCTATGACGTGAGGTGATACAGATGAAATTAGAAGTGACAAAAGAAGCACAAGAAGTATTGAAAAATAAATTAGAAGCAGATGATCAACTGTTATTAGATATCGAAAACGGCGACGGTCCATTTGCAGAAAGCCAAGTCAGTTGCCAATTAGACACGGCATTTCGATTGATCATTGTCAAAAAAGATACACAAACAGATCTAAGTCTTTATTCTGTAGTGGCTGATACACCAGTTGGACCAATCAAAATCAAAGACAGTGCAATACTTTACATGGATGATCCATCAACACTTGCTTTAGAACCAACTTATAATAGTTTACAATTAAAAGGACCCAGCGGCTTGAGAAAAGGCAACTTGCAAGTTGTTCGAAAAGACTAGAGGGATAAAATGGGAAAATTGGCGATCATCAGCGACTTACATGTGGACATCAATAAATTCGGCGAATCAGAGCTGAGGCAGCTTTGGCAAGTTTTGCAAAAGCACAAGATCACTCGGCTTCATCTAGCCGGAGATACGGCCAATAAAGTAGATCGTTGCCTAGCTGTTGTCGAATTTTTCGTCAATAAAGGATTATCTACGACCTTTCATTTCGGCAATCACGAGTTGGCAGATGTGCCCAATGAACAGATGATGGACCATTTTCCAGACCCACATTTTTTAAATGAACGGTATATTGCTTTAAATGAGCAGACCGTTCTTTTAGGGATGAATGGCTGGTACGACTATCAGTTTTCTGAATTGAAAGATTACGATGCAATCGTACGAATGAAACGTTTGTATTGGTATGATCGATTCATCCAGCGTGGGAAAACAGATCTCGAGGTCAATGCAGAAATGCTTGCAGCTGCAAAAAATTTGCTAGACCAGTTGGAAGCAAAAAAACTTGAGGTCATTCTATCCACTCATTTCGTTCCTAAACGAGCATTTATCGTGTATCAATCTGCTCCTTATGAGCGTTGGAACAAATTAAATGCGTTTTTAGGATCAGAATCATTCGGAAAATTACTAGACCATTACTCAAATATCAAACAAGTAGTTTTTGGTCATACGCATCGGCGGTTCGAAGATCAGTTGATCCATGGAGCAATTTATAGTTGTCGACCATTCGGTTATTATTATGAATGGCAACTGACTCGTGATTTTGTTTTGAAAGAACAGTTGTTAGACAGCTATGATCCTATGAAATTACGTGTACTCTTGCGTGCCCATCACCCAGCTTTTCATGCCTATCAAACACAACATTTGCAAGAAGAATTTGAACAAGCGATGACGATCATTTCGTATTGAAAGAAACAGTTACACCTGTGTATGATTGATCGATAAACCATTCTAGAAAAACAAAAAAACTTGGTACACGAATGTTGTACCAAGTTTTTTTGTTTTTCTATATCTATGGCATCATGAGAGAAAGCAATAGTGGAAAACTCATTCTATTCAAGATAAATCAAGTCGTACCTTAGAAGATAATATAGGGATCTTCTTTCCAAATATTTCTTGATCTTCCGCAGTAATCATTGAGTCAGTGATTAGGTAGTCAGCGTCTTTTAAAGAATAAAAACTGTAAAAATCTTTTTTATTTATTTTGTGGTGATCAGCAACAATAAATCTCTGTTCAGCAATATTCAACGCACATTTTTGAGTTAATCCTTCGTCTTCATTTGAAGTATAGATAGCAGATGTATCTAATCCATTTACTCCGATAAAGCTTTTCATCACATGGATTCCTGAAATAAAATCATTTGCAATCGTCCCCACAAATGCACCAGTTTTACTCCGATAAGAACCGCCAATCAAAATCAATTCAAATCTTGAATCATGTTTGAATTTGTCGAATACATGTATGGAATTCGTGATAATCTTGGCATGGTTCACGGTTAAAAACTCATAGACCAGTTCGATGGTTGTACCTGCACCCAAAAAAACAGTCTCGTCTTCGAATATATTCTCAGCAATGATCTTTGCAATCTCCAATTTTTCATTGAGATGGATATGTTGTTTTTCTCGATGGCTTAGCTCAGTAAGTATATCGTTCTTATTGTCTTCAATAATTCTTGCACCGCCATGTACACGAATGATCAGTCCTTTATCTTCTAATTCTTGAAAGTCTCTGCGAACAGTCATGTCAGTTATTTTAAGTTCATTGACGATGTCTCTTACTTTTAAGAATTTATATTGGCTCAATAAATCCATCAAATACTTTTGACGTTCTTCTTTTATCATTTTTTTCTTGCCCCTCGTTCAAGTCCTTCTTTTATGTCCGAATTAAACATATTATATTTTGAAAATAAAGTCAATTTTAAACAGTAAATCTGCTATTGACAGGAATGGATTCTTCTTTTATGATATGTTTGGAAGAAACAAAAACAAACAAAAATAAACAAAAAGGAGAAGTCGATGAATAAAGAAGAAGCAGCAATGATTGGATTTGAAGTAGTTGCATTTGCAGGAGAAGCACGATCCAAATTAATGGAAGCGCTTGAATAAGCGGAAAAGAAAAATTTTGAGCAAGCAGAGCGGCTAGTAGAAGAAGCTCATACCAGTTTGATGCAGGCACATAAATCTCAAACACAAATGTTAGCAGCTGAAGCAAACGGTGAATCAGTCGAAATCGGTTTTATCATGGTCCATGCACAAGATCACTTGATGACGACGATGTTGTTGAAAGATACGATCAGACATTTATTCAATATCTACAAAAAAGCGTAAGGGGGCAGAAGCAGTATGAAACAGCTGATACAAACAATCGAAAAGATGAAACCTCATTTTGAAAAGATTTCGAATAATCCTTACTTGAGAGCGATTAGAGATGGCTTTATCAGCCTTATACCAGTGATTCTTTTTTCAAGTTTCTTTTTGTTAGCTGCTTATGTTCCAAATGCTTTCGGTTTCCATTGGGATACATCAATCGAAACGATTCTAATGAAGGCTTACAACGGATCAATGGGTATTCTAGGTTTGCTTATGGCAGCTACTGTGACAAAAAGTTTGACGGAGACTTTTAATAATAAACTACCTAAAACCAATCAAATCAATCCTACTTCAACGATGATCGCAGCATTTATTGGATTTGTGATTATTGGCGTGGATGCGATTGAAGGCGGTTTCTCTTCTGATTTTATGGGAACAAAAGGATTGTTGACAGCTTTTGTAGTCGGATTTATTGTCCCAAACATCTATCGTTTCTGTGTCAAAAACAATATCACTGTAAAAATGCCTGAAGAAGTTCCAGGGAATATTTCGCAGACATTCAAAGATCTTATCCCAATCACGTTAGCAACTGTCTTTTTTTGGTTATTCGACTTAGGGTTCAGGCATTTAGCAGGAACAGGATTCTCAGAAAAGATTATTGAATTGTTCCAGCCAATTTTTAGTGCTGCAGATGGATATTTAGGACTGGCATTGATTTTTGGGGCAATGGCTTTTTTCTGGTTTGTCGGTATCCACGGACCTTCTATCGTAGAACCTGCAGTTGCGGCAATCTATATTACAAATGTTGAAGCGAATCTTCAGCTCTATCAAAGTGGTGAACATGCACCACGGATTCTTTCTCAAGGGATCCAATATTTTGTCGCTACTTTAGGTGGTACAGGGGCTACGCTTATCCTAACATTCATGTTTGCTTTTTTGGCAAAGTCGAAGCAAATGAAAACGATTGGTCGTGCTTCTGCTATCCCTGTGTTATTTGGTGTGAATGAACCGATCCTGTTTGGTGCACCAGTTGTTTTGAACCCGATTTTCTTTATTCCTTTTGTGACTGCGCCAATCTTAAATGTGTGGATTTTTAAGTTTTTCGTTGATACTTTAGGGATGGATGGATTTATTTATAATTTGCCATGGACAACGCCTGGACCAATTGGTTTGATTTTAGGAACAGGATTTGCTGGATTAGCAGTTTTATTAGTCATACTATTACTGATCGTTGATTTCTTAATATATTTTCCATTTTTCAAAGCATATGACAATGAATTAGTGGCAAAAGAAACCCTTGAGGAAGTAAAGGCTGAACCGATTTTTACAGAAGAACCTCCTATAGCTGAACAAGTGACTACAGGGTTAATGGAAGAAGGTGGTCAAAAAAATGTATTGGTTCTATGTGCAAATGGTGCAACAAGTTCTATGTTGGCTAATGCAATCAAAAAAGGTGCTAAAGCTCGAGCTATCGATATTGAATCTACAGCAATGGCTTATGGGCAACACAAAGATTTAATCAATGAATTTGATTTGATCGTTTTAGCTCCACAAATGGCTTCAATGTTTAAAGAATTGGAAGAAGATGTAAAAAATTACAAAACAAAAGCTGTTTCTACTAGTGGAGCGGAGTATGTGGCTTTAGCGAAAGCGCCGAATCAAGCAGTAGATTTTGTTTTTAAGAATTTAATTTAAGGAGGTAAAGAATGAATAAGTTTCCGGAGCATTTTGTTTTTGGTGCTGCGACAGCTGCTTTTCAAGCAGAAGGTGCACTATTAGAAGGAAATCGAGGGAAGAATTATTGGGATGATTATTTAAAAGAGCAAGGTATGTTTGATCCAAGTCTAGCAAGTGATTTTTATCATAAATACCCAGAAGATCTAGAATTATGCCGTACATTCGGTATCAATGGTCTTCGTATTTCTATTGCTTGGTCACGGATATTTCCTTCAGGTGTCGGAAAATTTGATCCATCCGGTGTCCAGTTTTATCACAAATTGATTGATGAATGTATAGCTAATGGAGTGGAACCCTTTGTTACCTTGCATCACTTTGACACCCCTTTATCTTTGTTCGAAAAGGGCGATTGGCTTTCTCAAAAAACGATTATTGCTTATGTTGATTTTGCGGAGTTTTGTTTCAAAGAATATGGGAACAAAGTAAATTATTGGATCACGTTCAATGAGCCTTGGTCTGTAGTAGCTGGTCAATACATTATTGGTCATTTTCCACCGAATATAAAATACGATCTTCCAAAAGCAATCCAAGCTATGCATAACATGATGGTTGCTCATGCAAAAGTAGTTGAAAAGTATAAAAAGGCGGAGTACCTAGGAGAAATCGGTATTGTCCACATCTTGGAATCAAAATATGGTATCACTAATCATCTTGAAGATACACGTTCTGCAAGAAAAGAACATATTTTAGCAAATCAATTTTTATTAGATGCTACTTATAGGGGACATTACGCTGAAGATACTTTGGAGAACATTGAAGAAATTCTTCGCGAAAATAAAGGAGTGTTGAAGACTACATGTGAAGAATTTGAGATATTAGCTTATGCAGCTGATCAAATTGATTTTATTGGAGTCAATTATTATGCTAGCCATTTCGTAAAAGCTTATATTGGTGAATCTACTATCCATCACAACGGTACGGGAGAAAAAGGAAGTAGTCGTTTTGCATTGAAAGGGGTTGGAGAAAGAGTCAATAACCCTGAAGTTCCAACAACAGACTGGGATTGGCCAATTTATCCGCAAGGGCTAGAGGATATGTTGGTCTTTATCAAGGAACGGTATCCAAACTATAAAAAAATCTATGTAACAGAAAATGGAATGGGCGAAAAAGATGTGCTATGTGACAAGCAAGTGCAAGATGATTCTCGAATCGCTTATATTTTCGTACACTTGAAAGCCATTTTAAAAGCTATTGAGCGCGGGGTAAATGTAGAAGGTTACTTTGTATGGTCATTGATGGACGTGTTTTCATGGACAAATGGCTATAAGAAACGCTATGGTTTATTTTATGTCGATTTTAAAAATCAAAATCGATATGCGAAAAAAAGTGCCTATTGGTATAAGAAAATCAGCAACAGCAAATTGCTTGAATAAGGAAGAGAGGTAAGAAGATGCGTATAGTAATCGGTTCGGATAAAGATGGAATGCAACTGAAAGAAGTGATCAAGAAAGATCTAATCGAAAAAGGATTTATGATAGCAGATAAAAGTGAGACACCTTCTGAAGATTTTGTAGCATCTGCTTTAGCCGTCGCGAATGATCTAATGAATAATGAAGGAAGTTTAGGTATTACAGTAGACAGTTACGGAGTAGGAAGCTTCATCTCAGCAACAAAAGTCAAAGGGATGATTGCAGCAGTAGTTTCAGACGAACGTAGCGCTTATATGACTAGAGAGCACAATAATTCTCGCATGATTGCTCTTGGGTCGAAGATCGTAGGAGAAGAGTTAGCGTTATCAATCGTAAAGGAATTTTTACAAGCAACTTACGCAGGTGGTAGACATCAAGTTCGTGTAGATATGTTGAATAAAATGGCATAAAAAAGGAGAAAGTATGAAAATCGCAATTGGTTGTGACCACATCGTCACAGATACTAAAATGGCTCTATCAGATTTTTTGAAAGCAAAAGGACATGAAGTATTAGACATGGGAACCTATGATTTCACACGGACTCATTATCCTATTTATGGAAAAAAAGTAGGAGAAGCAGTAGTGATGGGAAAAGCAGATCTAGGGGTCTGTTTATGTGGGACCGGGGTAGGAATCAATAATGCAGTAAACAAAGTTCCAGGTATTCGGAGCGCATTAGTGCGTGATATGACAACAGCTATCTATGCAAAAGAACAATTGGATGCAAATGTGATCGGGTTTGGCGCTCGGATTACTGGAGAATTTTTGATTTGTGATATTCTTGATGCTTTCATTCAGGCAAAATATCAAGAAACGGATGAGAACCAGCAACTGATTGCTAAAATCAAACAAATCGAAAAAGCTAATGAGTATCAAATTGATCCGAATTTTTTTGATGAATTTATCGAAAAATGGAATCGCGATGAATACCAAGATTGCGAGGCTAATCAATGATTCTAACGATTACGATGAATCCTTCAATCGATGTTTCTTATCCATTAACAGAATTTAGTTTAGATGCAGTCAATCGTGTGAAAAATGTGAAAAAAACAGTCGGTGGGAAAGGATTGAATGTCACACGCATTTTGAAACAATTAGATGCAGAAGTGATGGCGAGTGGATTAATTGGTGGGGTTTTAGGGGAAGAAATCAAAGAGAGGTTAACACAAGATAATATCCTTCATGAATTTTTGTCCATCAAAAGCGAAACACGAAATTGCATCGCTATTTTACATGAAGGTCAGCAGACGGAAATCTTAGAAAGTGGACCAATTGTTTCTACACAAGAGGCTTCTGACTTTCTCAATCATTTAGGAAAATTGGCAGTAAAAGCTGATGTTATTTGTTTTTCTGGTAGTTTGCCTCAAGGACTTCCGATAGATTTTTACCAGCAAATGATACAAGTCTGCAGACCCAAGCCGGTCATGTTAGATTGTTCTGGCGAAGCATTGATGACAGTACTTAAAGGAGAGTCTAAACCGTATTTGATTAAGCCAAACATACAAGAACTAGCGGAGTTATTAGATCAGCCTATCACTACAGATGTGAAGAAACTGAAAGTAGCTTCATCGGATCCGTTATTTGCTGGTATTGACTGGGTTGTAGTCTCGATGGTAGAAAAGGTGCATTTGCTAAACATTCGAATCGATTCTATCATGTGATGATTCCTTCAATCAAAGCCGTAAACCCTGTAGGTTCTGGTGATGCAATGTTAGCTGGTTTAGCGGTTGCTATTGAAAAAGAAAAATCAGTTGATGTGGTGCTGAAGCAAGGAAATGCTCTGGGAATACTAAATGCACAAGAAGAAACCACGGGTTATATTGAGTTAGGAAATTATCATACATTAATTAAGCAGATACAAATAAAAGAAGTCTAGGAGGATATCAATTTGAATGAAGAAAAACGACGATTTATCAATCGCTTATGTAGTAGCGAGGGGATAATTGGTGCTTTAGCAATCGACCAACGTGGTGCATTGAAGAAAATGATTGCTCAATTCAAGGGAAGTGAAGCAGAAGACACAGAGATTGTAGAATTTAAGAAAATCGTTGCCTCTGAATTAACGGAATATGCATCATCTATTTTATTAGATCCAGACTACGGGCTACCTGCTGCTGATGTAAAGAACGAAAATTCAGGATTATTGTTAGCTTATGAGAAAACCGGCTATGATACCTCCACTCCTGGACGCCTCCCAGATTTGTTAGCTTCTTGGTCAGTCAAGCGCTTGAAAGAAGCTGGTGCGGATGCATGTAAAACACTGCTATATTATGATATTGATGAATCTGAAGAAATCAATCATCAAAAGCACGCCTTTATTGAACGAATTGGTTTGGAGTGCCAAGCAGAGAAGTTACCATTCTTTCTAGAATTGCTGTCTTACGATGCAACCATTCCTGATTCAACATCGAAAAAATATGCACGCGAAAAACCCCATAAAGTGATTGAAATGATGAAAGAATTCTCTAAAACACGTTACGGGGTGGATGCACTAAAAGTAGAAGTGCCAGTCAATATGAAATATGTCGAAGGGTATGGGATAGATGAAGCTATTTATACAAAATCAGAAGCAGCAGCTTTTTTCAAAGAACAAGCTGAATCTACTCCTCTGCCTTACGTTTTTTTGAGTGCTGGTGTAACCTCTGGATTGTTCCAAGAAACCTTACATTTTGCAAAACATGCCGGTTCTACTTTCAACGGTGTTCTTTGTGGTCGTGCCACTTGGGCTGATGGAATCAAACATTATGTCCTTGATGGAAAAGAGGCAGCAATTGAATGGATGAATACACAAGGACGAGCAAATATCGAAAGCTTAAATACCGTATTGAAGGAAACCGCGACACCTATTGATTTTAATAGGTTCTAATATTTTTTCTGTTATTATTACGGGAGTGATGGAATATCATCAACGACAAAGAAAATCCCTGTTAATTATAAGGATAAGTAAGAGCAGTAGATCCATTTATTGTGGATATGCTGCTTTTTTGCTGTGAAGAATAGTCAGCGAATGTTTATTTGATCAATCGATTCATAACATAGGGAGTACTAGATGCAAGCGTTTATTCTTTTTTTATCTGATACTGTCAAAAAATAATATAATATGTATTTTTTATTTACTTATAATAACTATTGATTGCAGTCTTGACAGTCAAGTCATATTTGATGGATGGGGGTGTGAGATGTACAAATGATTTTAAAGACTATGACAGCTATAGTTTTAATTTTAATTGCATCAAGCGGCAATAGAAAAATAAGAATCAAAACGGACTGATAATCATCTAACAACTAATCGACATATATGAGCAGATACGGAACGATATTCTTCTCTCTCATAAGTTCCGTAAAGCAAACATGTGCTATGGATCGATTGTATATTTATTAAAAAAAGAAAGAGGAATGGCAATGATGAAAAAAGAAACTATATTAGTGGCAACGATGTTATTCAGTATGGCAGTAAGTACGACTTTCGTCTCTGCAGCTGAAGTATACCCAAAGGAATATAACACAGACGGAACAATCACATTTGAAGCAGGAGATGAGGGAATAACTCCTCCAGTTGATCCGGAAGATCCTGATCCCAACGTCCCTGTCGATCCAGTAGACCCTCCAAGTCCTGGAACAGGAGGAGCATTATCGATTGACTATGGATCAAAATTCAAATTTGGGACTCAAAAAATTTCTACTGCAGATAAAACGTATTATGCATCTGCTGATGAAATGACTGATGGTTCTAAAAAACCGACATATGTCCAAGTGACAGATAAAAGAGGAACACTATCTGGGTGGAAATTAAGTGTAGCCCAACCAGAACAATTTAAAACTGCCAGTGGGGACGAACTAGTTGGAGCACAGCTGAAGTTTACGAAAGGACAAGCTGTTTCTTTGGTTGACCCAACATATACACCTGAAACGGTCAATTCTGAATTAACGCTGACACCAGGAGGAAATAATACGTTAGCAATCAATGCTAAATCAGGAACAGGTGTGGGGACTTGGGTCTATCGATTTGGTGCGAATGAAAATGAAAATAAAGATGCGGTACAGCTTTCGGTACCTGGTACATCTGTCAAGTTAGCGCAACAATATTCTACTAAATTAATTTGGACATTAGAAGATACACCCAATAACTAGTTTACTTACAAGAACAGTTGAAAATAAGCATGTAGTCAAACGGTTTTGTGAAGACAATCTAAACAAAGGTTGGTAAAGGCCAAGCTATATTAGTTTGGACAGGAACAGTTCATCTGGGAATTCAACGATCAGGAGGAAAAGATATAGTGAAAAAGAGAAGGATCGTGCTCATTTTAAGCAGTCTATTAGCGACTAATATCTTTCCGATTATAGGGTATTCTTTGGAATCGAATCAGTTGGTCAGTGATAATAGAAGAGTCGAAGAAAGCAAAGAGGCTTCGACACTCGATCGTTTAACAGAATCCAGCCAGATCCAAGAAAGCAGTGAGAATTTAAGTACTACTGACAGTAAAGAGACCACTGACAAAGAAGAATCTGAAGAGTTAATCAAACAGCCATTGGAGAATGCCCCGACTTATCGAGTGGGGCTGCCTAATGATCCCAATATTATTTCTATTGATAAGATTTTTCAACAACCTATCGGTACCAGCACGTCCATATTGGAAAACGGGAAGCTATTGCAACTGAATCCAGCAGAGAGGTCTCAAAGAGGAGCTATTTGGTCAAACAATAAAATCGATTTACGCTCAGATTTTACATTTAAATGTTATTTATATTTAGGAAATCAACGAGATAAAGCAGGAGATGGTATGACTTTTACATTGACTGGTGATTCTAGAATGGCTAATGATCCCAGTCAAGTTATCGGTTCCCCAGGTATGGGAATTGGTTCTTATTCGACTCGATCAGGACAGCCTTATGTCGCAAATGCACTCTCGATTGAGTTCGACACATATAAAAATAGTGGTTCTTCTGATCGAATGGATCGTGAAATAACTGCCGATAATAAGGGACATGGGCATGTCGCCTTTGTCACTCCTAAACCAAATAACAACAATTATTCCGGAGAGCATACTGGCGTAACAGTAGCACCTACCTTTCTCTCTGATGGTACATGGCGTACATTAATCATTCAATGGGACGCGTCTCAAAGAAGTCTCACCTATGATCTGGAAGGTGTCGGACGCTCTTCTCACATTGTACCTGATCTCATCAGTCAATTCGGTTCTACACAAGTAAATTGGGGATTTACTTCTTCAACAGGTACATTTTTTCAAGAAAACGCTATTGCTATGACGCAACTTCCATCTAATGTGTCATCAACAGCTGATGTAAAAGTCAATGATAGTGATTATGGGGCCATCGCTGAAGTTGAAAGAAACGATAAGATAACTATCAGAAATACATTGAAAGTTACTGGGAATTTTCTTGAAGATAAGAAATTGGAGACTAGTATAGACCTAGCACAAGAATTAAATATTCCTGAGCGTATCTTGATCAACGGAAATCAAGTTGATACCAAAGATATCCTGATAACAGGAAACCGAGTCACACTCAATCTAGGAGATTATTTTGTTCTTAGAGATACATTGATTATTGAGTTGGAAACAGATTTGCGAGAAGTCATTCCCGAAAAGGTACTCACTATGCACTTTGAATATCTTGAGGATGCAAAGTTAATTGAGCAGTCAAATGATATAAGTCTGACGATTGCGAAGCTGAAGGAAATAGATGTCCATGTTTACTATAAAGAGAAAGAGAGTCAAAATGATCTCGCAGAAATGAAAACAATCACTGGAAAAATCGGAGAGAATTATAAAGAATTTCCTATTGATATTGAGGGATATGTTTTTGACTCTGATTCAGCGAATACAGAAGGTGTCTTTTCCGAAAATACAGCGGATATCTATTTTTATTACAGAAAAGGAAAGCTTTATCTTTCAGCGGCTCCTCAGTATGTTGATTTTGGGCAACACAAAATATCCAATAAACCATTAAGTGTATTTGGGCAGTTCTCAGATGGATTGAAAATCATGGATGAACGGGCTTCTGGAGGTTGGACATTACAACTGAAACAAGAAAAAGTTCTTACAAATGGAACGTTTGAACTCCCGGAAGCTCTTTCGTTTGTTACTTCTGAAGAGACAACGGTTATAGGGTCATCTGCTGTTACGATTTTTGAAAGTGACCAAAAAGGCGAAAGTGATTTGTCTGCTATTTTAGATTCTACATCTCAACATGGAATCAGAATAGATATTCCTGTAGAAAATCAAAGGATTGGAACATTTGAGGGGAAACTATCCTGGATTCTTGCAGATGTTCCAGAAAATTAATAAAAAGAGAAGATGAGGACAAAAGCATGGTGCACCAAGGACAACAGGAACCATAAATACTTATTTCCTGCACAGCTTAAAATGGCAGAGACACGCTTTTGTTCCCATCTTTTCTTACATATGATGAAAGGAGCGATTTACTTGAAACCAAAACAGCAATTATTTGTAACACTCCTAGTTATTATAGGGACACTTTTTAACCATTTACCAGTGACAGCTAGTGCATTCAATTTTTCGGTGACGCCAATAACTTCGGAGAATCAAATCGATAAAAGAAAAACTTATTTCGATCTCCAACTTGTTCCAGATCAGGAAGTAGAATTAAAAGCAGAATTGAGAAATGATACGGAAAAAGAAGTGAAAATCGACATTTCTGTGAATAGCGCAACGACTAATTCAAACGTGATGGTTGAATATGGAAAAAATGAGATTGAAAAAGACGAAAGTCTAATCTTTGATCTGATCGACTATGTGAGTTATCCAGAGACAGTGACACTGGAACCTAAAAGCGTTCAAACCGTGGTTTTTCATGCTAAGATGCCAAAAGATCGATTCGATGGTGTATTGGCCGGTGGGATCACATTCAAAGAAATTGTGACGGAAAAGGATCAAACAGAAAACAAGGATCAAAGCTTATCGATTGAGAATGAATACGCCTATACTGTTGCCTTGTTAATGCGACAGACACTGAATGAAGTTGCTCCTAACTTAGTTCTCCATGAAGTTAAACCTGATCAAATCAATGCAAGAAATGTCATTTTAGCAAACGTTCAAAATGATCAAAAAACCTATATCAATCAGGTAGTTATTGAAACAAAAATTACAAAAAAAGGGCATTCTGAAGTTTTATATCAGGAGGAAAAAGAAGGATTGCAGATTGCGCCGAATACAAACTTTTCTTTTCCAACAGCTTTGAATGGTCAGCCACTAACTCCAGGCGAATATCATCTCACAATGACCATTCTAGGAAATGAAAATGAAAACGGAAAATTCTCAAAAAAAAAAGAAAATACCATCATCAACTATACCGACCAATGGATATTTGAAAAAGCGTTTATGATAGACGAGAAAGAAGCCAAGGAATTGAATACGAAGGATGTGACGATTAAAAAGGCCAATAATTGGATCTACATCTTAGAAGCGCTGATTTTCTTGTTGTTCGTTTTAATACTTATCCTTTGGTTTATTTTGAGAAAGAAAGAAGAGAAAGAAAAGTAAGATCAAAATAATAAATATTTTCCTTATTGCGTGATATTTACGTTCTTTTTCGATAGTATAAAACGCTTTTGTATTAGCGTAGATGCCTATAAGTAAATGATATAATCATTATAATAGGTCTAACAGCAAGAATGGTCAATAAACGGATCCTCCAGTTTGTGTAGCGTACAGTTGGGACGATGTAGGAAATACGAATAAGAAGGGATAGTAGCAGTGAAGGAATGGAAACAGCAATATACGTAGAAAGAGCTGATCGCTAATGAATTATGAGTTTTTTTTAAGCAAGGAAGATTATAGAAGTTATTCATTACTTAAATATTTAGAAGCAAGCTCAAATTTATCAGAATCAATCTCGGATATTCAAGAGAAACTATCGTTATCGACATTTCTCTTGAAAAAAACTATCGATAAGCTAAAACATGATTTACAAATGTTCGATTTAGAGAAAAACTTTCGTCTAACTGTTAGTGAATTGGTGATATGTTTGGAAATCAATGGTAAAAGTTCTAGTAATGCCCTATTATCTCGCTATATAACAGATTCTTTATCCATGAAAATGGTATTGGCTTTCTTTCAGGAAAAATATATCTCAATAGAAAATTTTGCTGAACAGCATCATGTGAGTTATTCTGTGGCTTATAAAGTATTGCAAGGGCTGAAAAGAAATCTAAAAAAGTATCAAATTTTTTTTGAGAAGAGAAAGTTGACAGGAAATCCTAAAAACATCCGCCTTTTTTTATATAATCTTTTTAACTCAACAGAAATAAGTGTTGAAAAGTTGTATTCGCTACCTATAATTATAAAAACAGAAAAAATGGTAAAAAATTTAAATCGGTATTATCCTCTTTCCGCTTATGAAAAAAAGAAATTATTCCACTTTTTAGCAATCAATCTATTGTCTGAACAAGAAGATTCTTTAGATATTGCCAACAATCAGCCGCTGTTTTTCTCAGATATAGGATTTTTCTATCTAAAAGGAGTACTGGAGACAGAATCAGTTGTTTTTATCTGTAAGACACTCTCGTGGCTTTATCTCCATGATAAGTTAGATCAAAAGTATTTGAGGAAAAAAGAAGATGAAACAATCGAATGGTTGAATGAGCGGTTCATTGAAAGTTTTGAAAAACGGTTCAAACGGTTACCGAAAGAAACGAGAAAATCGATCCAAAATGAGTTAACCAAAATACATTTTAAACTTTTGCATTATACCCTTAATAAATCGGATGAATTTCCACTAGATATTTCTTTTTTTAATCAAAACTATCCTACATTTTATTGCTATCTGTTAGAGTATATGAATGATCTAATGTCAAAACACAAAGAGTTGCTTCAAGATAAATTTTTTCTTTTTTTCAGTTATTTATTGTTATTGATCAATCACATACCCGTTCAACTGGTTTCTGAGCCAGTAAAAATCATTATCGATTTTTCTTATGGTGCTGCCTATAATCGATTTATCAAGAAAAATTTAAGTTTGTATATTAATCTGAATACGGAAGTGATAGAGGCTGGAAAGTCTGATTTTCCGGATGTTATAATCACGAATAGAAACAATTTATATGAAGAAAGTGTGTCTCAAGTAGTAGTTTGGCTTGATCCGCCAAGAGCAGTAGACTGGGGGAACCTTACAAAGATTTTGTTGACTATCCAAGAAGAGAAATACAAAGACAGCAAAATTGACAAGCAAATAGACGATTTTCCTGAAGAAATCATCGACAGGATCGAATAGAGAATTTCTTTTAGAAAGTCCGTCTGCTTTTTCTAAAAATAAAAAAACTTGGTACGCAATCGCTGTACCAAGTTTTTTTATTTAGCTTTTAATTAAGCCATAAATAATAATTTATATAAGAATACTGCTACGACACCAGCACAGATAGGTGCAACAACGGGTACCCATGCATATCCCCATTGAGAAGAACCTTTATGTTTCAATGGAAGTAGTGCGTGTACAAGACGTGGTGCAAAGTCACGAGCTGGGTTCAGGCCAGGACCTGTAGGACCACCAAGTGAAGCAACTAATGTCCATACAAGGAAACCAAGTGCTAAGTGAGCTGTACCAAGGTTATCTTGGAAGAATGGTGCTTTTGTAATACCTAAAGCTCCAAAGAATAAAACGAATGAACCAAAGAATTCATTGACGAAACCATTGAATTTAGAACCAACACTGTTGATTGTTGAGAATGTACCTAACACATGGTTTACATCTTCTGTTTGGTCGTAGTAAGGTTTGTAACAAGCCACTACGATCAATTGTCCGATCGCTGCACCAATCAATTGTGCAATGATATAAGGAACAACTTCAGCCCAAGGGAACAATCCGTTAGACGCTAAGGCGATCGTAAATGCTGGGTTGATGTGGTTACCGCTGATTCCGCCAAAGATCATTGCCGGCATCATAACCCCAAATCCATATCCGACAGCAATCAGCATCCAGTCGCTGCCATATCCTTTTGTACCTTTTAAATCTACGTTTGCTACAGCACCGTTACCTAGCACGATTAGTAATGCTGTACCAATCATTTCCGCCGCAAGACGGGTCATTAGTGAGTAATCCATAAATACCTCCAAATGTTATAAAAATGCAAAAAAAAAGAAACATCAACACGAAAAGCCTCGGTGCAGTGTTTCGTGTCGGAAGGATTTCTGCAGTCTTAACAAATGTGAATAAAAAAATGATTTCCATTACGTATAAGAAACCAGACCAACAGCAAAACTCCAACTCTTTTTAAAAGTTCTCCACAAATCACCAAGCTTAACTATAAATATACCAAAAAAAAAACGTTTTTTTTCTCAAAAATTGTATCTTAGAAACAGCATGTTTTGAAACTTTCAGAAAAGGTTTGTTAGTAAAATGAAAGCTATACGTAAGGAGTGTTGTTTGATGAAATTTTTTCAAGAGTTTTTCATTATTATTTTCTTTTCTGTATTAGGAGAAGGTATCCGAATTTTTGCTCATTTACCTATTCCTGGGAGTATCTTAGGTATTCTTTTTTTATTTTTAGCATTTGAAATGCATCTTGTTGATCCTGAAAAAATCGGAGCAACTGGTGATTTTTTATTGAATAATCTAGCTATTTTATTTGTTCCAGCTGGTGTAGGTTTATTGGAATATTTCGATGATATCGCTTCGATATGGCCTATTTTACTGGGGGCAGTCGTCGTGTGTTCCATCGTCACGATGGTCGCAGCGGGAAAAACGGCAGAAGGGGTAGAAGCTTTGCTAGGCTATGTCCGTAAGAAAAAAGCAAGCAGGGTATCTGTAAACGAAATGGAGGAGAATCAAATTGACTGAGTTTTTTGTGAATCCATTATTTGGCTTAAGTTTGACTTTAGGAGTGTACGTATTATCTGACAAATTTTTGCGGAAATATAAACTGCCTGTTTTGAATCCTCTCGTATTATCGATTGTTGTTATTATCTTATTTTTGCATTTTTCTGGCGTCAGCTATAAAGAGTATAATATCGGCGGCAATTTTTTGACTATGCTGATTACTCCTGCGACAGTGGCACTTGCCATTCCGCTTTATAAAAACTTCCGTTTGCTGAAAGAAAATTTTTATCCTGTAATGGCTGCGATTTTAGCAGGAATAGTCGCAAATTGCTTGGTTAGTGTAGGGATCGGTTATTTTTTCTCTCTTCATAAAGAGATGGTCATCTCTTTACTACCGAAATCTGTAACGACGGCTATTTCTGTCGATTTGTCTCATACGATGGGCGGGGTGAATGCCGTGACTCTTGCAATTGTTGTCTCTACAGGTATTTTTGGCTCGCTGATCGCTACTCATATTTTCCGCTTATTCAAGATTGAAAGTCCCGTTGCTCGCGGTGTGGCGTTAGGAAGTACTTCTCATGCTATCGGTACAGCAAAAGCAATCGAGATTGGCGAAGTAGAAGGGATCATTTCAGGGCTTGCGATATGCGTAAATGGAATATTGACCGTTTTGTTGCTACCGTTATTCTTTCAGCCTTTTGCTGGCTTGTTTTGATGCGAAAACCACTATTTTATGCTACAATAACCAAAACGTTCTAGCATAAAAAAGGAGGGAAAGACGTGTATTTGTCTTCCGAGTATCTTAAACAATTTGATAAAGATCTATATTATAAGATTCTCCTCCTAGAAAGTTTTGAGGATCAAGCTTGGCATACTGCTGCACAATTAGCGCAAGTTGTTCAGCTGGATGCCCGCAGTGTGTCGAAATACCTAAACGAGCTGTCTAAAAACTATCAGCAGTTTAGCGGTAAGACGCACCCTTTGTTTACAAAAAATCACCGTTCTGGTTATAACTTTTATGATGCGCTCGATTCGATTGAACATGAGCGTTTTTTGATCTATCTCGTGCAAAGTACGCTGAAATTCCAGCTGCTGCACGACATTTTTTTTGAAGAATTCCACACGATGTACCAATTTGCGCAAAAGCATTACATTAGTGAATCCACTGCTCATCGAAAAATCAATGAATGGAAACAGCAACTGCAAACTTATGGCATTCGTCTGCAACGAGGTACATATATCGCGCAAGGCGAAGAAGAAATCATTCGACTTTACTTGCATATGACATTCTGGCAGTTGTTTCGAGGGAAAATCTGGCCGTTTGAAACGATTTCTCAAATGGACGTAAAGAATATGGCAGAACATATCATGGCTTTTTTCAATGTTCGTTTGAATGAAATCAAAAAAAGACGTTTGGAATACATGCTAGGTGCCTTTTTTTTAAGAAAATCACAGAAGCATTATGTGGTATTGAATGAGAAAAAAAGACGGCTGATCGCAGACAATCTGTTGTTCCAACGATTCTGCCAAGTCATGGAGCCGGTATTTCCTAATTATTTTCAAGTAGAAGACGAATTAGGCGCATTATTTCTTGTTCTGATGACGCGTGAAGAATATTATAGTGATCCTAAGATACGGAAGAAAATTTTTGATTTCCATCAACAAGCAGAAACACCGCCTTTTGCAGCTCTTTCTGAAGCAAAAGCAGCTCTTTCTCTTTATCAAGAAGAGCAGGAGCTACCAGCGGAAGATCTGACCTTTGAGGCAGAAAACTATTTGTTCAGTAGTCATTTTTTCGCCTATCTTTTTCCTAACGCAAAAGAAACGATTGATGGAAACAGTAGTGACTTCATTAATCATTTAGTCATTGAAAACAAGGAATTAAAACAATGGTTAGTACGCTTTTTTGAAAGCAGACACAAACAGCCTAATCATCTGGCGTTTAAAAATCATGCGTTTTTGATGGGACGGTATCTGACTGTGTTTAAAACATTAGGAGCCTTTACTCCACAGCTTCCAAAGATCACGATCCTCTTGATGACAGATTTTCCATTATTTGAAGAGCAACTGTTAGAGGAGGGGTTACGGACGTTTTTCCGTAATGATTATCAGCTGATTTTTCTACCAACGGATTATCGGGGAAGAGAAGTAGATCTTCTGATTTCAACAAGTAAAGTTCATCGAAAACCGTGGGCGGATCTTGACTATTTTATTGTGACCGAAGAATTAAAATTGATAGATTACATTCAGCTATCTCAAAAATTTGAAATGATTCAAAAACAATCAAAACAATAACAAAAAAAGGAGAATAAAGATGACATTTGAAGAAATTTTACCAGAATTGAAAAAAGGTGCAAAGATTATTCGTAAAGGATGGAGTGGATTTGAGCTGTATGTTGTTCTCGTATCCGATGATGAATTTGATGGCTGTCCGGTGACGCCTTACTTATTGATCAAAACAAGTGATGAAGGTTTTTCTAGCTTTGCTCCTACAGTTTGCGATATTTTAGCAGATGATTGGGCAATCGTAGAATGAAAAACCGTTATCCAGATTTAGCTAAACAGGTCGTATTTATTACAGGAGCTGCTTCTGGTATTGGCGCCGCGCAAGCCCAAGCTTTTCTGGAACAAGATGCCTTTGTTTTTGGATTAGATCAAAAATTTGGAAAAATGGAAGAACTTTCTTTTCGATTTCCTGAAACTTTTGCCTACGCACTAGGGGATGTCCGACAGAGGAAGGAACTCCAACAAGCGGTATCGAAATGCCAGGATCATTTTGGTGAAGTTACAATTTTATTGAATACTGCGGGGATACTAGATGCATACAAATCCTTGATGGAAACTGACGAATCGCTGTGGGATCTGATTTATGAAACGAATGTGAAAAGCATGTATCATCTAACAAACATCATCCTTCCTGATATGATCCGCCGAAAAAGCGGAACAATCATCAACATGGCTTCAATTGCGGGTTTGGTTGCTGGCGGAGGTGGGATCGCTTATACAAGTGCGAAACATGCAATCGTCGGTTTTACCAAACAACTCGCTCTGGATTACGCAGAGCAGGGGATCCGAGTAAAAGGAATTGCTCCAGGAGCCATCCAAACGCCGATGAATGCGGCTGATTTTGAAGGGAAAGGTGAGATGGCAGAGTGGGTGGCAAATGAAACACCAGTCAAGCGATGGGCACAGCCGGAAGAAGTAGCGGAGCTGACATTATTTCTTGCCTCTCCTCAAGCAAGCTATATACAAGGAACGATTATTCCAATCGATGGTGGCTGGTTGCTAAAATAACCTTGTGTTTTTTTCAAGCTTCTGTATGATAAGAAATAAAGAGAGAACCAAATGGTTGATGATAAAAGAAAGTCGATGATTGTTCCCGGCATTTGATGTCAGACAGCTTTTTCACAACCTTCTAATATAAACAGTGTTTAAAAGCTTGCAACTGCGGTAATAAGTCCAACCAAATGAAAAATAGGAGGAGCTATTTTTATTTGACTGTTCTTTTATTACTTGTTGCAGGGCAGCTTTTTCACAACCTTCTGCGGCACTTCAGTTGGAATTTTCTTCCCATCCTTTGGTCGCAGTCATTACCAAGATAAAATTATCTTGCAAAGGAGAAATAGAACATGGAAAAAAATAATACCCGTTCAGCCAAACGCTGGACAACGACAGATGTGACTCGGATGGCGCTAGTCACTGGTTTATATGTGGCAGTGACGCTGGTTTTGTCTGTTTTTAGCTTTGGAGTGATTCAGATTCGTCTCTCGGAGATGTTCAACTATCTGTCCTTGTATAACAAAAGATACATCGTTGCGGTAACAGCAGGAGTAGCTTTGGCTAATATTGCTTCTCCTCTTGGACTGATAGATGTTGTAGTAGGAAGCGTCAGCACGCTGATTGTATTGCTTATCAACTATAAAATCACTAGTCGCATCAAAAACATGAAAATCAAAATGGCTGTGACAGCATGCGTATTCGCTTTTTCCATGTTTACAGTAGCTGGTCAGCTAACGATTTTATATCAACTACCTTTTTTCTTGAATTGGTGGGTGATTGCTTTAGGAGAATTGGCATCAATGATTGTCGGTGGGATAATTATTTATTGGATCAGTAAAAAAGTAGATTTGACAAAATAAAGATCTGTTTAAATTAAAATATGGCAGCGTGGAAGAGACCGGATGTTGAGTCTTCTTCCATGCTGCTTTTTTGTTCAATTCGTTCGAAGAAATCGATTTAGCCGTTTCTTCAACAAGACACCGATATAGGCTGCTCCAGTTGCTTTGATTGCTTCCGGCAGTAAAAAAGGCAGCAGCCCACTGGCAAATGCAGTTGTAAAAGTAAGGTCGCCACTTATCTTCAGCCAGATCATCCCACAGACTAATGCGGCAAGAGAACCCATTAGATTGGCAAAGATTGCGTACAAGTAATGAGCGTCTGTTTTTTCGATCATCCAGCCAGTTAGCCATGTTTGAAAGAGAAATCCAATCAAATATCCGCCAGTTGGACCAAATAAAACAGCTATGCCGCCAGTCATCCCTGAAAATACAGGAAGACCGATCAAACCCAGTAAAAGATAAACCGTAACAGATATCAATCCCAGTTTTCTTCCGAGAAAAGTGGCTGTCAGTCCAATAGCAAATGTTTGCCCTGTCAAAGGAACCAAACCAAAAGGAATGGTCATCTGAGAAAGGACAGAAATAATCGCGGCAAATTCCGCAGCAAGTATCAATTCTTTCAATGTTCGGTTCATAATGCCCTCTTTTCGTTAACTTAATATTTTTTCTTGGTTAACGAAATTGTAAAACAAAGTGATTGCTTTGTAAATAGAAAATAAAAAAAGACCAGCTATCCAATAGATAGCGGCCTTTTTCAAGAAAGCTTTTGAAATTATAAGCTTTGGTTGTAGTATTCAACGACAAGAGCTTCGTCGATTTCTGGATATAGTTCGTCACGTTCTGGTAAACGAGTTAATGAACCTTCCAATTTTTCAGCGTCAAAGCTTACGAATGCTGGACGTCCAACAGTTGCTTCTACAGCTTCTTTTACTGTTACGATGTTTTGTGATTTTTCACGAACTGAGATCACTTGACCCACTTCTACGTGGTATGAAGGGATATCAACGCGTTTGCCATCAACTAAAATGTGACCATGGTTAACTAATTGACGTGCTTGACGACGAGTCGTTGCAAGTCCTAAACGGTAAACAACATTGTCTAAACGTTGTTCTAGTAAGATCATGAAGTTAACACCGTGTTTACCTTCTTTGATTTTGCTAGCTTTTACGAACAAGTTACGGAATTGACGTTCGTTCATTCCGTACATGTGACGAAGTTTTTGTTTTTCAGTTAATTGCATGCCGTATTCTGATTGTTTGCCACGGCTGTTAGGTCCGTGTTGACCTGGTGCGTAAGGGCGACGTGCTAATTCTTTTCCTGTGCCTGACAATGAGATGCCTAAGCGACGAGAAATTTTCCATGATGGTCCTGTATAACGAGACATTAAAATTTCCTCCAATGAATATAAGTTTTTGGAGTAAAATAATCCGTTGAAAAATTCATAATCATATAGTTTGTTCTTCAATCTTCACCTTTGCAGCCGCGGTTACACAATCGAACCCGAGACGGGGCAACAAACTAGGGATGAGTTATTATTTTTCTGCTGCATTATTTTACACAAACTACAGTATATGATAGATCATCCATGAATGTCAAGATAATTAGTATGTAAAAACGCTTTACAAACCTAGGCTCTCTTTATAAATTGAGAAGGTATGTGCAAATGGAAAAAAGTGAAGGAAGTTTAAGGAGAAAATCAATGAATCCGGTATCACCATTATTTGAGAAAATCGATGCTTCAATTGAAAAGAAGGCGAACCTTTTTGAAAACAGCTTTTCACGTTACGCTGTTCGAGCGGTTCTTGCCTGTTTGTTTTTGACTTTAGGAACGGCTGTGGCATTTGCGATTGCGATGAAGGGGGAAGATATCGCGCACGGTCTAGGAAAGATTTTATACGCATTTATGTTCAGCTGGGGGCTGGTCATGATTCTATACATGAACGCCGAATTAGGAACATCGAATATGCTTTATATGACCGTGGGTGTTTTTCGGCAGAGACTTGCTTTAAGTAAGGCAGCCAAGATTCTATTTGCCTGTATTTTTTTCAATATGATTGGCGGTATGTTATGTGGATTTCTTATTTCTATGACTACGCCATTTCAAGATTTAACGTTGGACAACTTTATGTTAGAATCAATAGCAGTAAAACTAGCAAAACCTGCAACAACGATTTTGGTGGAAGGGATGTTTGCGAATATCGTTGTCAATACTGCTGTACTGATTAGCATGCGGATGAAAGAGGATGCTGGGAAAGTAATCACGGTCGTATTCATTATTTTCATTTTTGCTTTTTTAGGATATGAACACGTGATAGCGAATTTTCCTGCCTTTACGCTTGCTTACTTTGCTTCTCATGGTCAGATGGATGGAATGACAGCCAGTAATGTGTTACATAATTTGTTTTTTGCTTTGGCAGTTTTGACTACAGCATTCGAATCGATAAATGTTAGTTTTTCTCCGGCAGCTTCTGCGCTGAATTCGATAAAGCTAGGTTGTTGTGCGAAGCGAAACACCATTCTTTCTGTTGTTTCTGATACGGGGAAACTTAGTGTCTCATTTTCC